>OHAN01002891.1_pt1 | contig 10782 bp, 5 predicted proteins | sample 1577121 | NCBI WGS metagenome assembly OHAN01 (sample SAMEA3541554, study PRJEB24748) | human gut metagenome | biome: human gut; feature: human-associated habitat; material: faeces | place: China | collected 2012 | reverse complement strand
CAGAATGATAATACCGGTGAGAAGAATGAACTGGCTTCGCTGATCGGAAGTTTTAATCCGGCATGGGATGCAAAAGGAAATCATGATGATGCATTCTTTCATGCAGTCAGTATGGCTGGAATGATACTGGAAAGCAAATTCGAGAGATTCCGTGGAAATGAAAGGGCGGACAGGAAGATAGAAGAGATTTTGGAGGCACATGATGATGCAGTAGAAGAGGGAAAATGTGATGAAAGAATCCTGATTCTTCCGGAATTTGTTCCATGCCAGAAACGGCTGTCAGAGACGGAGATTGCATTTGTGATTTTCCCGTCAAATCGCGGAGGATATTGCATTCAGCCACAGAAAAAAGAATTTTCCATGAATTATAAATGTGCGTTCCCAGAAGCCTGGCTTGGGCTGGAGGGAGAAGCATTACAGAAAGCAACCGGACTTTCAGGAGCAGGATTCTGTCATAAAGGCGGCTTCCTGATGTCGACAGAGAATCTGGAGGATGCGGTAAAAGCGTGTGAAATCAGCCTCAAAGAGTATGTAGAAGCGCCGTGTATTGTCTGTTACGGAACATGTGATGAAGAAGTGAAAGAACTTCTGCATATGCTTCCGGAAATGAAGAATGTAACGGTACATATGATGCCGTTGTCAGAGCCGCCGGAGATGGAGACAGATGGAATTTATGGAGAAGTTTTGATGGAAAAGCAGGAATGGAAGAAGCGGATAAAAGTACAGGTAAAAGAAATTCTGAAATACAAACCGGAGGCGGTATGTGTGAATGGAAATGTCTTTTCGACTTATCCGGTAGTACATGCGCTTCGTAAAAAGCATGTACCGGTGCTGACAATAATGGAAAATGATGAGGAGAAGCTGATTGTGAGAATTCCGTCCGGTTCTTAGAATGTCAGATATAATGAAGTAGAAGAAGTAATAGAACATAACAAAAACGCAGAGACTTTTAAAAGGATTGAAGTAATCCCTCAAAAGTCTCTGCATTTTTATGTTTATTTACATGCTTTTAAAAGTTCTTTCAGGTAGTTCCACATACGCTGTGTAGATGCGATATGTACACGTTCATTATATGTATGCACACCTGTAAGATCCGGACCGAAAGAAATGATATCAAGATCATTCTTCTTGCCGTATAAGATTCCACATTCCAGTCCGCCGTGAGTTGTCTCAACAGTAGGTTCTTTTCCGAACATTTCTTTATAAAGTTCGATTGCCTTAGGACGGATCACAGAATCTGCATTGTAGCTCCATGCCGGATATTCACCGGAAATTTCACGGGATGCGCTTGCAAGATCCGTTGCAAGATCCAGTTTGTTCTGCATATCATCTAACTTGGTAGCGACAGAGCTTCGAACCTGGAATTTAATCTTTACAGTGTCTTCAGTAGTCTCAACAATACCTGTGTTCAGGGAAGATTCTACAGCGGTAGGGAATGCACGGTCATAGCACTGTACACCGTCGATCGCTCCATAAAGGAATCCGATTACATGTGAAGTAGTATCTGCATCAAAGGCCTTTAAGGTCGTCTCGCCATCGGAAACTGCTTTCAGAGATAAAGTAGGTTCCTGTCCGGCAAATTCAGCGTAGATAGTCTGTTCCAGTCCGGCAACAGCATCTATGATATCCTGAGCCTGTGCAGGATCTGCGATGATCTCAGTCGTATTGTACTGTGCGATTACGTTTGCCGCATTTCCGCCGTTTGTACTTACGATGTTAAAGTCGTAATCTTTTGCAAGTGCATACAGAACACGTCCCATGATCTTATGTGCATTTCCGAGCTGCTTCTGAATCTCGGCACCGGAATGTCCTCCCTGCAGATTGGAAAGGGAGATTGTCATCTTGGTTCCGCTTTCTTCACTCCATTCGATCGGGATAAAAGTATCATAAATGTATCCGCCGGCACATCCGACTGTCATAACGCCTTCAATCTCAGAGTCGATGTTCAGGCAGATCTTTCCTTTTAATACGGATGTATCGAGGTGATGTGCACCGCCCATACCGATCTCTTCATCAACTGTAAATACAGCCTCGATCGGTGGATGCGGGATATCTGTGCTGGCAAGAATTGCCATAGCATAAGCGACTGCGATACCGTCGTCACCGCCGAGAGTGGTGTTCTTTGCCCCGATCAGATCACCATCTACAAAAAGGTCTAACGGATCATTCTCGAAATCGTGATCGCTGTCAGTTGTCTTTGTAGCAACCATGTCCAGATGTCCCTGGATGATGACCGGATCACTGTCTTCATATCCGGCAGTACCAGGTTTTTTGATGATAACGTTGTTCATTTCATCCTGGATATATTCCAGATTGTGTGCTTTCGCAAATTCTACACAAAAATCACTGATCTTTTTTGTGTGGAAGGTACTTCTTGGTACCATACTTAATTCTTCGAAGTACTGAAATACTTCTTTTGGTTCAATATTAGACAAAATTCCCATTGTTCATTCCTCCGTTTGTCTTTAATCTCTATCTGTCATTGTATCATGAATTTTAGTACTTTATCATGATAAAATGTAATGCGTGTATAACGAAATGTAATAGCTCTGATAACCACAGCTTATAAGGTTTCATTAAAACATTCAATAACTACAGGTCTACCCAAAAAAAGCAGAAAAATATATAATATTTAAGGTTGAAAATATGAGAGCAGAATGTACACGGGAGGATATGTATGAGTACAAAAGAAGCAAAACAGATGGATCAGGCATTATTTGATTTTTATGGGAAACCTTCTATCGGACAGGCACTGCCGCTTGCAATCCAGCATGTGCTTGCGATGATCGTCGGATGTGTAACACCATCGATCATTGTTGCGGGTGTGGCGGGGCTTTCGCAGGAAGATTCCGTTATTTTAATACAGGCTGCACTGGTGATGTCGGCACTGACTACATTATTGCAGTTATTTCCTTTTATAAAGACAAAAAGTTTCCGCATCGGATCGGCGCTTCCGGTGATGATGGGAATCAGTTTCGCATATGTTCCGAGTATGCAGGCAATCGCAGCAGATTTTGACATTGCAACGATTCTGGGAGCACAGATCGTTGGTGGTGTGATCGCATTGTTAGTCGGACTGAATATTAAGAGAATCCGTAAATTTTTCCCGCCGCTGATTACCGGAACGGTTGTATTTTCTATTGGACTGTCTCTGTATCCGACGGCAATCAACTATATGGCAGGCGGTGCAAGCAGTAAATCATACGGTGCATGGCAGAACTGGCTGGTAGCACTGATTACCCTTGTGATCGTTACGGTATTGAACCATTATGGAAAAGGTGTGTGGAAACTGGCATCGATTCTGATCGGAATCATTGGAGGATATATTGTGGCATTATTCTTTGGAATGATAGATTTTTCATCGGTTGCACAGGCATCATTCTTCCAACTTCCAAAGCCAATGCATTTTGGTATCAAATTTGAGCCTTCTGCATGTGTGGCAATTGGAATCCTGTTCGCAATCAATGCGGTACAGGCAATCGGAGACTTCTCTGCAACGACAACAGGTTCTATGGACCGTATGCCGACAGACGAAGAACTGACAGGTGGAATCGTGGGCTATGGTATCAGTAATATTATCTGTGCATTCTTCGGTGGACTTCCGACGGCAACATATAGCCAGAATGTAGGTATTGTATCTACAACGAAGGTAGTCAGCCGTGTGGTAATGGGAATGGCCGCCGTGATCTTACTGGCAGCAGGACTGATTCCGAAGTTTTCTTCTTTACTGACAACGATTCCTTACTGTGTACTCGGCGGTGCGACAATCTCGGTATTTGCATCGATCACAATGACAGGTATCAAACTGATCACAACGGAGCCGATGGATTTCCGCAATACAACAGTAGTAGGACTTGCGGTTGCAGTCGGAATGGGTGTGACACAGGCAAATGCGTCTCTGGCACAGTTCCCGGAATGGGTAACGACGATCTTTGGAAAATCACCGGTGGTACTTGCAACGATCGTAGCAATTGTGTTAAACTTAACACTTCCGAGAACACAAAAGAAAGCTGAGAAATAATTCATATATGATAAAAAGTTATACGAATGGTGAATGGAAAGAGCCTGGCAGTTTATGCCAGGCTGTTGGAATTTATAAAGGAGATTTTCATAAGATAGTATCGGTCGTAGGGGGCGGCGGAAAGACAACGGTGATCCGTGCAATGTTCCGGGAGTGTATGGAAAATTCGGATGGAAGGATTCCATGCGCGGTCTCAACAACGACGCATATACAAAAAACAAATGCGGAATATTTTCTGGGAGAGCCATCGATGAAAATGTTCCGGAAGAAGCTGTCGGATTACGAAGCTGTGTGGATGGGGCGTGAGATACGGAAAGGAAAGCTTGCATCATTTCAGAAGGAGTTTCTGGAAGAAGTAAGCCGGGAACCTGTACTTTTGCTTCTGGAAGCGGACGGGGCAAAGCATTTTCCAGTGAAAGCTCCTGCAGAACATGAGCCGGTGATCTGTGAGAAAACGGGCATAGTTCTGAATGTCTATGGGATGCGTGCGATTGGAAAAAAGATAAAGGATGTATGTTTTCGTATCGGAGAAGTGGAGAAAATTCTTGGAAAGACAGGGGAAGACATTTTGCGTCCAGAAGATATCATGACACTTGCGGTAAGTCGGAGTGCAGGACGCAAATGTGTGACGGATGAGATGGAATATCAGGTTATACTGAATCAGGCTGATACAGAGGAAGAGAAACAGACGGCAATGCAGCTTGCGGAAGATATTGGAAAGAAGCTGTCAGAGAAGTATATATCAGAGAAGAATACAAAAGATACAGAGTTTTCAGGACAGATCAGCAAAGTCCACGTAACATCGGACCTGATTCCGCTGGAAGAAAGATGGTAGATATGTCAGAAATTTATAAAAATAAGAAAAAGGCATTGGTCCGGGGATCCGGAGACCTGGCTACCGGCGTGGGTGTAGCACTTTATCGGGCGGGCTTTCAGGTGATCATGACGGATATTGCAGTGCCGCTTACCGTAAGAAGGGAAGTGGCGATGTCCAGAGCCGTTTATGAAGGCAGGGCAAAAGTGGAAGGGATAGAAGGAATCCTTGTCCGGAGTTATCAGGAAGCGTTGGCTGTACTGGAAGAAAATAAGATTGCCGTGATCGTAGATCCGAAAGCCGAGATCCGCAAGGAATTTCACCCGGATCTACTTGTGGATGCCATCCTTGCAAAGAAAAATATGGGGACCAGACGGACGGATGCACCGTATGTGATCGGTCTCGGTCCGGGATTTACTGCTGGAAAAGATGTTCATGCTGTGATAGAAACGATGCGTGGTGAGACGCTTGCGGATATCATCTATGACGGACAGCCGATTCCGAATACCGGCGTCCCTGGATATGTGGGCGGTTATGCGCTGGAGCGCCTGATCCGTGCGTCTGGCAATGGCCGAATGGAGCCAAAGGCACAGATCGGAGATATTGTAAAGAAGGGACAGCTTCTTGCCGTAACAGGAGGAAAACCTGTATATTCCCAGCTGGACGGTGTGATCCGAGGCATGCTGCAGGAAGGTGTGCAGGTGAAAAAAGGTCTGAAGATCGGAGATGTAGATCCAAGAAAAGACAGAAAATTGTGTTACCTGATTTCGGATAAGGCGAATAAGATCGGCAGTTCTGTAGTGCGGGCGACAGAAGCACGTCTGGCGGATAAGGATTATGCAATGATCCTTCTGGCAGCAGGAAAGTCAAGCAGATATGGCAGTAATAAGCTGTTAGAAGAACTGGACGGGGGAAGAATGTTCGAACATACCCTTCGTAAGATGCGGGCATTTCCGTTATGTATACAGGTAGCGGTGACGAGATTCGAAGAGATAGAACGTGCAGCAGAAGCACAGGGTATGCTGGTAGTGGAAAACTGGGAACCGGATCTTGGAATCTCACATTCCCTGAGATTAGGACTACAGAAAGCACTGGAAGAAAATCCAGAATTAAAAGGTGCAATGTTCATTGTATGTGACCAGCCAGGATTGACAGCCGCAACATTTGCCCGTATGCTTGATATAGGTAAGAAATATCCTGGAAAGATCGTATGTGCCGGGCGAAAGGGCAAAATGGGAAATCCTGTATTGTGGGATCGATGCTTTTTTGATGAACTTAGCAGGCTTTCCGGCGACAAAGGCGGGAAACAGATCATCGGAGCACATATGGATGATGTGCTGCTCTGCGAAACAGAAGAAACAGAACTTCGGGATGTAGATATACCGGAACAACTGACAAAATGGGAGAGAGATTATGGAGAATCAGGAAAATCAGGAGAAGAAACATAAACGGAGAGTCCGGTATTCCGGAACACATCCGAGAAATTATAAAGAAAAATACAAAGAGCTGAATCCGGAAAAGTATGCAGATACCATTTCCAAAGTCATCAAGAAAGGCGGAACACCGGCGGGGATGCATATTTCTATCTGTGTGAATGAGATTCTGGACTTTTTTGACATTCAGCCGGGACAGCAGGGATTGGATGCAACATTGGGATACGGCGGTCATACGTCGAAGATGCTGGAAAAACTGCAGGGAGAAGGGCATATCTATGGTCTGGATGTAGACCCGATCGAATCGGCGAAGACAAAGAAACGACTGGAAGAAAAGGGATTCGGGCCGGATATCCTGACGGTAAAGCTTGAGAATTTCGCAAATATCGATAAAGTGGCAGAAGAGGCCGGAAAGTTTGATTTCGTACTGGCAGATCTGGGTGTGTCATCTATGCAGATTGACAATCCGGACCGTGGTTTTACATTCAAGGCAGAGGGACCTTTAGATCTGCGTATGAATCCGGAAAAGGGAATCAGCGCAGCAGAAAGACTGCGGGATATTTCCAAAGAAGAGCTTACCGGCATGTTGATTGAAAATTCGGATGAGCCATATGCAGAAGAAATCGCAGAAGCAATCACAGAGAAGATCCGCAAAGGCGGCAAGATCGAGACAACAACGGGACTTCATCAGGTGATCGAAGAGACACTTGCATTTATCCCGGAAAAAGAAAGAAAAGAAGCTGTACGGAAATCCAGCCAGCGAGTATTCCAGGCACTTCGTATTGATGTGAATAATGAGTTTGAAGTATTGTATGATTTCCTGGATAAGCTGCCGGGTGTATTAAAGCCAGGCGGAAAAGTTGCAATCCTCACATTCCATTCCGGAGAGGACCGTCTTGTAAAGAAATCATTCAAGCAATGGAAAAAGGAGGGACTGTACAGTGAGATCGCAAAAGACGTCATCCGACCGTCCAAAGAAGAATGCTTCCGCAACAGCCGTGCGAAATGCACGAAAATGCGCTGGGCAATCCGGGCAGAAGAGTAAGATACAAAATAAGAAACAGAAAGACGGAAAGCAGACAAAGAATAAATCTGCATGTAAGATTGATAAAAAATGTGGCGGTTGCCAGTTCCAGAAGATGCCGTATAAAGAACAGCTGAAAAGAAAGCAGAAGCAGGAAGAACAGCTGTTAGGCGGATTCTGCAAAGTCAGCCCGATCATTGGCATGGAACATCCATATTTTTACAGAAATAAAGTACATGCGGTATTTGACCGTGACAAGAAGGGCAATGTCATATCCGGCATTTATGCAGAAGGAACGCACCGTGTGATCGCAGTGGAAGAGTGTCTGATCGAAGATAAGAAGAGTCAGGAGATCATCCGCACGATCCGTGAACTTCTGCCGTCTTTTAAGATTAAGACATACAACGAAGATACCGGATATGGGCTTTTAAGACATGTGCTGGTCCGCAGAGGATTTGAAACTGGTGAGATCATGGTGGTGCTGGTACTGGGCTCACCGATCCTGCCATCAAAGAATAACTTTGTGAAGGCTTTGAGAAAAGTGCATCCGGAGATCACAACCGTAGTACTGAATGTGAATAACAAGCAGACCAGTATGGTACTGGGAGAAAAGGAAAAGCCGATCTACGGACCGGGATTTATCAAAGACAAGTTATGCGGATGTACATTCCGCATTTCTCCAAAATCGTTCTATCAGGTAAATCCGGTGCAGACAGAAGTTCTCTATAATACAGCCATGGACTATGCGGAACTGACCGGAAAAGAGACAGTGATCGATGCATACTGCGGAACCGGTACAATTGGTCTGATCGCGGCTAAGAATGCGAAGAAAGTGATCGGAGTAGAACTGAACAAAGATGCGGTAAAAGACGCAAGAATCAATGCAAAAGAAAATGGCATCACAAATGCCGAGATCTATGCAGGTGATGCGGGAAGATTCATGGTAGATATGGCTTCGAAGAACCAAAAAGCAGACGTCGTATTCATGGATCCGCCGAGAGCCGGAAGTGATGAGAAATTTCTTTCTTCTGTGATAAAGCTTGGCCCAAAGAGAGTGGTCTATGTGTCCTGCAATCCGGAGACACTGGCGAGAGATTTAAAATATCTGACCAGACATGGATACCAGGCTGTGAAGATCCAGCCGGTGGATAATTTTCCGTTTTGTGATCATATTGAGACGGTTGTGAAGCTTGTGAGAAAAAAATAGAAAATATGCAGATCGGGCAAAGAAGATTTTGATAATAGACATTTCCTTCAGATTGTTGGTTTAAAAATACAGTGAAAAGAGCTATATTTAAGATAAACGAGAGAATCGGTACTTACAAAGGAGGAAAAGCTTATGATTATATGTATCGGAAGAGAATTTGGAAGCGGTGGCCACGAAATCGGAAGAAAAGTTGCAGAAAAGCTTGGACTGGAATTATATGACAGAGATTTAATAGACAGGGCAGCAGAGAAGATCATAGCGATGCCAAAAGATGTGCTGGAAAAAGCAGATGAGAAAAAGCGTAATCCGTGGCTGCATGAGGTATGGTATGATGTGCCGAACCAGGAACTGAATGGAATGACGGCGAATGATGCTTTGCATCTGGCATATAATTCGATCATACGAGAACTTGCAGAAAAAGGAGATTGTGTATTTGTCGGACGCTGTGCGGACTATATTCTGCGTGAACATCCCCGTTGTGCGAATGTTTTTATTTCGGCCTCTAAGGAAGATCGTATTACGCGATTATGCGCCATGCATCATATTGATGCGGAAGCTGCAGAAGAAATGATAGAAAAAGCGGATAAGAGACGTTCGGAGTATTATAATTATTATAGTTATAAAACGTGGGGAGCAGCTGCTACTTATCACTTATGTGTCGATTCTTCTTCTTTGGGAGTTGAAGAGACAGTTCGGTTTATAGAAGAATTTGTAGTGAAGAAACTACAGCTTATATTATAGGCGTAGAAGAAGTCTATAAGAAAAAGAAATAAAGCCGGTATATTCCATTGAAGGATATGACCGGCTTTATTATTTATAAATAAAACATGATTTACATCATCGTTAATAATATCATCTGTCCCGTCAGAATACGGAGGAACATGGATAATGGGTAAACTGTAGAATACCCTACTGCCGGAGCATCTCCGGATGTTGTTTGATTGGCATAAGCCAATGCGGGCGGGTCGGTATTACTACCGGCTATCAATCCCATCAGGGTAAAGTAGTTTACCTTATAATATAATCTTGCGATAGCACCGATTATAAGCAATGGGATAACGGTGATAAGGAAACCACAACCTACGTATAGTAATCCGTCACCTTCGACTACCGTTTGCACAAAGTTGGCTCCGGCATCTATACCGACACTGGCAAGGAAGAGCACGATACCGATTTCGCGAAGCATCAGGTTGGCACTCATGGTGGTATAAGTCACTAAATGGAGCTTATGACCGAAACGTCCGATAAGAATAGCTACTACCAGCGGTCCGCCTGCCAAACCTAATTTCAAAGGAGTTGGCATACCGGGGAATGCTATAGGAAGGCTACCCAGAAGAATTCCTAAGAAGATACCAACGAAAATAGTCACAATGTTCGGTGTGTCCAGACGTTTTAACTGATTACCCAAAACACCTGCTACACGTTCAACTGCATCTTGCTGACCTACCACCATCACACGGTCACCTACCTGAAGTACCAGATTTGGATCGGCAAACAAGTCCATACCGGAACGGTTGATGCGGGTAACGTTCACTCCGTACATACTGCGAAAATGCATAGATCCTAAAGTCTTTCCGTTGATTTCCGGTTTAGTCACCAGAATACGGCGTGAAACCATGGGGAGGTCTTGTTTCTCCCAGTCGAGTTCCACTTCTTTACCGATAAATACGGTAATCGCAGGAGCATCTTCTTCTGAACAGACAATGAATAATTGATCCCCCATATTGAATATGGTTTCATGGTTGGGGATACTAACATGACCCTCATGACGAATACGGGAACAAACGAACTGACGGCCTAAAAACTCTTTGATTTCAATCAAAGTTTTTCCGCTGATTGATTCATTACGTACCTCCAGACTCATCATGTGAGGTTTGTGATGTGCATCTCCACTTTGGATTTTCAGACTTTCTTCCTCTTTAGCCATATTGACACGGAAGATGTAGCGGATAGCAATGACTGAACCGATAATACCTACCACGCCCAGCGGATAAGCACACGCATATCCCAGTGCGATTTGTGGACCAGTGTAATTAAGCTGGTTCAATGCTTCATTGGCGGCACCAAGTCCCGGAGTGTTTGTGACAGCTCCATAGAGGATACCTACCATCATCGGCAGTTCTACTCGGCCGTTCCAGAGGTAGTAAAGCCCCAGTGCAACGGCAATATTTAACACTACGATGCCTACAGCCAACAGGTTCAATGTCATTCCTCCTTTTTTGAAAGAAGAGAAGAAAGATGGCCCCACCTGAAGACCGATACAGAATACGAACAAGATCAATC
>OHAN01002889.1_pt1 | contig 10795 bp, 10 predicted proteins | sample 1577121 | NCBI WGS metagenome assembly OHAN01 (sample SAMEA3541554, study PRJEB24748) | human gut metagenome | biome: human gut; feature: human-associated habitat; material: faeces | place: China | collected 2012 | reverse complement strand
AGCTGATGCGCGACGACTACTGCGACGGCCTGGGCGACTGTCTGCCGACCTGCCCGACCGGCGCGATTTCCTTTGTCGAGCGCGAGGCCGCGGCCTACGACGAGCAGGCGGTGCTTGAAAACAAGCAGAAGAGAATGCAGAAGGAGGGGATGACACTGCACCACAGCTGCGTCGGCATGCAGCTCAAGACCTTTGCGCACAAGGCGGCATCTGAAACGGCGGCTCCTGCTGCGCAGGAGAGCCAGCTCTCCCAGTGGCCGGTGCAGATCAAGCTCGTGCCCGTGAACGCGCCGTATTTCTCCGGCGCAAAGCTGCTCATCGCGGCGGACTGCACGGCGTACGCCTACGCGGCCTTCCACGAGAAGTTCATCAAGGGACACATCACGCTCGTCGGCTGCCCGAAGCTCGACAGCGTGGATTACAGCGAAAAGCTCGCCGAGATCATCGCGGGAAACGATATCAAAAGCGTGACGGTCGTGCGCATGGAGGTCCCGTGCTGCGGCGGACTCGAGCACGCGGCGAGGACCGCGCTGCAAAAAAGCGGCAAGTTCATCCCCTGGCAGGTCGTGACGATCTCGACGGACGGCAGAATACTGGATGAGATCTGAGCGGTCCGGGGAAATCTTACAAGAAAAACTTCATAAAATGCCCGGCGGCGGCGCTTTGCACAGGCGAAGCGCCGTTTTTTGCAATAAGTGAGTCATTTGTTGAAATTAAGGCGGTCTTTTGAAAGCTTCATCCAAAATTTATTGCACTTTCGGGGCAGATGTGATAACATCCATTCTAATCTTTTCTGTATTGCGGCACTATGATAAATTGACGCCGCACGTATAAGGCTCCGCCCGAACGGGGCGAAGGAATATCTATTATGTGGAGGTATTTGTGATGTATGACCAGTATTTTCAAAAGTTTGACCTGGCGCCTGAGATCACCGCAGCGCTGAAGAAATGCAAGTGCATCGCCTACGCCGAGACGAAGGAGGAGCTGGAGGAAATGGCCTACGGCCCCACGCATACCTCCCGTTACGACGTGGTCTATCCCATTGAGGGAAACGGCACGGTGAAGGAGGCGGAGGTCGTGCGCTGCAAGAACGGCTGCGTCGTCAACTTCATGGAGGACTATATGCGCCGCCGCGACCCCAACAGCATGGCCATCGGCGACGATCTTCCCTCTGACAAGCCGCGCTTCAAGGACCGCTTCGGCTATGAGTTCTCCAAGCTCCGTCAGGAGACGCTCGACTGGCTCTCGACGCAGCAGGTCATCATGCTGCCGTTTTCCGCCGGTCCGCGTGGCCACGGCTATCCGAGCCTGATGGTCTGCCCGCTCAACGCCGCGTTCTTTGCGCTGTCGCTTGCGAATATGCAGGGCTTTACGAGCATCGCCGACGTGCCGGAGCACTACAAGCCCCGTGCCATCATCTTTGTCGCGCCGCCCTTCCGCCATACGCATTTTGACGGCAAGCAGGTCGTTGTCCACAACCGCTCCAAGGAGATGCACGAGGTCTGGGCCTATAACCTCTATCCGGGTCCCAGCGCCAAGAAGGGCGTTTTCTCCCTGCTGCTCGATATCGGCGAGCAGGAGGGTTGGGTCTGCTGCCACACGAGTGCGGCCATGGTCGAAACGCCGTATGAAAACGAGGTCGTGTTCATGCACGAGGGCGCGTCCGGCGGCGGCAAGAGCGAGATGCTCGAGGACTTCCACCGCGAGGAGGATGACCGCCTGCTCATCGGTACGCACACGGTCACGGGCGAAAAATATTACATGACGCTCGGCGAGAGCTGCAAGATCCACCCCATTGCCGATGATATGGCCTGCGCGCTGGGTAGCTTCCAGGATCCCGAGAGCGGCAAGCTGCGCATCCTCGATGCCGAGGACGGCTGGTTCCTGCGTATGGACGGCATGAATGCCTACGGTAACAGCCCGCTTTATGAGCGCATCTGCATCCATCCGAGCGAGCCGCTCGTCTTCTTCAACATGGACGGCGTGCCCGGCGCGACGTGTCTTATCTGGGAGCACGTGATCGAATCCAACGGCAAGCCCTGCTCCAACCCGCGCGTCATCCTGCCGCGCCGGATGGTCGACAACATTATCCCCGACACCGCACCTGTCGAGGTCGACGTGCGCAGCTTCGGCGTGCGTATGCCGCCGAGCACCGCGAAGGACCCGAACTACGGCGTGATGGGTATGCTGCAGGTCGTGCCGCAGTCTATCGCCTGGCTGTGGCGGCTCATCTCCCCGCGCGGCTTCAAGAATCCGTCCATCGCCGATGCGAACGCCGGCAGCGGCCTGAAGGCAGAGGGCGTCGGCTCCTACTGGCCGTTTGCTACAGGTCTCAAGGTCACGCAGGCAAACCTGCTGCTCGAGCAGATCCTCTCCGCCCCCAAGACGACGAACGTGCTGATCCCGAACCAGCACATCGGCGCTTATCACGTGGGCTTCATGGGCGAGTGGATCTCGCGCGAATACCTCGCGCGTCACAACGGTATCGTGCGCGAGAAGCACCTGGTGCCTGCGCGCTGCCCGCTGTTCGGCTATGCGCTCGACGAGATGAAGCTCGACGGTCAGTTCATCCGTCAGACCTTCCTGCGCCCCGAGACGCAGTCCAAGCTCGGCGCCGAGGGCTACGATGCCGGCGCGAAGATCCTGACCGACTTCTTCAAAGAGCAGCTCCAGCAGTTCGTTTCCGACGATCTCGACCCGCTGGGCCGCGAGATCATCGACTGCTGCCTGCACGACGGCACGCTGGACGATTACCTCCAGCTCACGCCGATGAAGCTGATGTAAAAGAGAAGAGAGAAGGGGCGCGTATCGCGCCCCTTCTTTGCTGAGAAAGGGAGTATTCCATGGAAACGCACGCTGTGAAGGTCATTGCCCGCATCCAAAGCGACTTTCCCGAAAAATTCGGCATCCCGCGCCAGAGCGGACTTGTGCCGGCGCTGCGCGCAAAAATCGTCTTCGAGCCGGAGTTCCGGAATGACGACGCGCTGCGCGGCATCGAGAGCTTTTCGCACCTGTGGCTCATCTGGCAGTTTTCTGCCGCCGTGCGCGATACCTGGTCGCCGACGGTGCGCCCGCCGCGCCTGGGCGGTAATGAGCGCGTTGGCGTATTCGCCACGCGCTCGCCGTTCCGCCCGAATGCCATCGGGCTTTCCTGCGTCAGACTGGAGCGCGCAGAGCGCGAGGAGGGGCTTGGAACGGTCCTTATCGTCTCGGGCGCGGACCTGATGGACGGCACGCCCATTTATGATGTGAAGCCCTACCTGCCTTATGCCGACGCGCACCCCGAGGCGCTGGGCGGCTTTGCGCCCTCTCCGAAGGAGACCATCAGGGTCGACTGCCCGCCGGAGCTCCTTGCGGGACTCCCCGAGGGACAGCGCGAGGCGCTGCTCGGCGTGCTCGCGCAGGACCCGCGCCCGCAGTATCAGCACGACCCCGAGCGCGTCTACGGGATGAGCTTTGGCGGCCGGGACGTTAAATTCCGCGTGCGCGGGGATACGCTGGAGGTCCTGTCCTTAGCGGAAAGTAAACAAGAATAAAAGCGATGTTAAGAGGGAAAAGGGCGGCGCTAACGCCCTGTTAAGAGCGCTCCAAAACGCTTGCGGTGCGAATTCTGCGCGCTATAATAGCGCCAGAATACATAAAAGGAGCGTATCCACCAATGGAAGTATCCAGCGCGTTTGTTGTCATTATGGGCATGGGCGTCACCTTCGTGGGCCTGACCTGCATCATTTTTCTCACCATCCTGATGGGAAAGATCCTCTCGAAGCCCGAGGCGCCGAAGCCTGCGGCGGCTGCCGCCGCACCGACTGCCCCTGCCGTTCCTGCCGACGGGCTGACCGATGAGGTCAAGGTCGCTATCATGGCCGCCATTGCTCAGCAGCCCGGCTTCAATATGGCGAATGTGACGAATGTCAGCATTCGCAAGATCTAACCTGAATTCCACTTCTTCCTTTTAACAGCAGAAAGGGCGGCCCCACAGCCGCTCTTTTTGCTATCCTGATAAAATTTCGCATTTTAACGCAAACTTAGCATAGGCTGTGTTATAATGCGATTAGGATACGGGCATCTTTACCCGCATTCAAGGGAAGGATGAAAAGGGGGGGCTGCCTGATGGGAAAAAACGTGACCGGACTGCGGCGGCTGTATGACTTTTTCCTGACGGCTGCCATTCTCGTCACGGCGACGGTCCTATGCACGCTGCTGCGCCGACTGGACAGCTGCGGGGGCTATGTGCACCTCATTTTCGTGCTGGCGGTCGCAACCATCTCTCGCTGGACGGAGGGCTTCTTCTGGGGCATTTTCAGCTCGGTCACGGGCGTGCTGCTCGTCAACTATGTCTTCACCTACCCTTACTGGGAGTTTAACTTTACGATCACGGGCTACCCGTTCACCTTCCTTGCGATGCTGACGGTCTCGATGATGATCAGCACGATGAACACGCAGATCAAAAAGCAGGAAAAGCTGCGCATCGAAACGGAGAAGGAGGCTGTGCGCGCCAATCTCCTGCGCGCGATGTCGCACGATATCCGCACGCCGCTGACGAGCATCGTCGGCAACACCGCCGCCATTCTCGACAATGAGGGCAGCTTCTCGCCCGAGCAGAAGCGCTGCCTCCTTGAAGACGTCAACGAGGACGCGCAGTGGCTCATCCGCATGGTAGAGAATCTTCTCTCCATCACGCGCATGAGCGGCGGACAGGCCAGGATCGAAAAGGACTGCGAGGCGGCGGAAGAGATCGTCGCCGTGTCAGTCAGCAAGTTTACAAAGCGCTTCCCCAGCATCAATGTCTCCGTTGAGGTGCCGGACGAGGTGCTGATGGTGCCGATGGACGCGACGCTCATCCGACAGGTCATCATGAACCTGCTGGAAAATGCCGCCATCCACGGCGAAGGCGTGAAGAACATCCGCGTGCGTCTCTCGCGCGAAGGAAACCTCGCCTGCTTCACCGTCAGCGACGACGGTGTCGGCATCCCGAAGGAAAAGCTGGCGAATATCTTTCAGGGCGGGCTGAGCGAGGTGTCGCACAGCAACTTTGACATGAAGAAGAACATGGGCATCGGCCTTTCCGTGTGCTATACGATCGTCAAGGCACACGGCGGCACGATGACCGCGGAGAATCAGGAGACAGGCGGCGCGTGCTTCCGCTTTTATCTACCGATGGAGGAGGGCAAAACAAGTGAAGCTGAAGGATAAGGTGCTGGTCGTAGAGGACGAGCAGAACATCAGTAATTTTATTTCGACGGTGCTCACCGCGAACGATTTCGACGTGCTGGTCGCGCAGACCGGCGCGGAGGCGATCTCCATGATCACCTCGCACTGTCCGGACCTCATCATTCTGGACCTGGGCCTTCCCGATATGGATGGCCAGACCATCCTCAAGGAGGTCAGGGCCTGGTCGAATCTGCCGATCATCGTCGTTTCGGCGCGCACGCACGAGCATGACAAGGTCGCGGCGCTCGATCTCGGCGCGGACGATTACATAGAAAAGCCGTTCGGCACGAGCGAGCTGCTTGCGCGCATCCGCACGGCCATCCGTCATACGCGCACCTCGCTCGACAACGGTGAGATCGCACAGTCGGGCAAGTTCACCGTGCGCGATCTGACCATCGACTATGACAAGCACCATGTGCTCGTCGGCGGCGAGGACGTGCACCTGACGCTCAACGAGTTCAAGATCGTGGCGCTGCTCGGCAAATACGCCGGCAAGGTGCTGACCTATGACTATCTCATCAAGCAGATCTGGGGACCGAAGGCCAAGGCGGACAACCAGATCCTGCGCGTGAACATGGCCAATATCCGCCGCAAGATCGAGAAGAATCCCGCCTCGCCGGAGTATATCTTCACGGAGATCGGCGTGGGCTACCGGATGCTCGAAAGCAACGAGTGAGATAATAGGGCTCTTGGCCTTATGATACCAGGGCGCATCGCGCCCCACACAGATCACGCAGACGGCTCCTGCCATTGGGGATGGCAGGGGTCATCTGCGTATTTTGCACTTTTATGAAAAAGGCGTCTGACCGATACTCTCAAAGTTTCGGTCAGACGCCTTTCTTTTTTGTGTGTTTTTATGCAAAACGCTCTTTTGGCCTCCTTTGCAAGCTGGATATTTCGTGCTGCGCTCGGTCTTGAGCGTCATAGTTATGCTAAACTTTATGTATTTTTTACTAAAGCAACAGATGTTGCGTTTCACCTCTTTATTCACGGCTACGATCTTGATGCGAATTGTTATTCTAACTATTGACGTTTTACGGACATAAATATACAACCAGCGTCACAGTCAGTCCTACGAAGGAGGAGACCACAGCACATGACTATCTGGGAAATTGCAACGAATTATTATCAATACTTCCTGCGAGGGACGCGAACGACCATCCTCATCTCGCTGCTCACCGTGCTCTGCGGCTCCATCCTCGGCTGCCTCATCGCCTTTATGCGCCTTTCCAAGCGCAGGCCGCTTGAAGAATTCGCCGCCATTTATATTACGGTGATCCGCGGCACGCCGTTGCTCGTGCAGCTCTACATCGTCTATTACCAGCTCGACTTTATCAACTATCCCTCCGGCAGTCTCTTCGGCGTCGATCTGGAGCGGGCGCTGCCGTGCATCATCGCTCTTTCGATCAACTCCTCCGCCTATGTCGCCGAGATCATCCGCGCGGGCATTCAGGCGGTGGATAAAGGCCAGATGGAGGGGGCTCGCTCGTGCGGCATGACGAATGGGCAGGCCATGCGCTATGTGGTGATGCCGCAGGCGGTCAAAAATATTCTCCCCGCCATCGGCAACGAGTTCATCACAATGGTCAAGGAGACGTCCATCATCCAGTTTCTTGGCATTGGGGACCTGATGTACAACAACGGCATCGTGGTCACCGCTACCTATAACCCGCTTCCTTGCTACTACATCTCCGCCATCATCTATCTGGCGCTGAACATCATCCTCGGCAAGGGCCTGAACATCTTTGAGAGGAGGCTGAAAAAGAGTGAACGGTAACGTATTGTTCGAGATCAGGGATCTGCAGAAAAAATTCGGCGCGCTGACCGTCTTCGACGGGCTGAACGAGACCTTCTGCAAGGGCGACGTGGTCGTCATCATCGGTCCCTCGGGCAGCGGCAAGTCCACCTTTATCCGATGCCTGAACCTCCTGGAGCAGCCCACCGCCGGAAAGATCTACTTCGAGAGCGAGGATATCACCGCCAAGGGCTTCAACGTGAACCGGCACCGACAGAAGGTCGGCATGGTGTTCCAGCAGTTCAACCTTTTCAACAACCTGACGGTGCTTGAAAACATCACGATCTCGCTCACGAAGGTCAAAAAGCAGTCCGAAGAGGAGAGCAAGGCAAAGGCCCTCAAGCTCTTAAAGCGCGTGGGGCTCGAGGACAAGGCGAACGCCTATCCCTCCCAGCTCTCCGGCGGGCAGAAGCAGCGTATCGCCATCGTGCGGGCGCTGGCAATGGAGCCCGATGTGCTGCTCTTCGATGAGCCGACCTCCGCGCTCGACCCCGAGATGGTCGGCGAGGTGCTGCAGGTCATCTCCGACCTCGCCCGCGACGGCATCACGATGGTCGTCGTCACGCACGAGATGGGCTTTGCCCGAAAGGTCGGCACGCGCGTGCTCTTTATGGACGGCGGACAGATCGCCGAGCAGGGCACGCCCGAGGAGATCTTCGAGCACCCCCAAAATCCGCGCACACAGGAATTTTTGTCAAAAGTCATCAACGTCATTTGAACCCTAACAAATTATAAAATTTACGATATGATTGGAGGAAACCAAAATGCTTCACACGATCAATCCCGAAATTCTGTTCCTCAAGCAGGAAGATGTCATCAAGGCCGGCCTTCTCGATATGAAACAGATCTTGGCCGTTACGGAAAAGACCTACGCGATGCTCGGTCAGGGCCTCATCAAAAACCCGCCCAAGACCAACACCAGCATTCCCGACAAGGAAAACTGGCAGTCGTTCTTCAACGCCATGCCCTGCTACATCGGCGGCGATGTTAACATCGGCGGTATCAAGTGGGCGGCGGAGTCAAAGAAGAACGCCACGATCCCTGGCATCCCCTACGGCATCGACATTTCCATCCTGAGTGACCCCGAGACGGTGCTGCCGTTCTGCATTCTGGACGGCACGCTCATCACCGCGATGCGCACCTCCGCCGTCGGCGGCCTGATGGCCAAGTATGCCGCCCCCTCCGATGCGGACACCGCGTGCCTTGTCGGCGCGGGCGTTATCGGCCGCACGATGCTCTCCGCCGTGCACGAGGCGCTGTCCCAGATCAAGACCATGTACCTCTGCGACATTGACCTTGCCAAGGCCGAGGGCATCGCAAAGGAGTACGGCGACAGCCTCGGCGTCGAGATCATCCCGACGAGCGACAGCAAGGCTGCGGCGCTCAAGTCCCAGCTCATCGTCGGCGAGACGACCGCGCCCAAGCCCTTCATGGATGCCTCATGGCTAACGCCCGGCTGCGGCCTCGTCTCCATGCACTCCAACGAGGTGACAGAGGATGTCTTCCTCAAGGCCGACGGCCTTGTCGCCGACTACTGGACGCAGCTCAAGCAGCACAGCAATCCGCTCTCCAAGCTCACCAAGGAGGGCAAGCTCGACGAGAGCCAGATCATGGACCTGAGCGAGCTGGTGCTCGGCACGAAGAAGCTGCGCACCTCGGACGATCAGTTCGTCGCCGCCGCGTCCATGGGCCTCGGCGCGCTGGACATCATGATCGCCTATCAGCTCTATCTGAACGCAACGGAAATGGGCATTGGCACCAAGGTCAACCTTTGGGACAAGCCCCTGTGGGAATAAGAGACGCAGGAGGGAACGAAAATGAACGCATTCAAGAAATTTGCGGCGCTGCTTTTAGCTCTTTTGATGATCCTGTCACTCGCTGCCTGCGGCAGCAAGAGCGACGACAGCGCGCAGGGCGGCTCGGACGGCGATGACACCGCCAAGTCCAAGATCGAGCAGATCCAGGAGGCGGGCGTGCTCGTGATGGGTACCTCGGCCGACTATCCCCCGAACGAATTCCACACGGAGGTGGACGGCAAGGACACCATCGTCGGCTTCGATGTTTCGATCGCGCAGTACATCGCCGATGACCTCGGCGTGGAGCTGAAGGTCGTGGATATGTCGTTCGACAACCTGTGCATCAACCTCGCCAAGGGCGATTTCGACATTGTTATCGCTGGTATGGCCTCGACCGAGGAGCGTCAGAAGTCCGTCGACTTCTCCGACCCGTACTTTAAGCAGCAGCAGGCCATCCTCATCCGTAAGGACGACGATTCCCTGTACAACAAGCCCGAGGACCTCGCCAGTCACAAGGTCGGCGTGCAGAACGGCGCCATTCAGGTGCCCATTGCCAATGAGCTTGCGGGCGAGGAGAACGTTGTTGGCCTTGTCAAGGCGCAGGACCTCATCATGGAGCTCAAGAGCGGCAAGCTGGACGTCGTGTACATCGACTACACCCCGTCTCTCGCCTTTGCCGCGGCCAACGATGACCTGATGGTCAAGGATATCGGCATTAAGAGCGACAGCGAGGGCCAGTGCATCGGTGTGCAGAAGGGCAACGAGGACTTCGTCGCCTACCTGAACGAAAAGATCGCCGAAATGCAGGAGCAGGGCCTCATCGACCAGTACGTGGCCGACGCCCAGACGCTGGCGGGCATCGAGTAACGGCGCGGCAGAAATCCATAAATGACGCAGGGCAATGAGCGGTTCACTCATCGCCCTGCGCTGTTCCAAGCAGAAAAGCGAAAAAAGGCGAGCGGGCATCCCCAAGCGGAGAGACCTGCTCGCCTTTTATATGGCAGCGCCCTGCAGCGCGCTTTCGCGCAGGGGAGCTGCTTTTACTTTTTTTCCTCCGGGGTGAGCTTTGCCAGCATATCGATCGCCATGGTGTAGCTCTCGAAGCCGTGGCCGCGGATCTGCGCGATGCAGGCGGGCGCGGTGACGGACAGATGGCGGAACTCCTCGCGCTTCTGAATGTCGGACATATGGACCTCGACGGCGGGGATGCTGACGGCCTTGAGCGCGTCATGGATGGCATAGCTGTAGTGCGTGTAGGCGCCGGGGTTGATGACGATACCGTCAAAGGTCGTGTCGGCCTCCTGAATGGCGTCGATGATCGCGCCCTCGTGGTTGGACTGGAAGCACTCCACAGCCACGCCGCGGCTCTGGGCGTGCTCATAGATGCGGGCACAGAGGGCGGCATAGTCCTCCTTGCCGTAGATATCGGGCTCGCGGCGGCCGAGCATATTCATATTTGCGCCGTTGATGACTAAGATTTTCATGCGGGTATTCCTCCTGAATGGTTTGCCTTACGCCTGCTTGATGGCGTGGGCGCGGTATTCCTGGCTTTTTTCAAGATACAGCCTGGCGTTGGCCAGAATGCTCTCCTTTTCCTTCTCCGTCAGCTCGCGCACGACCTTGGCAGGCGAGCCGACGATGAGCGAGCCGTCCGGGGCGTTCATCTTGCCTGTGACGAGCGCGCCCGCACCGATCAGACAGTCGTTGCCGATGACCGCGCCGTCGAGCACGGTTGCGCCCATGCCAACGATGACGCGGTCGCCGATGGTCGCGCCGTGGACGATGGCGCTGTGGCCGACGGACACATCGTCGCCGATGGTGACCTTGTTGTGGATAAGGGCAAGGTCCTGAATGTTGCAGCGCTTGCCGATGCGCACGCTCTGCATCTCGCCGCGGCAGACGCTGTTGTACCAGAAGGCCGTGCCCTCGCCCGCGACCACGTCGCCGAGCACCTGCGCGCCCTCCATGATGAGGACCTTATCGTCGCTTTCCA
>OHAN01002888.1_pt1 | contig 10795 bp, 7 predicted proteins | sample 1577121 | NCBI WGS metagenome assembly OHAN01 (sample SAMEA3541554, study PRJEB24748) | human gut metagenome | biome: human gut; feature: human-associated habitat; material: faeces | place: China | collected 2012 | reverse complement strand
CTCCCAGTAGAAACGCATATCGTTACCAGGTGCATTGCCTGTGATCAGTGTCAGACGAAGTGCGTCAGCACCATATTTGTCAATAACCTCTAACGGATCGATACCATTTCCAAGAGACTTACTCATCTTACGTCCCTGGGAGTCACGTACCAGACCGTGGAATAATACGGTATGGAATGGTGCCTTGCCCATCTGCTCGTAACCGGAGAAGATCATACGGATTACCCAGAAGAAGATAATATCATATCCGGTTACTAAAACATCATTTGGATAGAAGTAATCTAAGTCTTCTGTTTTTTCCGGCCAGCCAAGTGTTGAGAATGGCCATAAAGCAGAGGAGAACCAGGTATCTAAGGTATCCGGGTCCTGTGTCATATGGGTGCATCCACATTTCGGACACTTATGAGGTGCTTCTTTGGCAACTACCATCTCGCCACACTCATCACAGTAGTATGCCGGGATTCTGTGTCCCCACCATAACTGTCTGGAAATACACCAGTCACGGATATTGTCTGTCCAGTTGAAGTATGTCTTCTCCATACGTTTTGGAAGTAACTGGATATCACCATTTTTTACGCCTTCAACTGCCGGTTTGATCATCTCGTCCATTTTCACGAACCACTGCTGTTTGATCATTGGTTCAACGGTTGTGCCGCAGCGGTCATGTGTACCTACGTTGTGGGAATGTGGAACAACTTTTACTAAAAGTCCTGCTTCCTCTAAATCTTTTACTAATGCTTTTCTGCACTCGTAGCGGTCCATTCCCTCATATTTTCCTGCTAACTTGTTCATGGTTGCATCGTCATTGATGACAACGATCTCTTCCAGGTTGTGGCGTTTTCCAACCTCAAAGTCGTTCGGGTCATGGGCTGGTGTGATCTTCACACATCCTGTTCCAAACTCTTTGTCTACATATGGATCAGCGATCACCGGAATCTCACGGTCTGTCATCGGAAGTTTTAACATTTTTCCAACGATGTCTTTGTATCTCTCATCATCCGGGTTTACAGCAACAGCGGTATCTCCGAATAAAGTCTCCGGTCTTGTCGTCGCAATCTCAACGAATCTTCCTTCCTCGCCAACTACCGGGTAGTTGATATGCCAGAAGAATCCGTCCTGCTCCTCATGCTCTACCTCTGCATCGGAAATGGATGTCTTACAAACCGGACACCAGTTTACGATACGGGAACCCTTGTAGATATATCCTTTTTCATATAATTTAATAAAAACTTCCTGTACGGCATCAGAACATCCTTTATCCATGGTAAAACGTTCTCTATGCCAGTCAGCAGAAGATCCGAGTTTCTTTAACTGGTTGATGATACGGTTACCGTATTCCTCTCTCCACTCCCAGCATTTCTCTAAGAAACCTTCTCTTCCAAGATCTGCCTTGTCGATTCCTTTTTCTTTTAAGGACTGGATGACTTTTACTTCGGTTGCAATGGAAGCGTGGTCTGTTCCAGGCTGCCATAATGCATTGTAACCCTGCATTCTCTTGTAGCGGATCAAAATATCCTGCATGGTATTGTCTAATGCGTGTCCCATGTGAAGCTGTCCGGTAATGTTTGGTGGAGGCATCACAATCGTGAATGGTTTCTTGCTGCGGTCTACTTCTGCATGGAAGTAACCGTTGTCTTCCCATTTTTTATAAAGGCGTTCTTCAATGCCCTTTGGGTCATAGGTCTTTGCTAATTCCTTCATTTGTCTTTTTCCTTTCTTAAAAAAATAAAAGCCCTTCACATCCATACGGATGCAAAGGGCGTGTCAACGCGGTACCACCTTTGTTATGTTGTAAAAACAACATATCTCTGCCGGCTCATTCCTAAGCCACTGTCCGGTAACGGGGACAACTCGTTCTCGCTTACTTCTGACTGCTTCTGGCGATATACGAAAATTTTCTCCGCATGATCAACTTGCAAGTTCTGCCACTTATCTGCAACAGACAGGTTCTGCGCGACGGTTCAAAAGCTACCTTCCACACAACATGTTCTGGTGACATCTCTCAGCCGGTGAATGTCATTCTCTTTCAGGTGTCTGTGTGTACTCCTCTTTCTCATCACCTTTTTATATCTTTTTTCATCATAAAAGCTAAAGTGGCATTTGTCAACTGATTTTTTATACGTGATCTTTGATCAGTTTTTACATGTGATCTTTGATCAGTGAAACAATTCCTACAATTGCAAGTACGATCAGCGCTGCATATGCCAGACCACTCACAAATAATCCAATAATGACTAATGGCAAAAATACAATATTAACAATAATCTTGGTAATGCTCCATGTTGCCTTGATTGCAAAAACAAGCAGTTTTCCAAAAACGCCCAGCATTAGCACGATAAATAAAAATGTTAACATATTCATTCCTTCTTCCTATCCTAATAATTTCAACAGATTCTGATAGACATATTCTCTCAGAAAATCTGCCTCCAGGTCAAGCTCGATTTTTTTCTCTGCTGCGATGCGGTACATAAAATAGACAGAAAGCTGGGTTTCGACTGCGGCTCTCCGTAGAAAAACATTCTCTTCCCGGATCAAGCCTTCGCGGACACCCTCCTCCACAATGCTGTCAATAATCTCGTTTTTCCCCTTATCGCAGCACTGGTGTTTCATGCGCTCATACTCGTCTTGCAGATTCTTTGGTATCTCGTATGATTCCAATACCATTTTTATCAGGAAAAAGACACCCTGCTTTTCTTTTACATGCTCATCAATAAAATCCATGACCTCGTTAATTTTCTGTTGAAACGTTCTGTTATCTGTAGAAATTACCTGCAGTTTTTCAAAGCACACTTTCACATAATATAAAATTGCAGAAGAGATTATCTCTTCCTTTGAAGAAAAATATTCGTATGCCGTTCCTTTTCCAATGCCTGCCCGGCCTGTGATATCAGCTACTTTTAAAGTGTTGATATCACAGCCTTCATTAATGAACTCAATGACTGCCTGATACATGGCAAGTACTTTCTGTGATGGATCGTGGATCAGTTTCTGCTCATCCATTATAAGTCCTCCTCGACCATGCTCTTATTGCGGTTGAATGCATCATAAATACATGGAACAACGATCAGAGTTAACAGTGTACCATATAACAAACCGCCAACCGTTACGATCGCCATTGGCTGCATCATTTCTGAACCTTCTCCAAGTCCGACTGCCATCGTGGACATGGACAGGATCGTGGTGAGTGCGGTCATAAGGATCGGACGGAGTCTCGTTTTTCCGGATTCGATAATGGCGTCTTTTTTCTCCATTCCGCCACGGCGGAGCTGGTTGATAAAGTCTACCATAACGATACCGTTATTTACGATAATTCCGGCAAGCATGACAAATCCGATCATTGCCACAACGCTGACTTCGTTGCCGGTAAAGTAAAGTGCGAACAGACCGCCTGTAAATGCCAGCGGGATTGTAAACATAATGATAAACGGCGACAACAGTGACTGGAACTGTGCTACCATGACAAGGTAAATGAAGATAACTGCCAAAAGAAGCATCAGATACAACTGATTCATCGCATCTGCGATCATCTCGTCCTCACCTGCCATCTCAATGGAGTATCCTTCCGGCAGATCGATCTTATCTAACTCTTTCTGGATCTCATTACTTAACAGACTGACATTATGGTCATCATCCACTCCTGCGGTCACACTGATATATCTGGTCTGCGCATCACGGTTAATCGTTCCTAATGTGTAACCTTCCTCAAACTGTGCAATATCAGAAAGCGCTACTTCTGTCTCGTTTCCTTCTCTGTCTGTATAGGTAAAGGTCAGTTTTTTGATATCATCCAATGTAACATCGGACTGCTCCTCGCTCTGTACATAAACCTGATAATCATTTACATCGGTAGAGATTGTCGTTGCAGATGTTGAGGATGCCATCTCACCGTAAACAAGCTGGAATACCTGTGCAACGGTCATGCCGTATTTCGCAGCTTTTTCCTTGTCTACAGAAATGGTGAAAGACGGTGTCGTATTGTCAAGTCCATCATCCACATCCACAGTTCCCTCGGTGTTCTCTACGACTTTTGCAACCTCTCCTGCAAGTTCCTGCAGTTTATCGAGATCATTTCCTTTTACATTGATCGTCAGTCCACTTCCCATAAGTGATGTCATATCAGAAGCAGAGGTGTCTGTTGTAACTTCGCAGTCCATGTCTTTGGTCAGTTCATCCAACTGTTCGATTACATCTGCACTGCTCACTTCAGATTCTTCATCCAAAATCATATACATGGAAATACTGTCTGTAGAACTGCTTCCCATCATGGAAAGAGCACTTCCGCCTGCCATGGCACCAATGGTCTCAATGCCATCGATCGTCAATGCTTTTTCCACGACTTCATCTGCCATTTCTGTCAGTTCGCCAAACGTTAGTGTCTGATCCTCTTTTGCTGAAATCGTCGCACTGATCTGGTTCGTCTCCATATTCATATCCATGAAAGAATATCCTCTGGAAAATGCTGCCACAACACTTGTTCCAAGCAATACAATCACCGCGATAAATACGACCGGCTTGAAACGCAGACATACCGCTAAAATTTTTCCATAAGAATCTTTTACTTTGTCAAAGAAATTATGCCTGATCTCTTTTGTATTTTTTAATAATCCTGCTGCCATCATCGGCACGAAAGTCAATGCCACAAGAAGACTGGCTGCAAGCGTAAATGCAATTGTCAGCGCAATATCCACAAATAACTGTCTTGTGATACCCTCTGTAAAAATAATCGGTGCAAATACACAGACGGTTGTAAGTGTGGAAGCTGTGATCGCTCCTGTCACCTGTGAAGCACCTTCCACGGCTGCTTTCCGGATGGAATATCCCTCTCCCCGCAATCGATAGATGTTCTCGATCACGACAATGGAGTTATCCACCAACATACCAATTCCGAGTGCCAGACCCGACAGCGAAATGATGTTTAACGTAATATGCGTAAAGTACATCAGTACCACTGCAAAAACAACACTGAGCGGGATCGAGCATGCTATTACAAGTGTAGGTTTGATGTCTTTTAAGAATAATAACAATACAATAATTGCAAGGATGGCTCCCACGATCATGTTTTCTACGACTGATTTCACGATCATGTCAATGTAAATTCCCTGATTCATGAGAACGCTCAAATGTAACGCTGTATTTTCTTTTTCCAGACTGTCAAATTTGTCCAATAACCGGTCTGTCACATCTCCGGTGGAATAGCCGGTCTGCTTTTCAATCGAAAGCATTACCGCCGGATTTCCATTTACTTTGGAATAGGAATCTCCGGAATTGTCAATGTATTCGATATCTGCCACATCTGACAGTCTGATCGGCTCGATACCATCCATACCAAGATCCATCAGAACGAGATTTTCAAGATCTGCTTTGGATGTCACCTCATCTCCTACCCGCACCAGATACTGCTCGTTCCCCTCTGTCACATAACCTGCCGGCATGGAGAAGTTCTGCGCTGTCAGAAGATTTTTTAAGGTATCCATTGTGAGGATCGTGTTCAGATCCGCTGAATCTTTTGCCTGTTCTTTTGCATCATCTAACTGGCTCTGTCCCTCTTCGATCTTATTTGCTGCAACAGCAAGATCCGCATATCCCTTGCTCATCTCCATGATACCGGATATCTGGGATTCATTTAAAGTCACTAATGCGTCATCTAAAGACGTTTTACCGTCTGCCACCTGTGTCTGGGCAGACTCGATCGTCGCAATTCCCGCCGCAATCTGCGTCTTGCTCTCACTCAATTTTGAGATTGCAGCCGGAATGTCTTTGTAAGAAGTCAGCGTCACACCTGCATCTGCAAAAGAGGATGCCTGACTCATCAGCATCACATTGATATCATCCAGTTTGTACTGTAATGTCACGATCTGGCTGGCAATGTCACTCTCACTTGTATAGGAAGTCCCTGCCTGTGCATTGATCTGGGCAATGGCTGTGGATTCCATGTAGGCGACGAAATCGGATTCGCTGGCCGCATTTTTATATGCTTCTAACATTTTAGGATCTGCCTGTAAAGTTGAAATCACTGTTTTCAACTGATTCGCCTGTTCCTGTGTCATCTGACCATATTGAACCGCTACTGCAAGCGCTTCCTCCACTGTCATGTCTGCACCTGTCATTGGATTTTTTGCTGTTAAAATTGCCATTACACCATCGTGCGCCTGATATAACTGCTTTGCCCCACTCTTCGCCTGGCTGACACCGTCTTTTGCTTTCTGTAAACCGTCAATCGCGCTCTGTAACTGCGTTGCTCCATCATAAGCTGACTGTAACGACTTGATTGCACCATCCATGGACGACTGTGATTTCTGAAGATCTGATAATTGTGTGGTCAGATCTGCTTCGGTGTTAAACAGTTGGATTTTATTATTAATGATCTCATTTTCACCTGCTCCGAGCTGGCTTCCCATCTCTTTTTCACCATCGGAAAGCTTCTTTTTCCCACTGTCGATCTGGGAAGATGCCTTGTCTAACTCTGCCTGTGCATCTGTAAACTGGGCATCTATTTTGCTTAAAATCTGTTCGTTTAAAGCATCTATTTTTTCCTGATTCATGGTTACCTGAAGGTCCGTATCCAGCACACCTGTTGCCGTCACAGATGCCACACCCTCGATACTCTCAAACAGCGGTAATAATTCATTGTCCACATAATCAGATACCTCTGCCTGATCCATTCCATCCACATCTGCGGATGCGATCATGACCGGCATCATATCCGGATCGATCTGCATAATGATTGGTGTGCCCACTGAATCCGGAAATTGTCCGGTCAACTGATCCAGCTGCTGCTGGATCTCAATCATAGCAGAATCCATGTTTGTGCTCTGTTCATACTCCAAAACAACCATAGAATAGTTATCATAGGACATGGAACTTACATTATTAATATTGGAAGTCGTCGCCATTGCCGCTTCGATCGGCGATGTCACATCTTTTTCCACTTCCTCCGGACTTGCCCCTACATCCGTCGTGACAACGATCACATATGGCAGATTCATTGCCGGCAGCAGATCTGTTGTCATCCTCGTCAGCGAAACAACTCCTAAAACGATCACCAGTACAACAGCCACTAACACTGTGTATGGACGTTTTACACTATACTTCGGGATCATTCTCGTTCCTCCTGAAAAATTATATGTCTGATTGGCTATTGCATTCCCGCAAGCCAAAACCGACCGGTCGGTCGGCAAAAATCAGTTTACTCCTCTCTCATCAAAATGCAAGGAAAATCGGACAGAATTTAGAATTATTTTAGAAATGGAACAAAATTTCCTATTTACGCAAAAATGGAGTACCTATCTGTACTCCATCCCACGAGACTGTATCTTTCCAATATATAATAACAGAGGCTTTACTCTTTTTTGTTTATGACTGTTGTTCTACCAATTTCTGTATTGCCTGCTGCTCTGCTTCCGGCATCAGCTTTGATACCTCAATCAGAACGATCAGTTCTTTTGCATAGGAAGCAACCTCATCAAAACAATTTTCTACTGCTTTCATAATGACTGGCATGGAAATAACCTTCTCATCCGGGACATCAATAATCTCATCCACGTTTCCAACCTCAAGCCCAATCTTTGTACCATTCATGGATGCAACGATGATATTGTTGATTTCCTGTTCCGGATAATGAAACTGTTCTGCCAGACTGTACACTGCAATAACTTCTCCGTGCAGATTCATGATCCCATGAACCTGTGGCAGTGAATTTGGAATATTCACCACATTCATTCTTGTTTCAATGGATTCCACATCATTGACAGGAATACCAAACTTCACTCCATTTAACAAAAATGTAAGTAACTGCATTATAATCTCTGTCTCCTTTCTTATGATTCGATCTCGGGACATTTCGCAGTATCCATAAGACCTGCAAAAAGGGGACTGGCACAAAAGTACCGCCCCACTATTCTGTTCTCACCCTGTTCTATTCATCTTCGCTGTCTTCATCATCAACGATTGCTGCTGCCGCACCTGCCACAGATGAAACAACCGCTATCACAACAACGATGACAACCAAAAGTAATAAAATTCCCATGAAAACTAAAAAACCGCCTTCTGTCATGTCTTCCTCCGTTCTGAAAGGATTGTGCAGATTCACTTCTTAACCATTTCTTTTTTTCCAAAATCTGTGCCTATTATAGCACATTAGCAACTGGAAAAAAAGAGCCTATGTTTGATTATTTCAGATAATTTTTCTGATGTTTTTTAATATTGTAATCTTTTTCTGCTACATCAAAGGAGAACCCCCGTGATATGGGGAATCACGACGGTTCTCAGGGAAGGTTTTTTCATTTGTAGCTATATTCTAATTTATCCTTTTACACTGCCGAGGGCAACACCCTGTACGATGTGTCTGGATAAGATCAGATAAATGATAATAACTGGGAAGATAGAAAATGCGATCATCACATAAACCTGACCCATATCAAACTTCAGCCAGTCAGCTGCACGAAGCTGTGCGATTAAGATTGGCAGTGTCTTTTTCTTGTCATTGTGTAAGATCAAAGCCGGTACAAAATAATTATTCCAGCTGCTTACAAATGTAAAGATTGCCTGTACTGCAATGGCAGGTTTCATTAATGGAAGTACAATATTGTTAAATGTATGGAACTCACCGGAACCATCAATTCTGGCTGCCTCGATCAGAGATACCGGCAATGTACTTTCCATGTACTGTTTCATGTAAAAGAATGTGACCGGTGCAGCGATCGTTGGGACGATCAAAGGGATAAATGTATCTTCCATTTTTAATGTACCGACTAATTTTACAAATCCAAGTGCAGTTACCTGTGTAGGGATCATCATAACTGCTAAGATAAATGCATAGATGTATTTTTTCAGTTTAAAATCATATGCATGGATCGCATAAGCTGTCATGGTTGAAAAATAAGTACATAACGCTGCTGACAGTACCGATACGATCAGACTGTTTATCATACCCTGCCATACCGGAAGTGTTCCGTGTACCAGATTGTTCCAGTTTTCCAGCAGATGTGTGCTTGGCAGTGGTGTAAATCCGGCCTGCAGTTCACCGTTCGATCTGGTCGCGTTAATGAACAGCACATAGAACCAGAACAGGCAGGCAAATGTAACAAGAATCAGGACTATATAAGCGATAAATCTTCTTGCATGGATTCCAAGTCCTTTTTTCAGATTTTTATTTTCGTTCATAATAACACCTCACCTTTCTATTCTACTCATGCTTTTCTCTTATCGTTTCCAGTTACCTTAAAGACAATAAGACTTAAAATTGCGGTGATGATGAACAGGATTACGGATACTGCACCAGCCATTCCGTAGTTCTTGCTGTACAGATGTTTATTTAAGAACATGATCAATGTCATGGTCGATCTCATTGGATCACCGGTACCATTGGTCAAAATCTGTGGTACATCGAATAACTGTAATCCACCGATCAGCGATGTGATCACAACATATACTAAAATCGGCCGGAGCAGCGGTAATGTAATTTTGTAGAATACCTGTGTGGAAGTTGCTCCATCCACCTCTGCCGCTTCAAATAGGGAAGTATCGATACCCATCATGCCTGCCATTAAAAGAATGGTCGTATTACCAAACCACATCAGACAGTTCATAAGGGCGATCAGTCCTCTCGCACTTCCTGTGTTTGCCAGAAACTTATATGGCTCTGAAATGATTCCGATCTGCATTAAAATCGAGTTGATCGGTCCACCATCTGAGAACAGTGTAAAGAACAACATGGAAAATGCGGATGCCATGATCAGGTTTGGCAGATAGATCACGGTCTTGAAAAATCTGCTTCCTTTTAATTTCAAACGCACGTCAGAAAACCATGCACCTAACAGTAATGACAAAATAATCTGTGGCACAAAACACATGATCCATAAAATCATGGTATTCTTTGCGTAAATCCAGATATCGCCCTGTGTAAACAGCGTTTTGTAGTTCTCCAGTCCCACAAAGTTTGGTCCGATCTGTGTCAGACCTGATAAATAATTTTCAAAAAAGCTGTTATAAATGGTATTAAACAGTGGTATAAGCTGGAATACAACATACACCAGAATAAAAGGAATCAGAAAAATGTAACCCCATTTGTTATATCTGACTGCTTTACTGCTTTTCTTCTTCATAACGCCTCTTGCCCCCTTCTTTTTATTTTTCACAGAGTTCACAGCATCCCTTCACGGACATCTTTTTGTGCAAATCTGCTGTCAGCTCTGCGCTTTACGCCGCTGACTGCTTTCTCTCCGTCCGGAGATAGATATAAAGATAGCCGCACCCGCCGGTCTGGCAGGCGCGGCTTATTATTTTAGTATGTTAAGTCCGGATATTTCTCAACAACTGCTTTGTAGAATAAGTCAAGTGCATCATCAAGTGAAGCATTGCCTTCAAAGTAGTTCTTCATTGCGTTCTGGAACTCTTCGTTACATCCCTGATCGTATGCAGAAAGGTTGCTTAAATCAAGTTTTTCTACACTTGCACAGTACATAGCCAATGGGTTCTGTCCGCCTAATACTTTACTCTGGTAGCTTGTATCTGCTGCCATTGCTTCCATAGCTGGTTTATTGTTAACGAAATCATCATCTTTTACTACGATATCTTTCATGATCGTCTCATCTGTTGTCATCTTTAAGATGATATCTTTTACAAGACCTGCGTTATCTGTACCTGTTGCTCCACAGATCCATGTACCGCCCCAATAGAATCCCTGTGGTCCTGGTGTAGCGCCCCATCCGCCGTTGTAACCGATAGATCCTTCGGTGTCAGCTGCCATAGAGAAGTTCACGAACCATGCCGGTCCAAAGTAGCAGAATACTTTTCC
>OHAN01002878.1_pt1 | contig 10826 bp, 9 predicted proteins | sample 1577121 | NCBI WGS metagenome assembly OHAN01 (sample SAMEA3541554, study PRJEB24748) | human gut metagenome | biome: human gut; feature: human-associated habitat; material: faeces | place: China | collected 2012 | reverse complement strand
GCATTTGTAATTGGTGGTACATCAGCTGAAAAGAACCTGTTGCCCCAGTTTATCCATCACATACTGTGTTTCTTCATTCAAATGTCCTGCACGTTTAGCCACATAATGCTGTCCTGTTATTTTTTCTTTTAGTCTTGCATAACAAATTGCTGAGCATACAGAATCTGTATCCGGATTTTTATGTCCAATCACATAAACTGTTTCCTTTCCTTCCATATCCACCTCTCCACTTAAAAAACTGTTATAGCTGTACCGTTTCTACCTAACATACATACTATAACAGTTCTTTATGGTTTTCAACCGTTTTGCCTTTATTTTGTCTGTTTAATCTGTCTGTAAGCACGCTGCACTAATTTGTGAAAACAACAATCTTGGTCTTATCTGTTTCTCCCAGACGTGCCAGCAGTTTTTGAAGATTCTCAACCGCTCTCTTATAAACATAAAATGCATCATATGTCTGCTGGAAGTAATCCATCGCACCCTGAATATCCTCGCGGTCTCTTGCTTCCCATGAAAGTGTTGCATATTTATGGATATTATTATGCGTTTCAATAACTTCTTTAAATTCTGCACTGCCTGTAATCTGCGGATTGGTCTGTGCCGCAATCCATTTACCGATTTTACAGGTCTTCGGATTATTCAGCTGTTCTTTTCTTAACCGCTCAAAATCAACGGCATTGTTATAAACTCTCCACATCAGGATAAAGTGGTCATTAATAAATACATCCAGCCAGTCCTGCTGTGTAATCTCAGCAAATCCACGTACCATATCACTTCTTGTTGTATCAATGTAACGTCCTATTTTATAGACATGCGTTCCCATTTCCGTACAGTCATCAGAAAGTTCTTTATAACTCTTGGAAATGCTTTCAATCTGCCTTGTAAAGTCTTTTGTTACGTCTGTCTGTGTATCAATATCCTCAAAAGCATTGTCAACACGATCCTTAATCTGGTTCATCTGCTGATTCATCTGTCGGATTGATTCCAATGACTGTTCCACCTTTTCATTGCCCTCTGCAAGCTTGGAGGTTGTTTCATTCATGGAAAGTGCCAGTTCCCCGATATCCGTACGCAATTCTGCCACATATTTAACAATGTCTTCTGCAGATTCCGCAGTATTACCGGATAACTGTCTTACCTGATCAGCAACTACTGCAAAGCCCTTTCCTGCTTCTCCTGCTCTTGCAGCTTCAATAGATGCATTTAACGCCAGCAGATTACTCTGGCTTGCAACCTTCTTTACCACATCGACAATTTCACCGATTTTATCAATCTTGCCCTGAAATTCCTGTACCTGTTCATTGATTGCCTGAATCTTTTCAGAAGACTCATTGACAACCTGTATGCTGTTGTTCATATTTTCCGTACTACTGTCAGCGGTTGCAATGACATCATGTGTATTCTCACGGATATGTGACATTGCTTCCGAAATATTGTTAATAGATGTTTCCATGTCACGGCTTGCATTTTCCATATCCCGGATGGATTCTGTCTGGGACTGAACCTGATCTAATGTCTTTTTTACATAAGAGTTATCACCGATTGAACCCATTGCCTGATTCAGACGCATTACAAAATTGTTATTGGAACGCTTATATGCGTGTATCAGTTCATTAAACTTTTCTCCATATGCCGGATTCTGGAATGCGCTTGTATCAATATCCTCATAATTACCGCCAATCACGCCATCCATTGCCTGCATAAGCAACTGCAAGTCCTTTTCTTCTGAATAACCATTTGCTGTCTTTTTTCCAAACATATCTATTACCTCTCTGATTTGCTGTTATCTTAGTCGTATTTTATCACATAATAACAAAAAAGAATACTTATTTTTGCTTATTTTTTGCATATATTACAAAATCTTTTTCCGAATCCAGCGCAATTTCTTCCAGTTCCACAACGCTCCCAGTTTATTGTAAACCCAGTAGCCTGCATTTGCCGCCTTTTGCAGCAAAAAATTTGTTTCCTCTTCCATTTCTTTTAAAACACTGTCTGCAATCCGATTTTCCAGCTCCACATTATTTTCCTGAAGAGCACGTTTCATGATATCACCGACAATGTCCTGAAATTTTTCCAGGTTGTCCAGTGAATCTACAAACGGAAGTATGGTCTGTGGTTTTGGGACTTCCTGTGTGCTGTCTTTTAAATTCGCATCCGAATCTGTTTTTTCTGTATGTTCTGCTTTTTCCGTTTTTGTTGCTGTGTCTTTCATTACTGCATTTTTCTCTTCTGCGATTTCCGTTATTTCTTCTGCTTTTTTCTGTATTTCCGGAATCAGCACCTTGATCGCTTTGAGCTGAAATCCTTTGTCCCGCAGTTCTTTGACTTTCTTCATGATATAGATCGTTTTATCGGTATAGTAGCGATGTCCAAGTTCCGTTCTGCCCACTTTGATGTCCAGCTCTTCTTCCCAGCTTCGAAGTACATGTGCCTCCACCCCTGCCTGTCTGGCGGCATCGGAAATCATGTATCTGATCTCGCTCATCCTCTACCTCCCAATATTGTAACCGTTCAATACTTTCGCAATTACAATGCAAAACCAGTTAAAGCAACTGCTTCCATCTGTATTGAATCATTACTTATGTTTTTGGACGTTGTCCCTTTTTGATGCCTGCGAGTTTGACCCTGGCATATTTACATGAGAATGCCAACGAATTTGTACCCTGGCATTCTCATATGATTGTAACATATTTCTTTCTCAAAAACGCAAAAAAGATATCGCAAAAAGCGACACCTTTTTCATCCCGGAAACTCCCGGCGTTATTTTTTTAAGTTTGCAAATTTGGTGAGGTTTGGCAGCCATGCAAGCTCTACCGTACCGATCGGACCATTACGCTGTTTGGCTATGATGACTTCTGCAATGTTCTTTTTCTCGGAATCTTTATTGTAATAATCATCTCGATAAAGGAACATTACAACGTCGGCATCCTGCTCGATCGCACCGGACTCTCGCAGGTCGGAAAGCATCGGTCTGTGATCCGGTCTCTGCTCTACCGCACGGCTCAGCTGAGAAAGTGCAAGCACCGGAACCTGAAGCTCTCTGGCAATCTCTTTTAAGGATCTCGAAATATCGGAAATCTCCTGCTGTCTGGAATCTGCACGTTTGCTTCCTGTCATCAGCTGCAGGTAGTCGATCATGATGACATCCAGACCTTTTTCTGCTTTGTATTTGCGGCATTTGGAGCGAAGCTCCGCAACGGAAATACCAGGCGTGTCATCGATGATCAGGTTGGAACGTCCGACGATCCCGGCTCCTTCGATCAGCTTTGCCCAGTCATCATCGCTCAGATTTCCGGTACGAAGCTGCTGTGAATCTACCTGTGATTCGAGTGCGAACAGTCGGTTGACCAGCTGTTCTTTTGACATTTCCAAACTGAAGATCGCTGCCGTATAATTTTTCTTAAATGCCATATACTGGGCTATGTTCAGTACAAATGCGGTCTTTCCCATGGAAGGACGAGCTGCGATCAGTACCAGGTCGGAAGGCTGCATACCGGTTGTCTTGTAATCCAGATCAATAAATCCGGTCGGGATTCCGGTCACGCTTCCTTTGTTTCTCGATGCCGCTTCAATCCGGTCGAGTGCCCGCAACACGACATCTTTGATCGGCACAAAGTCTCCGGAATTTCGTTTTTGAACAATATCAAAAATCCGCTTTTCTGCTGATTCCAGAATATCTTCTAGTTTTTCTTTTTCGCTGTAGCAGTCATTTGCGATCTGTTCATTGACTTTGATCAGTTTTCGCAGAACTGCCTTTTCATGTACAATCTGTGCATAGGCATCTGCATTTGTAGAGGTCAGTGCAGAAGTCAGCAGATCTTTGACAAACTCCAGACTGCTGATCTCAGGCGGTACGTCTTTTTCACGCAGAAGATTCTGCAGCGTAATCAGATCTACCGGTTTGCCGTCATTATAAAGCTCTACGATCGCATCAAAAACAATGCCGTACTGATGCTGATAGAAATCGTCTCCGCTTATGATCTCGGAGGCTTTTATGATGGCTTCCTGATCCATGAGCATAGCACCGATTACGGACTGCTCTGCCTCAACACTGTGGGGCAATACCCGCTTGATCAGTGCTTCTTCCATTTTTATGCCCCCTGTTAAATACCTTCTACTACGACTTTCAGCTCTGCTGTTACCTTCGGATGCAGTTTAATCGCAACGCTTGTTGTGCCGACTGCCTTGATCGGATCTTTCATCTGGATCTTCTTCTTATCGATATCATATCCAAGCTGTGCTTTTGCAGCTTCTGCAATTTCTTTGCTGGAAACAGAACCGAATACTTTTCCGCCTTCGCCTACTTTTACAGAAACTTTTACCTGTGCCTTTGCCAGTTCTTCTGCAAATGCTCTTGCGTCTGCCAGCTGTTCTTTTGCAACTTTTTCATCGTGTGCTTTTTTCAGTTTCAGATCATTGATGTTCTTTGCACTTGCTTCCAGTGCAAGTTTTTTCGGGAACAGCATATTTCTTGCATATCCATCGCTTACATTTACCATTTCACCTTTTTTTCCAAGTGCTTTTACATCTTCTACAAGAATAACTTTCATTTAAATCGCTCCTTCTTCTATCATCGTTCTTATCGTACTTTTCAGCTTATCTTTTGCTTCTTCAAGTGTCACTCCGTCCAGCTGTGCCCCGGCGATATTCAGATGACCGCCTCCGCCGAGACGCTCCATAATGATCTGCACATTGACCTCATCGATGGCTCGTGCACTGATATAAATACGCTCTTTGTATTCTGTCAATACAAAAGAAGCCTTGATACCGACAATGTTCAGCAGTTCATTTGCGGCCTGAGCACCGACTACAGTCGGGCTTTCCAGATCCTCGCTCGGACAGCAGCTGATCGCATAATACTGCTCAAATACTTCTGCGTGGCGAACCGCTTCTGCTCTCGCCTTATAGGAACTCATGTCATTCCGGAACATCTTGCGGACACGCGTCACATCTGCTCCACATCTGCGTAAGAATGCTGCCGCTTCAAAGGTGCGGACCCCTGTTTTCGCCATAAAATTGTTGGTATCAATAATAATACCTGCATAAATACAGTCTGCTTCTTTTCCTTTCAGACGGATATCATCTGCAAAGTACTGCAAAATCTCTGCAATCATCTCACATGCGGATGATGCATACGGCTCGATATAGGACAGAACCGCATTTTTGATCACTTCGCTGCTCTGGCGGTGATGGTCAAGCACAACGATCGTCCTGGTCTGATTCAGGATCTCGGAACACTCTGTCATGCTTGGACGGTTCGTGTCAACAACCACCACAACGGTGTCGTGATCCACGATCTTTCTCGCCTGCTCATGTGTCACAAACATATCTTCCGGATATTCTTTGTCATTTAGGAACAGATTCACCCACTGACGGATCGATCCATTGATATCTCCGAGCACAATATGGGCTTTTTTGTCAAGAATCCTTGCCGCACGCCATACGCCGACGGCTGCTCCGAAAGAATCGATATCCGTGATCTTGTGTCCCATGATGACCACATCTTCGTGGCTTCCGATAAATTCGCGAAGTGCATGTGCCTTTACTCTTGCTTTTACACGCGTGCTCTTTTCCATCTGCTGGGATTTGCCGCCGTAGTAAGAAATTTTATCGTTATCTTTTACGACTGCCTGATCACCGCCGCGTCCAAGAGCAAGCTCAATGGCAATTCTTGAAAACTCATAATTCTGTGCATAAGTACTGCCGTTCACTCCGATACCGATACTTAAAGTGACCTTCATTTCGTTTCCGATGTTGACCGTCTTTACCTCTTCCAGAAGGGAAAAACGGTTTGCTTCCAGTTCTTCCAGTGACTTATATTTCAGAACTACAAAATACTTGTCCTTCTCAAGTTTTTTTGTGATACCGTCCAGATTCGCCACATATTTGCTGATCTTACGGTCAATCAGGGCAAGCAGAAGGGAACGTCTTACCTCCTCCACGCTCTCAAGCACTTCATCGTAATTGTCCAGGTAGATCAGTCCGGCAACCATTTTCTGTTCCTGATTCTGACGGATGTAATAATTCAGCTCCGTATTGTCAAACAGATACAGTGCGATCAGATAATTCCCTTCCTGCGGAATATCCACAATCGATACTTCCTCGTTGAGATCTCCCATTGAAAGCTTCTGCAGATGTGCCTGATAATCGTTTTCATTATAAAAAATCTGCACATCTGTTTCTTCCTTTTTGCACGGAAGTGCAGACGCATCAATCTCCGGAAACAGGTTTGAAATATTTTTCCGATACCTGGAATCCTTTCCTGTCACATCACAGAATGCATCATTCATCCAGAGTACTCTTCCATCCGTATCGAGTACCGCATACGGAATGGAAAAATTTTTCAGCATCCCTTTCTGGATCTGGGAATACTGGGATGCAAACGCAATCATCTCACGGAGAACAAACGGACGGTAACGCAGCATCAGAACAGACATCAGAACCCAATAAACGGCAGTAAAACAAAATACCAGAAATCCTGCTTTCACATCGATCGCAAAAACCAGGATATCCAGCATCACAAGTAAAACCGCCACGACTGCCGGCCACTGCATATAGGATTTTAATTTTCCGCTGTGCCTTACCTTCTTTTTCTTATTCATTGCATCTTCTCCAAACCCTCAGTTACTATCAAAGCCTATCATACCATTTTTTCCGGAAATAGAAAAGGTTTTTTTACGCTTCCAGCCATTCCCTGATCACCTCTCTGATAACAAGAAGCATCAGAGGACCAAGCAAAACTCCCGCCGGTCCGAAGATGCAGATCCCCACATATACCACAACTGCGATAACAATGGGATATACGCCCAGCTTTTCCCCTAAAAGCCGTGGCTCCAGGAAATCCCGCGTGCTGTTGGTAATGAGAAAGAAAGTCAGGTAAGCTGCGGCATGAAAGAAGTCTCCACGAAACAGTTCCAATGCCGCCCACGGAAGCAGGATCGTCCCTGTCCCGATAAACGGAAGTGCATCCAGAAAACCAATCAGGATCCCGACCAGCAGGGCATAGGAATTCTGCAAAACCCACAGACCTGCCACGCACTCTGCCATCACTGCCGCCATGATCAGAAGCTGTGCCCGAAGCCACAGACCCGCCATCTGCCACAGACGTTCTCCAATCCGCACCAGATGACGAAACGTGCTGTATTTCTGCAATTTCTGACAGATTTCATCATAATCTTTGATGATCAGCAGGACAGCCACAAAAACCACAAAGAGCACACTGAACCATTCTGCGGCAACGACTGCATACCGCACGGAATATCGAAAAACCTGCGTAATATTGACTGCCTGTATTTTTTCCGACATTTTTTCAATGTTCTGGTAGACGATCTCTCTGACCGCCTCACTTTTCATCCCGAATTTCTGATTGAGCAGCACACAGCATCCGTCGATCATCGTTTCCATCTTTGCCTCGTACTGATCAATATGCAGAAAAATGCTGCGGATCTGTGCAAACAACCGCACACCGAGGAACCACATGCATACGCCTGTTATTCCAAGGATCAGGCTCATCATGCAGAACAAAAGACTCCCTTTTCCTACTTTCCGAAAACACGGATATTTTTGCAGACGGATGGCAGCCGGATTTAAAATCCTTACAATCAAAAAAGCCACCAGAAATGGGGCCACATAGACGAATATATATTTAAAAATGATATATACCGCCATTATGATTCCCACAATTCCGATTGCTTTTCTGATTTTTGTATTCATCTTCGCCGCACCTTCCTTATCCACTTTTATCGGATTTAGTATGTACGACATAATCTTTTTCATTCTGTTATCCTGTTTTTACCGGATATTGCTATTCTTTGCGGAATTTTTCAAACGCTCCTCCTTCCGGAAGAACGGTGAAATCCATCTGTTTTCCGGTTTTCGGATGCAGGAAACTTAAGCTGTAAGCACAGAGTGCCGGAGTTTCTTTTTCGCGTGTTCCTGTCGTTTTTGCGGATTTTTCGTCGTATTTTTTATCACCCGCAATCGGCATGCCCGCTCCGGAAAGCTGTACACGGATCTGATGATGCCGACCGGTCAGAAGTTCAATATCTACCAGGCTGAGATCCTCTGTTTCTTCCAGGATCGCATAACGCAGTTTGCTTTCTTTTGCACCTTTCGTTCCCTTTGGCACAATATAAGAAGTGTTTGTCCTGCGGTCTCTCTGAAGATAATCAGTCAGTTCCTGATATTCTGCTGCTGTTTCTGTTTCTTTGTATACATCGGCATTTCTACGCACAACTGCACAATATCGTTTCACGACCTGACCGCTGCCCTTCCGGTCTGCGATCTGACTGCTTAAATTCGCTGCTGCCTGTTTTGTCTTGGCAAATACAATCACGCCCTGGACCGGCTGATCTAAGCGATGCACAACTCCAAGATATGGCTCTCCCGGTTTCCCGGACTCTTCCAGAAGATACAGTTTCAGAATGCTGACCATATCTTTGACTCTGGCATTTGCACTCTGAACCGGAACTCCTGCCGGTTTGCGACATACGAGAATATAGGGATCCTCATACAGAATCCCTATATTCCCTACCATTTTGATACATTGTTTCTGATTGCTGTTTTCCGTTTTCATTTCTCCACACATAATTCTGTCTGCCTCAGTCAGATTACAGATATTTTTTCAGTGCATCCACCTTGTCCAGTTTTTCCCATGGCAGATCCAGGTCGTTGCGTCCAAAGTGTCCGTAAGCTGCTGTCTGTTTGTAGATCGGTCTTCTCAGATCCAGCATTTTGATGATGCCGGCCGGTCTTAAATCAAAGTTCTCACGAACGATTTCTGTGATCTTTTCGTCAGAAAGTTTGCCTGTTCCGAAGGTATCTACCATAACAGAAGTCGGCTGTGCCACACCGATCGCATAAGAGAGCTGGATCTCGCATTTGTCTGCCAGTCCTGCTGCTACGATGTTCTTTGCTGCGTAACGTGCTGCATAAGCTGCAGAACGGTCTACTTTTGTGCAGTCTTTTCCGGAGAAAGCTCCGCCGCCGTGACGTGCATATCCGCCGTAGGTGTCTACGATGATCTTACGTCCGGTCAGTCCGCTGTCTCCGTGAGGTCCGCCGATCACGAAACGTCCGGTCGGATTTACAAAGAATTTGGTGTTCTCATCTACCAGTTCCTGTGGCAGGATCGCATCAAATACATGTTTTTTGATGTCTTCGTGGATCTGTTCCTGTGTTACGTCCGGATCATGCTGCGTAGACAGAACAACTGCATCCAGTCTTGCCGGTTTTCCGTTTTCATCATATTCTACGGTAACCTGAGTTTTTCCGTCCGGTCTTAAGTAAGGCAGTGTTCCATCTTTGCGGATCTTGGTCAGCTGGCGTGCCAGTTTGTGTGCCAGTGCGATCGGATAAGGCATGTATTCTTCGGTTTCGTTTGTTGCAAAACCGAACATCATACCCTGGTCACCTGCACCGATTGCCTCAATCTGATCATCGGTCATCTTGTGTTCTTTTGCTTCCAGTGCTTTGTCTACGCCCATAGCGATATCGCCGGACTGCTCATCGATTGCTGTGATCACACCGCAGGTATCGGCATCAAAGCCATATTTTCCTCTGGTGTATCCGATCTCACGGATCGTATCTCTTACGATTTTCTGGATATCAACGTATGCTTTTGTGGTGATCTCACCCATAACCAGTACCAAACCGGTTGTTGTTGCTGTCTCGCATGCTACACGGCTCATCGGATCCTGCTCAAGCAGTGCGTCCAGAATCGCATCAGAAATCGCGTCGCACATTTTGTCCGGATGTCCTTCTGTTACAGACTCGGATGTAAATAATAATTTCTCCATTTGTCTCTCCTTTTTTAATAAATGAATGTATGATGCCTTTGAACTGTATGGAATTTTTACAATTCTGACATCGGTAATTTTATAGTTCCTGATAATATGAAACTACATGGTTTCTTTTTATAATCCCACAGAATGGTTTTCTGTAGAACGAAAAAAGATCCACAAAAAGCGGACCTCTTATTCCAATGATAAGTTCAATCCTCTTATTGTTCGAATACTCGCTCAGGTTGGCACCTTCCTTTAAGGGGTTGCCGTGACTTCACAGATCCTATGTATCTCCATCACTCTGAATAAGAGAAGCTATTTAATTTTCAACCAACTCTCAGTTTGAATTTCTGAATTTCCTTTTCGGTGCTAACTCGTTCAATCTCAGCACCAAGGCTGCGGAGCTTGTCTTCAAAACACTCATATCCACGCTGAATATAGACAATATCATCGACAACGGTGACACCTTCTGCTGCCAGTCCGGCGATCACCAGTGCTGCTCCGGCTCTCAGATCCGGTGCACTGACTCTTGCTCCTGTAAATCCATCGGTTCCGTAGATAATAGCAGAATTGCCTTCTACTTTAATCGTCGCACCCATTCTGGTAAGCTCGTCCACATATTTGAAACGATTCTCAAAAATGCTCTCTGTCACGATACTGGTACCGTGTGCCAGAGCTAGGGCAACTACGATCTGCGGCTGCATGTCGGTCGGATACCCCGGATACGGCAGTGTCTTGACGTTTGTGCTATTTAAACGTTTGGATGCTACCACACGCACAGCATCGTCAAATTCTTCTACCTCACAGCCGATCTCGACAAGCTTTGCTGTCGTTGCTTCCAGATGTTTCGGGATGACATTTTTAACCATGACATCGCCTCTGGTCGCTGCTGCTGCAAACATAAAGGTTCCGGCTTCGATCTGGTCAGGAATAATGGAATACTCTGCCCTGTGAAGCTTCTGAACACCGCGGATACGGATCACATCGGTACCGGCACCTTTGATATTGGCACCCATGCTGTTCAGGAAGTTCGCCACATCGACA
>OHAN01002874.1_pt1 | contig 10832 bp, 9 predicted proteins | sample 1577121 | NCBI WGS metagenome assembly OHAN01 (sample SAMEA3541554, study PRJEB24748) | human gut metagenome | biome: human gut; feature: human-associated habitat; material: faeces | place: China | collected 2012 | reverse complement strand
CGGCGGGGTTCACGGCCTTGTTGTTGATGCGCACCACCTCGGCGGGCACGCCCACAGCGGTGCAGTTGGCGGGCAGATTGCGCAGCACCACGCTGCCTGCGCCGATGCGGGAGTTGTCCCCGATATACACCGGGCCAAGGACCTTGGTGCCTGCACCGATCAGCACGTTGTTGCCCAGAGTGGGGTGGCGCTTGCCGGTGTCCTTGCCGGTGCCGCCCAGAGTGACACCGTGGTAGATGGTGCAGTTGTCCCCGATCTCACAGGTCTCACCGAACACGATGCCCATGCCGTGATCAATGAACAGGCATCTGCCGATGGTGGCACCGGGGTGGATCTCGATGCCGGTGCGGCGGCGTCCGTGCTGGCTGACCCAGCGGGCAAGGAAAAAGCGCTTATGCCGGTACAGCCAGTGCGCAATGCGGTGATACACCAGAATGTGAAAGCCCGGATACAGCAAAATGACCTCCAGCACGTTGCGTGCAGCGGGGTCCTTGCGCTGGATGTTCCGCGCGTCCTCCAACAAACCCATGGGAAAACCCTCTCTTTCCTGATTCCGATGAAGCTGCTCTGAATAAAAATCACGCCTCTGCCATGAAAACAGCCTCTGACTCTTTTGACCATATTATAATAGCACACCCGGACGGGAATGTACAGCAATATGCTAGGAATTGACATGGCTAACCCTGAATCTGGCGGGAAAAAACTGCTTTTGGGTAGAGTAGCTAAAATTCCGGGAGGGAAGCGGCAAACCTTTTTGCAACAAAATATATGCGGAAGCATTGACACATTTCGCGCTTCTATGCTAAAATATTATGAAAAGATTCCAGACTTATAAAAGGAGACAGCACCATGCAGAAAAGCGCGATGTGCATCAAACTGAACAAGCAGTTCGCATCCGGTTTTGCCGTGGGTTCGTTGTTTCCTTTTTTTGTGGAATGAGCTTTTCCCTTTGCGGGGAAAAGTTTTTTTTTGCCCGTAAGCCGGAAAGCCGAACCAGACAAACGCAAATCAGGAGGGAACTGCGATGCTGCTTGTAAATGCTGTGAACACCGAAGGAAGACCGCTTGAGATTTTTGTAAAGGACGGCAGGATCGCTGCTGTAGGTCAGGAGCTGGAGGCACTGGCCGGGGAGAACGAAACGGTCATTGATGCCGGCGGGCTGACCGTGCTGCCCGCCTTTGTGGACCTGCACTGCCACTGGCGCACCCCGGGCTTTGAGTACAAGGAGGACATCTCCACCGGCTCCGCCGCGGCTGCCGCGGGCGGGTACACCTTCGTCAACCTGATGCCCAACACGAAGCCGGTCTGCTCCAGTGCCGAGATCGCCCACGCCGTTGAGGCCGAGGCCGCCCGCGTCGGCCTGTGCGACGCAAACCAGACCGTCTCCATCACGAAGGATTTCGACGGCAAAACGCTGGATCATCTGCTGACCCTGCCCGAGGACATCAAGTTCATCACCGAGGACGGCAACGGCGTCATGAACAACGCCGTCATGGCCCGCGCGTTCGCGATTGCCACCGAGCGCGGCCTGACCATTATGTCCCACGCCGAGGACCGCGAGATCAGCCCCTGGGACTACCGCTTGGCCGAGAACATCGAGACTGTGCGCAACTGCCATCTGGCCGAGTACTACGGCACCCGGCTGCACATGTGCCACGTCTCCACCAGGGAATCCGTCGATGCCGTCCGCATGAGCCGGATGCGCGGTGCGCGGGTCAGCTGCGAGGTCACGCCGCACCACCTGTGGTTTGACGACAGCCGCCTGACCTACCGCGTCAACCCGCCCATCCGCAAGGCGGACGACGTGACCGCGCTGATCGACGCCATCAAGGACGGCACCGTGACCTGCATCGGCACCGACCACGCCCCCCACACCGCCGAGGAGAAGGAGAAGGGCGCTGCCGGTATGGTGGGTCTGGAAACGGCCTTCGGCGTCTGCTACACCAAGCTCTGCCGTGAGCAGCGTCTGCCGCTGGAAATGCTCAGCTTCCTGATGAGCGCCGGTCCCGCCGCCGTGCTGGGCCTGGCCGACCGCAAGGGCATGCTGGAGCCGGGCTACGACGCCGACATCGTGCTGGTTGACCTTGACCACATGTACGAGGTCCACGCCGACGAGCTGCACAGCAAGAGCAAGAACTGCCCCTACGACGGCGCACTGCTGTACGGAAAAGTGGTAACCACGATCAAAGGCGGGAAGGTTACGTTCCAGATTGAGGAATAACCCTCCTTCACGCACAAAACACCCGTAGGGGCGCACTCTATATGCGCCCGTGCAGGCTGCCGCTGGCACAGTCCCGCGGGCGGATATGGAATCCGCCCCTACGATTCCCAACATTATATAATAAAGCCGCAATTTATATACATCAAACGGAGGAATCAGCATGCTTACCAACATGGACAAGCTCTACGAGAGCGTCGCAGCAAACGGCCCGGTCTGCGTGGGCCTGGACACCGAGATCAGCTACCTGCCCACCACCGACACCGCCAAGACGGCAGGGGAGAACGTCGTCGCGTTCAACCGTGCGCTGATCGACGCCACCAAGGGCGTCGCGGGCTGCTACAAGGTGCAGATCGCCTATTATGAGTCCCTGGGCCTGGACGGCATGCGCGCCTACGCCGAAACGCTGAAGCTGGCCCGCGCCACCGGCCTGCCCGTCATTGCCGACATCAAGCGCGGCGACATTGCCAAGACCGCCGAAATGTACGCCAAGGCGCACTTTACCGGTGATTTCGAGGCCGACATCATCACGCTGGCCCCCTACATGGGCCTTGACTCCATCAGCCCGTATCTGCCGTACTGCGCCGAGCAGGGCAAGGGCGTGTTCGTGCTCTGCCGCACCTCCAACCCCGGCGCGAAGGACTTTGAGTACAAAAAGCTCGACGATGGCCGCCATGTGTACGACCTCGTCGGCGATAGCCTGACCGCCCTTGGCAAGGACTACATGGGCGAGCACGGCTATTCCAGCATCGGCTTGGTCATCGGCGGCACCCACACCGAGGAGGCCACCGCCATCCGCGCGGCCTACAAGGACACCTTCTTCCTGATCCCCGGCTACGGCGCACAGGGCGGCAAGGCGGCGGACATCGCGCAGTACCTGACCAAGGGCAACGGCGGCGTGGTCAACTCCAGCCGCGGCATCCTGCTGGCCTACAAGAAGCAGCCGGGTGTAGCCTTCGACGAGGCCGCTTACAACGAGTGTGTGAACATGAAGGAGGCCATTGCCCATGCGTGCAGCCTGCTGTGAGGCCACTGTCCTGCGTCATGAGGTCATCGCGGATGACATCCGCCTGCTGACCGCCCTCTGGCCGGACCGCGAGCATGCCCCCCACGCGGGACAGTTCTTCACCCTGCGTGCCTGGGGCGCAGATGAAGCTCCCTTCCTGTCCCGGCCCATCAGCGTCCACAAGTGGGATGCCGAGACCCAGACCGTCGAGTTCCTGTACGCCGTCGTGGGCGAGGGGACCCGCAAGCTGACTGCCCTGAAAAAGGGTGACAGTTTCCAGCTCACCGGCCCTATGGGCAACGGCTTCGATGTGGCCGACATCCTGAGCAAGTATCAGAAGATCGCCGTCGTGGGCGGCGGCATCGGCACCGCCCCCATGTACCAGCTCACCCGGGAGCTGGCGGCTGGCGGCGTCAAGCCGGACGTCTTCTTCGGCTTCCGCGATAAGCCCTACTGCATGGAAGAGTACCGCCCCATCGCGGGCATCGTCAAGGTGTCCACCGACACCGGCGCGGTGGGTTTCCACGGTTTCGTCACCCAGCTGTATGACCCGGAGGATTACGATGTGGTGCTGGTGTGCGGCCCCACGGTCATGATGCGGAATGCCGCCCGCCTCTGCGCGGAGAAGGGGACTCCCTGCTTCGTCAGTCTGGAAAAGAAGATGGCCTGCGGCATCGGTGCCTGCCTCGGCTGCACCTGCGAGACCAGGAGCGGCGAGGGCAAGAGCGTGTGCAAGAATGGCCCTGTGTTTGATGCAGCGGAGGTGTTCTGATGGCGGACTTGAAAACGAACCTGCTGGGCTTTACTATGAACAGCCCCATCATCGGGGCCTCCGGCACGGTGGGCTACGGCGTGGAATACGAAGAGCTGGCTGATTTCAGCAAGATCGGCGGCATCTCGGGCAAGGGCCTGACCCTGCACGGCCAGTACGGCAACAAGGGCGAGCGCCTGTGGGAGACCCCCTCCGGCCTCATCAACAGCATCGGCCTGCAGAACCCCGGTGTCCAGCACTTCATTGATGTGGAGCTGGGCGAGATGCTGGAACTCAAGCAGAAGTACGGCACGGTGGCCATTGCCAACCTCGGCGGCCACAGCGAGGAAGAGTACGTCGAGGGCGCAGCCATGCTGAGCGAGAGCGGCGTGGACATCGTGGAGCTGAACATCTCCTGCCCCAACGTCAAGGTGGGCGGCATGGCCTACGGCGTCAAGGCGGAAGCTGCCGGTGAGGTGGTGCGGATGGTCCGCGACGCCTGCAAAAAGCCCCTGATGGTCAAGCTCAGCCCGCAGGCTGAGAACATCCCCGAGATGTGCAAGGCCGTGGAAGCCGCCGGTGCGGATGCCATCAGTCTGACCAACACCTTTCAGGCCTGCGCTATCGATTTGGAGAAGCGCCGCCCGGTGTTCGACAACATCTTTGCCGGCCTGTCCGGCCCGGCGGTGCGCCCCATCGCCCTGCGGATGGTCTGGCAGGCCGTCGGCGCGGTGAACATCCCGGTCGTGGGCCTCGGCGGCATCGCCACCGGTAGGGATGCACTGGAATTCATCATGGCCGGTGCCACGGCGGTGCAGGTGGGTGCAGCAAACTTCGCCAACCCCCGCGCCATGGAGACCATCGCCGAAGAAATGGCGGCCTGGATGGACGCCCACGGCGTCAAGACGCTAGACGAGATCCGCGGCTGCGCACGCTGAGCGAATAAAACAGAGATTAAACGTATATAATTTGCAAATATTCATCAATTCTTAAAATTTATGAATAAATTTGCGTTTTGACAAAATGCGTGGTACAATACCGCATGAACGAAAACAACAGAGTATAGAGAGGGAAAAATATCATGAGTGAAGCACTTGAAATTCTGAAGAGCTGTGACGCATTTCTGGAAGGCCACTTCCTGCTGTCTTCTGGCCGCCATTCCAGCGCATACTGCCAGATGGCATATCTGCAGCAGTACCCCGACCGCTGCGCCGAGGTCATGAAGGCTGTGGCCGATAAGATCAAGGAGATGGACGTGGACGTCATCGTCGGACCTGCCATGGGCGGCATCGTCTACGCCTACGAGCTGGGTCGCCAGATGGGCAAGCGCGCCATCTTCACCGAGCGCGTCGACAACGTCATGACCCTCAAGCGCTTCAGGATCAACCCGGGTGAGCGCTGCATCATCGCCGAGGACGTCGTCACCACCGGTGTTTCCAGCCTCGAGACCAAGCGCGTCATCGAGGAAAACGGCGGCATCTGCGTGGGCATTGCCTGCGTCGTGGACCGCACCCGCGCCGAGGCCCCGTCCCCGATCCCCATCGTCGCCAGCGCCCTCAAGCTCGACCTGCCCAACTACGCCCCCGAGGAATGCCCCATCTGCAAGGAGGGCAAGCTCCCGCTAGTGCACCTGGGCAGCCGCAAAATGAAGGAAGCTGCGAAGCAAACCCTGTAAAAGATAGGAGATAGGAGATGGGTACAGTTTGCCTTTTCTCCTCTCTCCTCACTCCATATCTTAAATGTAAAGTGAGAGGCTACCAACTATGCAGGCATATCTGATATTGGCCAATGGCCGGGTGTTCCGCGGCGTCAGCGTAGGCTGCCCCGGTACCACCATCGGTGAGGTCGTCTTTGCAACCGGTATGGTCGGCTTTGAGGAAACCCTGACCGACCCCAGCTACTACGGCCAGATCATCACCCAGACTTATCCGCTCATCGGCAACTACGGCATGAACAGTGAGGATGTCGAGAGCACGAAGATTTGGGCCAGGGGCTACATTGTGCGCGAGGCGTGCAAGACCCCGTCCAACTTCCGCAGTGAGGAAACGCTGGATGCCTTCCTGAAAAAGAACGGCATCATCGGCATTGAGGGCATCGACACCCGCAGCCTGACCCGCACCCTGCGGGAGAGCGGCGTTATGAACGGCGCGATCACCACCGAGTTCGACCCCGACGCCGAGCCCGAGAAGAAGGCCGCGCTGCTGCCCGAGATCGCCGCCTACGCCGTTGTCGACGCCGTCAAGGCCGTCACCTGCCGCGAGGCCGTGACCTATGAGCCGACGGCTGCCGGTGCATGGGGTGACACGCCGCTGCACGTGGCGCTGCTCGACCTGGGCTGCAAGAACAACATTGTGCGCTGCCTGCAGAAGCGCGGCTGCCGCGTGACCGTGCTGCCCGGCACGACCACCGCCGCCGAGCTGGCCGCCCTCAACCCCGACGGCCTCATGCTCTCCAACGGCCCCGGCGACCCGGCAGAGAACGTGGAAATCATCGCGAACATCCGTGAGATGCTGAGCACCGGCATCCCGACCTTCGGCATCTGCCTGGGCCACCAGCTGACCGCCCTGGCCGCCGGTGCCAAGACCTGCAAGCTGAAATACGGCCACCGCGGCGCCAACCAGCCCGTCACCAGCCCGGCCAAGCAGCGCACCTTTATCACCAGCCAGAACCACGGCTACGCCGTTATGGCGGACACCCTGCCCGAATCCGTCGGCCAGATGAGCTACTTCAACGCCAACGACGGCACCTGTGAGGGCGTCGACTACTTGAAATGGAACTGCTTCACCGTGCAGTTCCACCCCGAGGCCAACGGCGGCCCCAAGGACACCGAATTTCTGTTTGACCAGTTCGTCAGCCGTATGCTGGCCGCGAAAGGAGTAATCAACAATGCCTAAAGACCCGCGTATCAAAAAGGTACTGGTCATCGGCTCCGGCCCCATCATCATCGGTCAGGCCGCTGAGTTTGACTATGCCGGCACGCAGGCGTGCCTGTCGCTCAAGGAGGAGGGGTACGAGGTCATTCTCGTCAACTCCAACCCTGCCACGATCATGACGGATACCTCCGTCGCGGACAAGGTGTACATGGAGCCGCTGACGCTGGAGTATGTGGCGCGTATCCTGCGCAAGGAGCGCCCGGACGCGATCGTCCCGGGCATCGGCGGCCAGACCGGCCTGAATCTGGCGATGCAGCTCGAGCAGAAGGGCGTGCTCAAGGAGTGCCAGGTCGAGCTTCTCGGCACGGACAGCGACAGCATCCGCCGTGCCGAGGACCGCGAGCAGTTCAAGGAGCTCTGCCAGAGCATCGGCGAGCCGGTCATCCCGTCGCAGATCACCTACGGCCTCGAGGAGGCCAAGGCCGCGGCCTCGGCCATCGGCTATCCGGTCGTGCTGCGCCCGGCGTTCACGCTCGGCGGCACGGGCGGCGGCTTTGCCGACGACGAGGCGCAGCTCGTCGAGCTGGGCATGCAGGCGTTCAAGCTCTCGCCCATCCATCAGGTGCTGATCGAAAAGAGCGTCAAGGGCTATAAGGAGATCGAGTTTGAGGTCATGCGCGATGCGTCCGACCGCGCCATCACCATCTGCGGCATGGAGAACATCGACCCCGTGGGCGTGCACACCGGCGACTCCGCCGTCGTCGCGCCGATCATGACGCTCAGCGACCATGACATGAAGATGCTCAACGACAGCGCGATCAAGATCATCCGCGCGCTGAAGATCCAGGGCGGCTGCAACGTGCAGTTTGCGCTCAACCCCAAGACCTCGGAGTACTTCCTCATTGAGATCAACCCCCGCGTCTCCCGCTCGTCGGCGCTGGCGAGCAAGGCCAGCGGCTATCCCATCGCGCGCGTCACGGCGAAGGTCGCCGTCGGCATGAACCTCGACGAGATCGCCGTCGCCAACACGACGGCCGCGTTCGAGCCGTCGCTGGATTACGTGGTCGCAAAGCTGCCGCGCTTCCCGTTCGATAAGTTCTCGACCGCCGCCAACACGCTCGGCACGCAGATGAAGGCCACGGGCGAGGTCATGGGCATCGGCAGCACGCTCGAGGAGTGCCTGCTCAAGTCCGTCCGCTCGCTGGAGATCGGCGCGCAGCACCTCTGGCTGCCGAAGTTCCAGAACATGACCAAGGCGGAGCTGACCGAGTACCTGCACCAGTTCCGCGATGACGGGCTCTTTGCCGTCGCGCAGCTGCTGCGTCTGGGCGCGAGCGTGGACGAGGTCGCTGCACTGACGATGATCACGCCCTACTTCCTCGAGACCATCCGCGGCATCGTGGACATGGAGCAGACGCTCTGCGCGCACAAGGGCGACGGAGAGACGCTCAAGCGGGCCAAGCAGATGGGCTTCTGTGACCCCTACATCGCGCGGCTCTGGGGCGTGCGCGAGGAGGATGTGTATGCCCAGCGCGTGCAGCTGGGGCTCTACCCCGCCTACAAGATGGTGGACACCAGCCACACCGGCGCTTACATCCCCTATTTCTACTCCACCTATGCCCCCGGCGCAAAGAGCGAGGCGCGCCGCTCGGACAAGAAGAAGGTCGTCGTGCTCGGCGCAGGCCCGATCCGCATCGGTCAGGGCGTGGAGTTTGACTACTCCACCGTCCACGCGGTGCAGACCATCCGGCGCGCGGGCTACGAGGCCATCATCATCAACAACAACCCCGAGACGGTCTCCACCGACTACACGACCGCCGATAAGCTGTATTTCGAGCCCCTCACGCCCGAGGATGTCATGAACATCCTGCACGAGGAGCAGGCCGATCAGGTGATCGCCAGCCTCGGCGGCCAGACGGCCATCAATCTGGCGCAGCCGCTCATGATGCGCGGCGTGCAGATCATCGGCACGGACTGCGCCGCGATCGAGCGCGCGGAAAACCGCGACTGCTTTGAAAAGCTGCTGCTCGAGCTGAACATCCCGCAGCCGATGGGCGCGGCGGTGACGAATCTGGACGACGGTCTCAAGGCTGCGCACACGGTGGGCTATCCGGTGCTGGTGCGCCCGTCGTTCGTGCTGGGCGGCCGCGCCATGGAGATCGTGGCCGACGACGAGATGCTGCGCCACTATCTGCAGAATGCCGTGCGCACCGGCGAGGGCAAGCCCGTGCTGGTCGACAAGTACATCTCCGGCCGCGAGGTCGAGGTCGACGCCATCTGCGACGGCAGAGACGTGTTCGTGCCCGGCATCATGGAGCTGGTCGAGCGCACCGGTGTCCACTCCGGCGACTCTATCAGCGTCTACCCGCCGTTTTCCATCTCCGACAAGGTCAAGGGCACGATCCTGACCTATGCCAAGAAGCTCGGTCTGGGCATCGGCATCGTCGGCCTGTATAACATCCAGTTCATCGTCGATAAGAGCGACCATGTCTACATCATCGAGGTCAACCCCCGCTCGTCGCGCACGGTGCCGTTTTTGTCGAAGGCTACGGGCTATCAGCTCGCGGACATCGCCACCAACGTCATCCTCGGCACGAGCCTCAAGGAGCAGGGCATCTTCGACCTGTATCCGCCGGAAAAAGAGCGCTGCTATGTCAAGGCGCCGGTGTTCTCCTTTGCCAAGCTCCACGGGCTGGACGCCTACCTCTCCCCGGAGATGAAGTCCACGGGTGAGGCCATCGGCTACGACAAGAAGCTCTCGCGCGCCATGTACAAGGCGCTGCAGGCCTCCGGCATGAACGTGCAGAACTACGGCACCGTGTTCGTGACGCTGGCCGATGAGGACAAGCCCGAGGGCCTGCCGCTCGTGCGCCGGTTCTATGAGATGGGCTTTAACATCGAGGCGACCGCAGGCACGGCTGCCTACCTCAAGTCCTTCGGCATCCGCACGCGCGTGCGCGGCAAGATCAGCGACGGCAGCCACGAGATCCTCGATTCCATCCGCAGCGGCTACGTCAGCTACATCATCAACACCCGCTCCATCCATTCGAGCGTCCACGCGCAGGACGGCGCCGCGATCCGGCGCTGCGCGGTGGAAAACGGCGTGACCGTCTTTACCTCGCTCGATACGGTGCGCGTACTGCTCGACGTGCTCGAGGAGACGACGCTGGCCGTGTCCACGATCCACGCGGAGTAAGCCGTGCAGCAGAGAGTTTTCACCATTGCGGAAAACGCGCCCGTCGCCCGCGGGACGTATCGTCTGCGTCTCGCGGGGGACACCGCTGCGATCACCGCGCCGGGGCAGTTTGTGGACATCCGGCTCGCCGGATATTTTCTGCGCCGCCCCGTGTCGGTGTGCAGCTGGAGTGACGGTGCGCTGACGCTGTATTATAAAGTGGCGGGCGCAGGCACGGCACAGCTGAGCACGCTGGCGCCGGGCACGGAGCTGGACCTGCTGGTCGGTCTCGGCAACGGCTTTGACACCGCACCCGCCGGCGCGCGGCCGCTGCTGGTCGGCGGCGGCGTGGGCGCGTCCCCACTGTACGGTCTGGCGCAGCAGCTCGTGGCCGAGGGGTGCAGCCCGCTGGCCGTGCTCGGCTTTCGCACGGCGGCAGAGGTGCTGCTTGCCGATGCGTTTGAAGCGCTCGGCATCCCCGTCACGGTCGTGACCGAGGACGGCACCATGGGCGCGCGCGGCTTCGTGACCGACGCGCTGCCCGAGGGCGGCACCTATGTGTATGCCTGCGGGCCGATGCCCATGCTGCAGGCGCTGTGCAGCGCGACGCCGCTCGACGGTCAGCTGAGCCTTGAGGCGCGCATGGGCTGCGGCTTCGGCGCGTGCATGGGCTGCACCTGCGAAACGACGCACGGCAGCAAGCGCGTCTGCAAGGACGGGCCCGTGTTCACAAAGGAGGAGATCCTATGGCCGCAACAGCCGTAACGCTCTGCGGGATCGAGCTGGAAAACCCCATCATCCCGGCCAGC
>OHAN01002873.1_pt1 | contig 10833 bp, 8 predicted proteins | sample 1577121 | NCBI WGS metagenome assembly OHAN01 (sample SAMEA3541554, study PRJEB24748) | human gut metagenome | biome: human gut; feature: human-associated habitat; material: faeces | place: China | collected 2012 | reverse complement strand
TGATATTTTAAAAAGTCTTGGACATACGATAATAAAACCTGTTCCTGCGCTGACCTGGCTTAAGATTGAAGAGAAGTATACAAAACTCTGGGCGGGGGTTAGAGTAAACGGAAAAATAAAGGCGTATGATGAAAATAAAAATGAACTTGCAGAAGACAGCGGTGAGTTGCAGCTTGTGTCGACCGGAATATCAGGTATTCCTGTTTTTCAGATTAGCAGATATATTTCAAGGCAGTTGGAAAAAACAAAAAGAGCTTATATAGAAGCCGATTTTCTGACTGAATTTTCAAAGGATGAACTGCTTGGAGAAATACTAAGGCGCAGGCAGGACGAACAGGAACTTGAGGTGTCTTATATTCTTGAGGGAATTATGAATAATAAGCTTGTTGATGCCATATTGTCGAGGGCGGGAATAAATAAAAATAGTAAACTTAAGGATTTGACAACAGAGCAATGTGAACAGATCTGCAGTCTTATAAAGAAATTTGAAGCAGAAGTTAAGGATACGGCTGGATTTGACAACGCACAGGTGACTTGCGGAGGAGTAAGCAAAATAGAGGTAAACTTTAAAAATATGAGTTCAAAAATCTGCAAGGGATTATATCTTGCAGGAGAGATAGTGGATGTTGACGGAATTTGCGGAGGTTATAATCTCCAGTGGGCATGGAGCAGCGGTTACATTGCGGGAATAAGCGCAGCAGGAGGAAAATAACAGTGATACATATAGGTCAGTTGAAAGTACTGGTAGAAAAAGTCGCAGCCAAAGCAGACAGGCAGGACTTAAAAAAAGGTATAATATCAGCGGGTGAAATGTCTGTAATTAAAAAATATATAGAGAAGAAATTAAAGATAAAAGCGGATGACATTAGAAATATCGAGATATTAAAAAAGTCGGTAGACGCAAGAAAAAAAGAACAATTATCGTTTGTGTATCAGCTCGATATTGAGTGTGACAACGAAAAGAAGATTGTAAGCCGTTATAAAAAAAATGATGTGTCTTTAAAAGAAAAAAAGACTATAATCAGGAAAATAAATGACAATATACCGCCTGAAAATAAAGGTCAGACCGTTATTGCGGGATTTGGCCCGGCTGGAATTTTTGCGGCTTACGAACTTGCCAAATCAGGGTATAAACCTATAGTCATTGAAAGAGGTCTTGATGTTGAAAACAGAAAAAAAACTGTTGAGAAGTTTTGGAATACGGGAGAACTTGACACAGAATGCAATGTCTCATTTGGTGAGGGCGGCGCTGGAACTTTTTCTGATGGAAAGTTAAATACGATGGTAAAAGACAGATTTGGATATAACCGCAAAGTGCTTGAGACATTTGTAAGGTTTGGTGCTCCGAAGGAAATACTTTATCTTCAAAAGCCGCATATAGGAACGGACAAATTGGCTGATGTAGTAAAAAATATGAGATTAGAGATAGAGAGACTTGGCGGTGAGGTAAGATTTGGTGTAAGGCTTGACAGCATAAACACAGAAAAAGAAAACGAAACACAGAAAATCGTGTCGGTAAATGTCACAGACATGGAGAGTTCACAAAAACAGGAGATAAAATGTGAAAAACTTATTCTTGCCATCGGACACAGCGCAAGAGATACTTTTATAAGCCTTCATGAAAGTGATGTCGAAATGCAGCAGAAATCATTTGCGATAGGTGTGAGAGTTGAACATCTGCAGGAAATGATAGGCAGAAATCAATATGGTGACATGTATAAAATACTTCCGACAGCGGATTATAAGCTTACTCATCAGACTAAAGATGGAAGAGGAGTATATTCATTTTGTATGTGTCCGGGCGGTTATGTTGTGAATGCATCTTCGCAAAAAGGCATGCTTGCGGTAAATGGCATGAGTAATTATCTTCGTGACAGCAAAAATGCCAACAGTGCAATGGTTGTGACAGTCGGTCCAGAGGACTATGAGAGTGATGACGTGCTTGCAGGAATGAGATTTCAGCAGAAGTGGGAGAAAAAAGCGTATGAGGCAGCAGGCGGAAAAATTCCGGTACAGTTATTTGGTGATTTTAAGAAAGACAGAGTGAGCAGTGAATTTGGTGAGGTCATACCTGAGACAAAAGGTGAGTATGCTTTCGCAAATGTGAGAAAGATAATTCCTGAGAGTGTTGCTTCTTCTATAGAAGAAGGCATAACGGCATTTGAAAAGAAGATAAAAGGATACAGCAGGGATGACACGCTGTTGCTTGGAATAGAAAGCAGGACATCCTCACCGGTAAAGATATTGAGAGATGAGTCCATGCAGTCAAATATCAGAGGAATATATCCGTGTGGTGAAGGTGCCGGGTATGCAGGCGGAATAACATCTGCTGCAATGGATGGAATAAAAATCGCAATGCAGATAAAAGGAGGAAATTATAAATGACAATGGATGAAAAGATAAAGAGAATAAATGAGTTGTATCATAAATCACAGGCAGAAGGGCTTAATGAGGAGGAACTTGCCGAACAGAAAAGACTGAGACAGGACTATATAGCGTCAGTCAGAGGAAATCTGACAAGCCAGCTTAAAGGGATAACAGTTGTAAATCCTGACGGAACTGTAGTTGATATGAAAAAGAGAAGAAAGAAGCTGCATTGATATATGGAAAAATCTGTTTTAAGAAAAGAAATGAAGCTGCTGCGAAAATCTATGGACAAAAATGATAGAACAGCAAAAGACAAAAAAATCTTTGAAAATCTCATCAAACTGGATAGCTTCAAGAGCAGCAGTTGGTTTTATGTATATGTATCTTATGGCACAGAAGCAGATACGAAAAATCTTATTGAATATTTGTTTGAGTTAAAGAAAGAAAGAGAAATACATGTTGCTGTTCCAAAAGTTTTAGGTGATGAGATGGATTTTTTTGAAATTAACTTATTTTCGGAGTTAGAGAAAGGCTGTATGGGGATATTAGAACCTTCAACCGGCAACAAAGTAAAACCTGAAAATGCATTTATGGTGTTGCCGGGACTTGCATTTGACGAGGAACATAAAAGGCTTGGATATGGCGGTGGCTTTTATGATAAATATCTTAGTAAATACGGCGCTGAAAGATTTATGAAGGTGGCGGTATGCTATGATTTCCAGATGCAAAAGAAAGGTGTAATAGCCTCAGATAGCAACGATATCAAAGTTGATATGATAGTCACGGATAAAGCATATTATTAAAAAAGACATCCATAACGCATTAGTTTATATTTGTTTACAAATATAATTTCTTTTTTAGAACTAATCACAATTTGAACACAAACAATACACAAACAGAACATAGTTACAATGTATTATTGTACTTGTAATAAAGATACAGAGAAAATTAAAAATTACGGTTAGTGCTTAGGCACCACCGTTGGTGATTAGATTTCTGAAAGGAGAGATTTATATGCGTAAAAATAATTTTTTAAAGATAACAACATATGCAGCAGTATTTGGTTTGATTGGTGGAATGAGTTTTGAAGGAACAACTTACATTTCAAATAAGTATATAAATAAATCATCTGTTGAAAGTTCAAAAACAACAAGCAAGAGTATAGAAAAGACATCGACATTGTCATCAACAAGCACAAATACAAGCAGTTCTGACGGAGTGTCCGGAGTGTCAGAGAGTGTACTTCCATCAATAGTAGCAATAGATGTAAAGACGACACAGACATCAACAGATGTGTTTGGAAGAACTTATGAGCAGGATGCAAGCGGAAGCGGTTCAGGAATTATAGTTGCACAGGACAGCAAAAATATTTATATTGCAACAAATAATCATGTTGTAGCAGATGCGTCAAGTGTTTCAGTAACTTTCAATGACAAGAGTGTTTATTCGGCAACGGTAAAGGGAACGGATTCAGACTCAGACCTTGCGGTTGTTGAGGTTCCGCTGTCGAAACTTTCAGCAGACACACTCAGCAACATAAAAGTTGCAACATTAGGTGACTCTGACAAAGTTAAAGTTGGCGCACAGGCAATTGCGATAGGAAATGCACTTGGCTACGGAACTTCCGTAACAGTCGGATATATCAGTGCAAAAGACAGAGAAGTATCAGGTGAGGATAATACAATGAAGCTTCTTCAGACAGATGCAGCTATCAACCCGGGAAACAGCGGCGGAGCACTTGTTGATTCATCAGGTGCCGTTATTGGAATTAATTCATCTAAATATGCAGATACATCTGTTGAAGGAATGGGATTTGCAATTCCTATAAACACAGCAATTCCTATTATTAACGATATAGTAAAGGCACAGATTGTATCAGAGGATGAACAGGCTTATCTTGGAATAAAAGGAACAAATGTGACATCCGAGTATGCACAGTATTACAATCTTCCGGAAGGTATCTATGTATCAAGTGTGACATCAGGTTCACCTGCCGACAAATCCGGAATCAAAAAAGGTGATGTTATCGTAAAATATAAGGGCAAAGACGTTACGACAATGGACGGGCTTCAGGAGAAAATGGCACTTTGCAAAGCTGGTGACAAAGTTGAGATAACTGTAAAAAGAGCTGATAATGGCGAATATAAGAGTGTTACATGCAATGTCACACTTGGAAAGAAATCCGATGCTCCTGAAAGCACAGAAAACAGTTCAGATAACGGTAACAGCAGCTCTGATTCAAACAGCGGACAAAGCGGTTCTTCAGGACAGTACGATAATAACGGACAGTATGGTGGCAATAACAATGGCTCATTGTTTAACTGATAAATGGGAAACTTTAATTGATAAGCAGGAGGCATATATACCAATAAAAGGTAAAAAATATTGAAAAACATATTTACAACTTTGTTGTTCTATGTTATATTGTAATAGTTGTGTCTAATCAAAACGGCACAGGTTATTCAAATTACCGACGCTCAGTATCAGGTCGCTCCGTCCGATTCTTAGTGTCAGGTGAAAATTACAAATACCCGTTATGGGACAGGAGGTTATTATGATTAGTAAAGAAAAGAAAGCTGAAATTATCAAGACTTATGGACGTACACCAGAGGATACAGGTTCTCCAGAGGTACAGGTAGCTCTTTTAACAGCACGTATTCTCGAACTTAACGAGCATTTAAAAGAGAACAAGAAAGATCATCATTCAAGACGTGGTCTTCTTAAAATGGTAGGTCAGAGAAGAAATCTTCTTGCTTACTTAAAGAAGAAAGATATTGAAGCTTATCGTGAACTTATTGCTAAATTAGGTTTAAGAAAATAATATCTTAACTTGTATTAGCATTGTGACAGAAGTCCTGTCAGTGAAGCCATTGGTTAAACAACGGCAGCTGACAGGACTTTTTTACAAAGGTGCGGAATACTTGCATATATTAAAATAAAATGGTATACTTATAAAGATATTGTGTGGGCAAAAGCCGAGACTGCTGAAAAGTATATCTTTTTTGTTTTGCGAAACATAAAAGCATTATTTTTTATGTTATGTTAAGGTATATTTTTCAGTTGTTTCGGGACAGGAGCCTGCATAAATTTTGTTTTGCAGAGAAAGGAGATTTTCATGGCATACAAATCATTTTCCATGGAACTTGCCGGCAGAACTCTTACAGTAGAAGTTGGAAGAGTTGCTAAGCAGGCAAACGGTGCAGCATTGATGCACTATGGCGATACTACTGTACTTTGTACAGCTACAGCATCAGAAAAACCAAGAGAGGGAATAGACTTTTTCCCACTTTCAGTAGAGTTTGAAGAAAAGATGTATTCAGTAGGAAAAATTCCGGGAGGATTTAACAAACGTGAGGGTAAGGCATCAGAGAATGCGGTACTTACTGCACGTGTTATTGACAGACCTATGCGTCCGCTTTTTCCGAAGGATTACAGAAACGATTGTTCACTTAACAACCTCGTTCTTTCAGTAGATACAGAGTGCCGTCCTGAGCTTGTTGCTATGATAGGTTCAGCGATAGCTACATCAATTTCAGATATTCCATTTTATGGTCCATGTGCTACAACACAGTTAGGTATGGTTGACGGAGAGTTTATTGTAAATCCAAGTCAGGAAGTATGGGATAATGGTGACCTTAGACTTACAGTTGCTTCAACAAGAGAAAAAGTTATCATGATAGAAGCCGGAGCAAATGAAATTCCGGAAGCAAAGATGATTGAAGCCATTTATAAGTGTCATGATGTAAATCAGACTATCATTGAATTTATTGATAAGATGGTTGAAGAAGTCGGAAAGCCAAAGCATGAATATACAAGCTGTGCTATTCCGGAAGAGATGTTTGAAGAGATTAAGAAGATTGTTCCTCCGGAAGAGATGGAAGTTGCAGTATTTTCTGATGACAAACAGACTCGTGAGGAAAATGTGCGTCAGGTGACAGAGAAACTTGAGGAGGCATTTGCTGAGAAGGAAGAGTGGCTTGAAATTCTTCCAGAAGCTGTATACCAGTATCAGAAGAAGACAGTCCGCAAGATGATATTAAAAGACCATAAGCGTCCTGACGGTCGTGAGATTACACAGATACGTCCTCTTGCCGCTGAGGTTGACCTTATACCTAGAGTTCACGGTTCAGCTATGTTCACTCGTGGACAGACACAGATTTGCAATATCACAACACTTGCACCTCTTTCTGAAAAGCAGAAGGTTGACGGACTTGACGCAAATGTTACAGAGAAGAGATATATGCATCATTACAATTTCCCTTCATATTCAGTTGGAGAGACAAAGCCTAGCAGAGGACCGGGACGTCGTGAAATCGGACATGGAGCATTGGCAGAGAAAGCTCTTATACCTGTTCTTCCAAGCGAAGAGGAATTCCCATACGCTATCAGAAGCGTATCAGAGACATTTGAGTCAAATGGTTCAACATCTATGGCTTCAACATGTGCGTCATGTATGTCACTTATGGCAGCAGGTGTACCTATCAAGAAGATGGTTGCAGGTATTTCATGTGGTCTTGTTACCGGCGACACAGATGACGATTTTGTACTTCTCACAGATATTCAGGGGCTTGAAGATTTCTTTGGAGACATGGATTTCAAGGTTACAGGTACAACAGAGGGAATTACTGCAATCCAGATGGATATAAAGATTCACGGACTTACAAGACCTATCGTAGAGGGTGCTATTGCGAGATGTCGTGAAGCAAGGCTTTTCATCATGGATACATGTATGAAACCTGCTATCTCTGAGCCTCGTAAAGAAGTAGGAAAATATGCACCAAAGATTATTCAGATGCAGATTGACCCTCAGAAGATTGGTGATGTTGTCGGACAGAGAGGAAAGACAATAAATGCACTTATCGAGCGTACAGATGTCAAGATAGACATTACTGATGACGGAAATGTTTCTATCTGTGGAGAAGATGCAGATAAGATGGCAGAAGCAAAGAGACTTATAGAGGTCATAACTACTGATTACTATGAAGGTCAGATTCTTGAAGGAGAAGTGATAAGCATTAAAGAATTTGGTGCGTTCATTGAATTTGCACCCGGTAAAGAAGGCATGGTTCATATTTCAAAGATTGCTAAAGAAAGAATTGAGCATGTAGAGGATGTTCTTACATTAGGAGACCATGTAAAGGTTGTTTGTCTTGGAAAAGACAAGATGGGCAGAATGAGCTTCAGCATCAAAGATGTAAAATAAATATAGTTTTTGAATAAAAGCAGAGATGGAGATTTTGAATTTTTATCAAGATCTCCATTTTTTAACAGTTCAGCCTTTCATTTTTTACTTTTTTTATATAAAATACTCGACAATATACTTAAATGGTTGTAAAATGTATTTAAATGGAGAAAAAAGAACAGATATTGGAGAAAATAAATAGATGAGGAGTATTGTTACATGAAGAAAATGGATAATAAAAAATTTAACAGGCTATATTATGGGGTGTTTATATGTACTTTGTTTTCTGCAATATTATGTTTTGTTATCGGAGATGGTGATTTATCATATGACAAATATGTAACAGCATTTTATGGGGACAGTTATGGAAAGATAATAAGTATTATAAACCAGAAAGTTATAATTGCGGGAGTGGATACAAGGGTTATCCCGGTTTTACCTCTAAATGTAAAAGCTACATTGATAACTGTTATAGTTTTCATTGCAGGTTGTGTTGCAGTTCAGCTGCACACAAAAAAAAGTATATTTCTTGCTTTGGCAGGATGCATGAGTATATCATTTATACAGTGGTGGCTTATTTATAAGGGGATATTATATATTCCTATTATTGAGATTATTGTATTTGCCGGTTTTACGTATGTATTGCTGTCTGTCATCAAGAAGATTATATACAATTATAATACCAGAAATCTCCCGATAGGTGCTGTCGTTAAATTTGCGAAGAATATAGTAAATATGGAGTCGGAAACTACATATGCAAATTATCTTATAAACAATAAGAAACAGATTGAAAGGTCACTGTCTGCAAAGCTTGTTCATCCGGCACTGACAAAAGATTCAAGCCTTTTAAAGAAGATTGCAGCAGAAAGTCATAGAAATAAGAAGTTTGTTGAAACGCAGGTGTTTGGAAATGACAAACAGACAAGAACAACAGTATTGCAGACAAGAACAAAATTGTTTAAGGATTTTGAGTATCTGGCATTTATTCCTATGCCCATTATAGACAAAAGTTCGGAGGAACTTGTATATACAGTTATCGGTATAGACAAAAAAATGAGTGTACAGAGGGCTTCTCATGTTTCAACTATGTTGTTCTCTATGTATATTTATTTCAGGGCAAGACATGAGAGAGACGAGCATCAGCGTGTATATTTTTCGATGCTTTCTCTAATGATTTCGGTGATAGATGCAAAAGACCCGGTTACGGCAGGTCATTCCCAGCGTGTAGCTGAACTTTCAAGAGACCTCGGAACATGGCTTGGTCTTGATAAAAATCAGATGTTTGAACTTGAATTTGCATCACTTATGCATGATATTGGAAAGATAGGTGTTTCAGATTATGTACTGAACAAACCGAGTATCTTTACAAAAAGTGATTTTGAACAGATGAAAAACCATACCGTACGTGGTGCTGAGATGCTTAAAGAAGTCGGTATGAGTGAGGCTATAGTAGAGGGTGTAAGATATCATCATGAGAGAATTGACGGGCGTGGCTATCCTGACGGAATAAAAGGTGACGAGATAAATCTTATTGCTAAGATAATAAAAATTGCAGATGTTTATGATGCACTTACAAGCAAAAGACAGTATAAAGATGCTTGGAAGATAGACAAGGCAATGAATATTATTTACAATGGCAGAGGTATAGAATTTGATTCCGATATAGCGGATGTATTTATTGAACATATGGCACCGGATACATGGATTCCGCCTATTCAGAGCACGAAAAAGTCAGGAATAGACAGTCTGGTAGATAAAGCGGTAAGTATATCTGTCGATTTTTATCAGAAATATAGTGCTGAGATGGATGATAATTATGTTCTTATGAGCAGAAATAAAGATAAAGTTGATTTTTGCTGTGAAGATTCGTTTATGGGATATGACTGGGGCGAAACATTCAACAACAGGAAGTTCCTTGTTGAGAAACCGCTTATTGTTGCCTATGAAGATAAAACAGAAAGTCTTGTATTTGCACAGTCATCCTATGATGAACATGTAGAAAAGATATATTATTATTTCTTTAAAGGATTTATAAATCTTGGCGTATATGTTTTAAAAAGAGAAAATGTTGGTGTTGTTTTAGATATACTTCTCAGAGAGTATGGTTCACCTGTAAAAGTCAGCGATGAGTTTATGGCATATAAGTGTAATAAAATGAGAATAGTATTTTATCATACAAATGATGATAAGTGCCTGCTTATCTATGCACCTGAGTATATGTGTGCCAATTATGTATTTGACAGTGAAAAAACAGATATGGCAGGTTAAATAAAACAATAGGATAAAATTTGGAAAGAGTTTGCTTTATATATGGAAAAAAAGAAAGTTAATACAAAAAAAATTTCAGGAATAGGTCTTATGATTGCACTGGCATTTGTCCTTAGTTATATAGAATCAATGATGCCGATAAATATTGGAATACCTGGAATAAAGGCAGGGTTTTCAAATATAGTTGTTATCTTTTCACTATATGTATACGGTCCTTTAGCTGCATTCGGAATTGCTATTGTCAGAATTATTCTTGTAGGATTGACATTTGGAAATTTTGCAAGTCTTATGTACAGTTTTGCGGGTGGTATGCTTAGTTTTGTGATTATGTATGTTTTGCGCAGATTGGATTTGTTTTCGGTAAAAGGGGTGAGTGTTGCAGGAGGAGTAAGCCACAACATAGGTCAGATAATAGTGGCAATGCTTGTTCTCAAAACAAAACTGCTTATATATTATCTTCCGGCTCTTATAATATCGGGTACGATAGCCGGAATAGTAGTAGGCATAGCAGGAGGACTGCTTATAAAAAGAATTGGAAGATACATGAATGAAATGTAAGACAGAGGGGAGATAAGCCATAATTTACTTATGGCTTTTTTTTTGCAATTTTACATGTAAAGCACTTTTACATACATAAATATACACATATGGCTATAAAACAAAAGTACACCTAATACAACTTTTTGACAAAACTTTTTCAAAACAAAGTGAACAAATTAGTATTTTATGAAAGTAATTATGGTGATAGACTTTAGATAAAGCAAAACAAGTTATTGAAAGGAGAAGCTATGAAGGATATTAAAAAATATGGAAAAAAGAGCATGACGGCGTTGTTATCATCAGCTATGGTTTTAACACTGCCCGGCGTAAATGAACTTAAAGTTCAGGCGGCATCTGTTATAAACAGGGATGACAACAGTATTGTATATTCGGTTGATTGTGGAGATATCGATGTAACTACGGTTCCCGAGGATGGCCCGCTTGGAACTCACAACAGCGTAACTGATCAGGTATAT
>OHAN01002869.1_pt1 | contig 10843 bp, 10 predicted proteins | sample 1577121 | NCBI WGS metagenome assembly OHAN01 (sample SAMEA3541554, study PRJEB24748) | human gut metagenome | biome: human gut; feature: human-associated habitat; material: faeces | place: China | collected 2012 | reverse complement strand
TGTAATTGCAAAGTTCAAATAAATGTTTTTCTTTCTGAATCCAGAGGGAGGTGTCCTCAAAAGAAATACCCTCCGGAAAGCGTTGTTCTTCTGTGATCCGGTAGCTTTCAATGGCTTTTTGGATTGTTTTTTTGTGTACCCGGTCAGAAAGCAGATGGTTTTCAAGATAGGGAATCGTGCTGTCCCATTGCTTGGCAAGAGCGGTTGCGAGATACCAAGCGATCATCATATTGACGTAGTATTCTTCTGACTGAATGGCAGTTACCCGGCTAAGATATTCCGGTTTGAAATCCTCATCCAGATAAAGTCTCATAAGCAGACCGATCCCATAGCGGATCGTATAGGGAGCAGTTGCATGGATCCACTCTTGAATTTCCGAAAGCAGTTCGTCTTTGTGTTTTGCAAAACATTTTGGGATTGGCAGATCACAGGTTGCCCAGTTATTGATATAAGGGACAAATCGCTTAGTCTCATCAAGACAGAGGTTGAAATCTTTGATCATTGCAATCAACATCATATGCAGATTATTTTCTTCATAATACACATGGGGAAGTTCTTGCAGGAATGCGTCTTTCTTTGCACTTTTTTCGAAGTCTTTTGCGAATTTCCGAAGGATCGGTGTACGAATACCAATGATCGTTTCTTTGTCGATTCCCGGAAGTAATTTTGCGTGAAAATCGCGATATTTTAAATCCTGTAATTCAAATAATTGTTTCTGTAAAGTTGTCATAGTGTGTCTCCTGATTTTATAAAAACGTTATTAGATTTTATCCTGAAAAGTAACAAAAAATGTAACCCCCCATACTTATGCATAACAGCGGAGCATGGGCGATCCTTTTTCACCGATTAGCCGCAAAAATATAGCAAATTGTAATATATCAGATGTGAGTCAGGAGTAGTGTGTTTTCAGTCAGGTGATATGTTTTTTGCGATATTCATTCGGTGAAAGAGATACATATTTTCGAAAAACACGCGAAAAATGCCCGGGTGAGGAAAAACCGAGATAAACACTGATCGCAGTTAAGGATTTGTTCGTGTAATGGAGGAGGTATTTTGCCTCTTTTATTTTTTTGTTCAGTATAAAATCCGTGAGAGTCATATTGCTCTCAGCTTTAAAACGCTTTGAAAGATATGATCTGCTCATAAAAAATTCTTTTGACATAGCTTCTACAGTGATTGACTCTGACATATGATGAATAATATAGTTTGATACATCGGAAACAAGTTGCGAATCCAGAGCTCCTTCATGCATTTCGTACACGTATTTTGCAAAGTCTATGATCATTAGATGGCGAAGATTGATAATTTCATAATAGTCATTTGTTGATTCACATTTCTGGATGTAATTGTCACTTAGTGGAAAGGCATCGTCAGGACTCATTCCTCCATGGATAGCGGCTCGGGATGCAAGTGTAGCTGTCACAATAAATGTATCTTTTAATTGTCGAAGATGGTTATCAGACATTGTACCATTCTTTAATGCAGGCATATTGTTAAGCAGTTGTGATAAAGAGGTATACTCTCCCCTTCGGATCATGTTCATCACATGTTGTTCCAAATCATAAGTGTTGCGAAGGTTTGGATCCAGTCCGGAAGGTTCTTTGGAAAAAAGCCTGTCAGCAGTAAGAGTGTTTATTGATCTTATAAACTTCTTCTGTAAGGAGTCGTTGATAAAAACATCATGAAGGGAACATTTTTCGTTGTTCAGTATGTAATTTAAAAAGCATAAAATCTGCATAAGACTTTCTAATGGTATATGAATGATCTCTTGCATAGCATTTATAAAATCATCAACATCTGTTTGTGCAACATTTAATTGAAAAGCCAGTTCCTGAAGTACCGGAATAGAATTAGGAACCTGACTTGTTGGGCCGATTACGATCTTATAGTCTTTGGAATTGAGAATACCAAAGTAGTTGAACCGTGTGGTTAAAAAATAATTGATCTGTTCAGATATTTTTAAAATATCTGACTCATAGATGGAGATGGGATCTTTAATCAGGTTAACTGTGGAGTGATAAAATATAAGACTATTATTTTTATAAATATGTATAGGAACACCAAAAAGGTTGCCTATCATAGTGCCTATATAATTGTAATCAATGGATCGCATGTGATAACCTCCTCATACTTATAGACACAATTATACCGATATGGACACATATATGCAAGAAGTGTGAAAAAAATAATGGTAAAATCTCGGAGAATAAAAAATTAAGAAAGGAACCTATGAATGATGTACAAAAACGAAGGAAAAAAGAAAATTGAAAATTTGAAGTTACAGGAAAGAATATCTTATGGATACAAAAAAGTAATTATTTTGATGATTATTTCAGGGCTGCTTTCCATATTGGTGATAGCTACGTTGTTTGGCAGCCTTATAAATTATGTTGATAAGATTAATGCTACAGATATAGCGATGAAAATGTGCAGAGTAGATGTAAATGCTGCAGCAAGAAATGTAAGAGAGATGGCATTGAATGATGACACATCCAGTTATGATACTTATCAAAATACCATAACAAGATTGCTTGCAGATGTTGATTCTCAATTAAAAATAATAAAAGAAACAGGTGTTGTTTCAAAAAAAGATTATAAAGAATATGCAACAGCCTTATCTGATTGGAAGGATATAAGTTCTTCTATTTTAGAAGAAATCAGAGCGGGAAAGCAACAACAGGGTGTTGAAGATATTTTGACAAAGTGTACACCGGCATTAAATAAATTGGTAAATATAGCACTAAAGCTTGATGATATTACAGAAGTAGAAAGTAATAAGGCGGTAAAAAATACTATAGTATGTGCGATATCCGGGTTTGTTTTCATTATCTTCTTTTTAAGCTTGGCATGGATAAATTCAAGAAAAACCAGTAAAAGAGTGCTTGCCAGTATTCTGGAGCCACTGCATGCCATTGAGGATGTTGCAAAGGAATTAACAGAAGGAAACTTACATAGTACATTGGATTATCGTTCGGAAGACGAGATTGGACGATTGGCACATAGTATGCGTAAATCCATTCGTATTTTAGGTTCTTACGTGGATGATATAGACCGCGCAATGAAGTTGTTTTCAGAAGGGGATTTCGATGTAAAGCCTAACGTAGAGTGGAAGGGCGATTTTGTTGGAATTTTAAATTCATTTATGACTTTTGAAAAAAGCATGGCAGGTATTGTGAAAGGAATACAGGTGGTTTCAGATCAGGTGTCTGGTGGTGCAGAGCAGGTATCATCAGGAGCAACTGAGCTGGCGGATGGAGCCACGAATCAGGCCGCAGCAGTAGAGGAATTAACTGCAACAGTTGAGGAAGTTTCAGGTCAGATGAAACAAAATTCAAAAGCAACAAATGAAATAAGTACAAAAGTAGTTGACCTTGGAAATGATATCCTGGATAACAATAGTAAAATGCATGAGATGGTGGCATCTATGCTTGAAATTAAAGATGCATCAATGCAGATAGACAAAATTATTGAAACGATTAACGATATTGCATCTCAGACAAATCTGCTTGCATTAAATGCATCTATTGAAGCTGCAAGAGCCGGAGAAGCAGGAAAAGGATTTGCGGTTGTAGCTAATCAGGTGAATCAGTTAGCCGACCAGAGCGCAGCGGCAGCAAAGGAATCGGATGTTTTGATCAAGACATCTGTTACTGCAGTCGGAAAAGGAGTCTTGCTTGCTGAAGAGACAGCACGTCAGTTGGAAATAATTGCGGATAACTCAAAGACGATCACTGAAGAAGTATCTGGTATTGCAGAGACACTGGAAAATCAGGCACTAGAAATACAGCAGATCAATGATGGAATAGAACAGATCAATGATGTTGTGCAGACCAATTCAGCGACATCTGAGGAGTGTGCTGCGGCGAGTCTTGAAATGAATAGTGAAGCAGAGCATTTGCATAATATGATACGTGAGCTCAAGGTATCTGAATTTGATGAATAGGAAAGAAAACCATGTGAAAAGAGTATATTTCTTGATATTTTTTCTGATCCTAAGCAAGCTTGTTGATGTTATAAAAGATCAAACAGAAGATGTTGTAGCGAGATGGGGTGTGATAAAATAAAGCCGATAGATCATAGTTGAGAAGATACAATTATAGGAGAAATGTAATATGTCAAAAGATGAATATTTGATCATGGATCCTCCCCTTAAGGCATTGACTGTTTTTGCAATGCCTATGATCCTTGGTAGCTTTTTCCAACAAGTATATAACATGGCTGATTCCATCATTGTTGGTCAGTTTGTCGGATCTTCTGCGCTTGCGGCTGTCGGGGCTTGTGCTGCGCTGACGAATGTTTTTATTTGCGTGGCACTCGGTGCCGGTGTTGGTGCCGGTGTGCTTGTGAGCCGCTATTTTGGGGCTGGAAATTATAGAAAAATGAAAACAATTGTATCAACATCATTAATCAGCTTTTTGATTCTAAGCATACTTCTGGGTGTGCTCGGTTTCGATTTTTCCCATTCAATGATGTGTTTATTACAAACTCCTGCAGATATACTGAAGGAAGCAGTACTGTATCTGCATGTTTATTTTGTTGGATTTCCGTTTCTGTTTATGTACAACATTTTATCAACAATGTTTACCTCGATAGGTGAGTCAAAGATCCCATTGGGACTTTTGATATTTTCTTCTGTCTTAAATATTTTCATGGATCTTTGGATGGTAGCTGTCCTTGGTCTTGGTGTGTTTGGTGCAGCCCTTGCAACTCTCATTGCACAGGGGATTTCCGCAGTGTTGTCACTTTTGATCTTCTTGTGCCGGATGCGTCGATATGAAAGTCGCTTTGACTGGTTTGACAGACAGGAGTTACATTCTATGCTTCAAATTGCTGTACCTTCGGTTCTTCAGCAGTCTACAGTGTCAATTGGGATGATGATTGTACAGGCGGTTGTAAATCCATTTGGTACACAGGCACTAGCGGGTTATTCGGCAACGATGAGAGTAGAGAATGTATTTTCACTGATATTTATATCTATTGGAAATGCAGTTTCACCGTATGTTTCCCAAAATCTTGGTGCAAAGAAAAACGAACGTATCAAAAAAGGATATCATGCTGCACTGGTGTTAGATTTATGTTTTGCAGTTCTTGCTTTTATAGTTATTGAGACATTGCATACGCAAATTTCTTCGTTATTCTTAGGAAAAGACGGAACTGCTTTAGCTTATCAGGTATCAGGGGATTATATGAGATGGCTAGGCTACTTTTTCATTTTCATGGGTATCAAGATGGCAACAGATGGAGTCCTTCGTGGGATTGGAATCATGCGGCCATTTCTTATTGCAAATATGGTAAATCTTGCAATAAGATTGTCAGTTGCCTTAATCTGTGCCCCTCGTTTTGGTATTGCATTTGTCTGGCTTGGTGTACCGGCTGGATGGCTCGCAAACTTTTTGATTTCTTATGCGGCACTTAGAAAATTATGGCCGATTGATAAGGTGGATTCAATTTGATATATAATTTGACAAAACAGCCGTTGGAGCTCTCGTTTCGACGACTGGCTCGATAATTTGGAACAGTAAAAAACAGGGTGTTGATCAGGCTGATTTTGCCCCGGATATCTATAGATTAATGAGGAAAATCATGATAAGATAGAAGCACAGAATCTGTGATATTGCAATTAAACGACATAACGAAAGGACTACAAACGGAGTATATCTTGAACTGATGTTGTATCCGTGGGATTATGCGGCGACTCGACTTGAACTTAACGGCAGAAGGTGGAATGATCACGCTGGATCAGCCGTGTTCGATACTGGCAGCAAGAAGACAGTGCTGGAAGGAAGTAAGCCAGTTGTTGAGTGTATAATAAGAAGAATGAAATAGAGAGAAAAACAGAAGGGAACTGAATTCATATGTTTACGCATGAGATGATAAAATCCTTTAATCAGTTGGAGATGGATGTGTATAATTACATCATCAGCAATGAAGAGAAAGTAGTATATATGAAAGTACGCGAGCTGGCAGAGGCGGTTCATGTTTCAACAACGACGATCCTTCGCTTTTGTAAAAAGGTAGGATGCGAGGGATATTCTGAATTCCGTTTGAAATTAAAACAGGAAGTCAGCAGCAAGGAAAAGAAGAAAATCAATATGGATCTTACTGCGGTTAAAGATTTCTTTGAACGGGTGCAGACACAGGCATTTGCTGAGAATATCCAGGAAGCTGTGAAGTTACTTACAAAGGCATCGTCAATTATATTTGTAGGTGTGGGGAATTCTTCTTTTATAGGAAAGTATGGGGCAAGATATTTTAATAATGTAGGCTGGTTTTCATTTGCTATTGATGATCCGTTCACGCCAGTATTTCGTGGAAAAGGTGAGAGAATAGCTACAATCGCATTGTCTGTATCAGGAGAGACGGAACAGACACTGATGTTGGCAGAAAAGTTGAAAAGAAGAGGGAGCAGCCTGATATCTATTACAAATAAGGCAAACTGTTCTTTGGCGAAGATGAGTGACTGCAATATAAATTATTATGTTTCAGAGTATAAATATAAACAAGACGAAGATTATGATCTGACATCCCAGATGGCAGTCGTTTTTATTTTGGAATTAATCGGAAGAGAATTGAAGGGCGTCCATAACGATACAGATGATCTGTTTTAAAATGATATGGAAGACTTATTTCATTAAGGTTGTAGAATGTAATGGTACGAATAGTAACCAGACAAGTAACAAAAAAAACAGAATACACTAAAAAGTATCATAATATACAAAAAAGGAAAAGGAAAACAGTGCATTTTACACAATAAAGTAGAATGCCCTGTTTTTTTTATGTAACAAATTCCGTCTATATGGAACAGAAACCAGAAACAGGAAAAAGTACTGACAAAACGAAAAATGCTTGTTATACTAGCACCATCAAAGCAAATGAGAAAGAAATAAGGGAGGAAACAATCATGGTAATTCGATTATTTTGTGCAGCAGGAATGTCAACCAGTCTTCTCGTAAAGAAGATGGAAGAGGCAGCAAAGGAAAAAGGAAAAGATGCTGATATCGTAGCATATCCATTTACAGAGATGGAACGCGTGATTGAAGGCGTGGATGTAGCACTGCTCGGACCACAGGTAGGATATCAGCTTGCCAGAGCAAAAGAGATCTGTGATCCAAAAGGGGTTCCGGTAGATGTGATCCCAATGCAGGATTATGGAATGTGCAATGGAATGAATGTTTTGAAATTTGCATATAAGCTTGCGAAAAATAAATAAGAGAAAACAAAGATACACAATTTAAAGCAAAAAACAGAGCAAAGGGTAGTAGCAAATGAAAGAGAAATTTAACGAAAAAGTAATCCCTGTAATCCTTAAGTTTATTAATACAAAGGGAATACAGTCAATAAAAAATGGTATGGTGACTTCCATGTCTCCTCTGATCATCGGATCAATCTTCCTGATCCTGTCAAACTTTCCGGTAAAGGCAGTTGTCGATGTATTAGAGTCTACAGGAATCAAACCAGTATTAGATCAGGTATGTGGCGCAACATTCTCCATCAGTGCGTTGATCGCAGTTATCGGTATCAGCTATAGCTATGCGAAACTGGAAAATCAGGAACCACTCAACTGTGGAATTATTTCACTGGCAACATTCTTGATTCTGATGCCTTCGTCCATAACAACAGAAGGTGGAGAAGTTGTTAGTGGAATTATTAATAAGACATGGACAGCAGGACAGGGAATGATTGGAGCAATCATTGTCGGATTGATCGTACCGCCTATTTACTGTTGGTTCTTGAAGAAAAATATACGTATTAAAATGCCGGCCGGAGTTCCGGAAGGTGTAACAAATGCATTCTCAGCATTAATCCCGGCATTCGTAATCCTGACAGGGGCTGCATTAATTCACGGTATCTGTTCTATTGGATTCGACACAACAGGTATTGAAATTATTTACAAAGTTGTTCAGACACCACTTCAGAAAATGACAGACTCCCTTGGTGGAGCAGTTCTGATGTGCTTTACAGGACCATTCCTGTGGTTCTTCGGAGTTCATGGTTCAACAGTAGTTGGTGGAATCATGACAGGACTATTACAGGCAAACAGCCTTGCAAATCAGGCTATTATTGACAGTGGTGTAGAACTTACAATAGCAAACGGAGGCCATATTGTAACACAGCAGTTTTATGATCAGTTTATCAATATAACAGGTGCAGGTATCACAATCGGACTTGTAATGTATATGTTCTTCTTTGCAAAATCAAAACAGTTGAAAGCACTTGGTAAATTGGGAATTATTCCGGCATTATTTGGAATCAATGAGCCAATTCTGTTTGGTGCTCCAGTCGTTATGAATCCAATGCTTGCAATTCCGTTTATTGGAATGCCTGTGATCGCATGTTTAATCCAGTATTTTGCACTGTATACAGGAATCTGCCCATTATATGGAGCAACACAGATCCCATGGACCTGTCCACCGATTATCTCAGGATTCCTTTTAGCAGGATGGAAAAGTGCTTTACTTCAGTTAGTGATCCTTTGTGTTTCATTCATCGTTTATCTGCCATTCATTAAGAAGGTTGACAAGATGAATCTGGTTCAGGAGAAGAATCAGCCGGTAGAAGATGAGGATGAAGACTGGTAAAATCAGAATAAAAATAATAGCAGGATAGGAGAAAAAAATGAACGAAAAATTTGAATTGTCATGTTTTCAGATCATCACATATGTAGGTACAGCAAGAACACATTTTATCAATGCGATCCATTGTGCGAAAGAAGGAAAATATGATGAGGCAGCAGAGCTGATTAAACAAGGAGATGAAGCCTTTTCACTTGGACACAACGTTCATGCAGATCTTTTGGCAATGGATGCAAATGGTGAAATTTCCAATGGATACATGCTTCTGATGCATGCAGAAGATCAGCTTATGAGTGCAGAAGCATTCCGCATTCTTGCAGATGAATTCATTACACTGTATAAGAGAATTGATGAGAAATAATCATCAAGATGTAATTGAATATAGAAACAGAAAAGTTGGGGGCAAAAGCCCCCAACGCTATTATACAAAGTAATTAAGACAACAGGAAGGAAATAACAATGGGATTTCGAAAAGATTTTCTCTGGGGTGGCGCAGTTGCTGCCCATCAGCTGGAGGGTGCCTATGATCGAGATGGAAAAGGCTTGAGCATTATGGACGTTGTAACCGGCGGAGATGTAAATACAAGAAGAAGAATAACAGGTGAAATACTAAAAGGCGAGAATTATCCGAATCATGAAGCAATCGATTTTTATGATTACTATAAAGAAGATATCCGCTTATTTGCGGAAATGGGATTCAAGTGTTTCCGTACAAGTATCGCATGGACACGTATCTTCCCAAATGGTGATGAAGAACAGCCGAATGAAGCCGGATTAAAATTCTATGATGACATGTTTGATGAATGTCTGAAATATGGGATCGAACCAGTGATCACACTGAGTCATTTTGAGATGCCTCTGCATCTTGTACAAGAGTACGGTGGATGGAGAAACAGAAAACTGATTGATTTCTTCGTGAAATTTGCAGTAACATGCTTTGAGCGATACAAAGACAAAGTAAAATATTGGATGACATTTAATGAGATTAACAACCAGGCAGATATCGGTGATGGATTTATGCTTTATGCTAATTCCGGGATTATAATTAAACCAGAAGAAAATGCGGAAGAATTGATGTATCAGGCATCTCACTATGAACTGGTTGCCAGTGCCGAAGCGATAAAAGCTGGACATGAGATTAATCCGAAATTTCAGATTGGCTGCATGATCGCAATGTGCCCCATCTATCCGGCTACCTGCCGTCCGGAAGATATACTGCAGGCTGAAAAAGCCATGCAGAAAAGATATTATTATACAGATGTGCATGTAAAAGGGGAATACCCTGTAAATATTTTGAAATACTGGGAAAGAAAAGACCTTAAGATCGACGTAACAGAAGAAGATCTTGCAGTGTTAAAACAGGGCTGTGTCGATTATATCGGTTTCAGTTATTATATGTCTTTCTGTACAAAAGCAGAACCAGACAATCCGGAATATGATTACCGTGGAGAAAAGGATCGTATAAAGAACCAGTATGTAAAGGCAAGTGAATGGGGATGGCAGATTGATCCGATCGGACTGCGCTATTCATTGAACTGGTTTACAGATCGCTACAAAGTACCACTGTTTATTGTAGAAAATGGATTTGGAGCATATGATACTTTAGAAGAGGATGGAAGCATCCACGATCCATACCGTGTAGAATATCTGCAACACCACATTTCAGAAATGAAAAAGGCGGTAGAGGAAGATGGTGTAGATCTGATGGGTTATACACCATGGGGATGCATCGACCTTGTCAGTGCAGGAACCGGTGAGATGGATAAGAGATATGGATTCATCTATGTGGATAAACATAACGATGGAACAGGAGACTTGTCCAGAAGAAAGAAAGATTCTTTCGAGTGGTATAAAGAAGTTATTTCAACAAACGGCGAAAATATCAATTAGTTAATAGAATGACTATTAAAAAAAGTGTCTATATCAAGAAACGATAAAAGGTTCTGATATAGACACTTTGACTAACCGATACATCAAGCAAGTTTCCATCAAGATATAATCTTGCATATTCAAGAGGTTCATCAATGGTGAGTGCGTTTAATGCACAGTCTGATCCTGGTGTGGTTTTTAAGTCCTTTTCAGCTTCCCAACAGTCAATGCGGAGCATATAGCCAACAGAGGTGTAAACATCAATACTGTTGCGCTTGGGATTGTATTCTGCAAATATTGTTCTCATCGTATCAAATCTCCTTATCGTTAAATCAATCATTTGTTGCAAAAATCAGAAGCATTTCAATCAGTTCACCATGTCACTTTTATTTTGTGTTATA
>OHAN01002850.1_pt1 | contig 10923 bp, 16 predicted proteins | sample 1577121 | NCBI WGS metagenome assembly OHAN01 (sample SAMEA3541554, study PRJEB24748) | human gut metagenome | biome: human gut; feature: human-associated habitat; material: faeces | place: China | collected 2012 | reverse complement strand
TGTAGAAGTTGTGGAAGAAGCTGTTATTATCTAATAAAACTAAAAGGAGACAATTGAAATGATTCAACAAGAAAGTCGCTTAAAAGTTGCTGATAATAGCGGTGCTCGTGAAATCTTGACTATCAAAGTTCTTGGTGGTTCAGGACGTAAATTCGCTAACATCGGCGACGTTATCGTTGCAACTGTTAAACAAGCTACACCAGGTGGAGCTGTTAAAAAAGGTGATGTTGTTAAAGCTGTTATCGTTCGTACAAAAACTGGTGCTCGCCGTCCAGACGGTTCATACATCAAGTTTGATGACAACGCTGCAGTAATCATCCGCGATGACAAAACTCCTCGTGGAACTCGTATCTTTGGCCCTGTTGCACGTGAATTGCGTGAAGGTGGATACATGCGTATCGTATCTTTGGCGCCAGAAGTACTTTAATCTGAATTAACACAAACTTAGTCCCCTGATATATTCAGGGTGCCCATTAGGGCGTAAGAAATAATAGGAGAATACTCAAATGTTTGTAAAAAAAGGCGATAAAGTTCGCGTTATTGCTGGTAAAGACAAAGGAACTGAAGCAGTAGTTCTTAAAGCTCTTCCAAAAGTAAACAAAGTTGTTGTTGAAGGTGTTGCAATCATCAAAAAACACCAAAAACCATCAGCTGAAAACCCTCAAGGTGCTATCGTGGAAAAAGAAGCACCAATCCACGCTTCAAACGTTCAAGTTCTTGACAAGAACGGTGTAGCTGGACGTGTAGGTTACAAAGTTGTTGACGGCAAAAAAGTTCGTTACAACAAAAAATCAGGCGAAGTGCTTGACTAATCACGAAGGAAAGGAGAAGTATAATGGCTAATCGTTTAAAAGAAAAATACCTTAATGAAGTAGTACCATCATTGACTGAACAGTTCAACTATTCATCAGTTATGGCTGTGCCAAAAGTTGATAAAATCGTTATCAACATGGGTGTTGGTGAAGCTGTAAACAACGCTAAAACTCTTGAAAAAGCTGCTGCTGAGTTGGCACTTATTTCAGGTCAAAAACCATTGATTACTAAAGCTAAGAAATCAATCGCTGGCTTCCGTCTTCGTGAAGGTGTAGCGATCGGTGCTAAAGTTACCCTTCGTGGTGAACGCATGTACGAATTCTTGGATAAATTGGTATCAGTATCACTTCCACGTGTTCGTGACTTCCATGGTGTTCCAACTAAATCATTTGATGGACGTGGTAACTACACACTTGGTGTTAAAGAACAACTTATCTTCCCAGAAATCAACTTCGACGATGTTGATAAAGTACGTGGTATGGATATCGTTATCGTAACTACTGCTAACACTGACGAAGAAGGTCGTGAATTGCTTAAAGGCCTTGGAATGCCTTTTGCAAAATAATCTAGGAGGTAAATAAATTGGCTAAAAAATCAATGATTGCTAAGAACAAACGCCCTGCGAAGTTCTCTACGCAAGCTTACACTCGTTGCGAACGTTGTGGACGTCCACACTCAGTTTATCGCAAATTTAAACTTTGCCGTGTTTGCTTCCGTGAATTGGCTTACAAAGGTCAAATTCCAGGTGTTACCAAAGCTTCTTGGTAAAAATATGATGTATTCAAGTTGGTTTATCTAATTTGAATGTATTAAACACAATCTGAGCCTAGCTCAATCATTAACTAGCAAGTGAATTATTCAAACTACTAGTAAGAGGAGAAAATATAAAATGGTTATGACTGACCCAATTGCAGATTTCTTGACACGTATTCGTAACGCTAACCAAGCTAAACACGAAGTACTTGAAGTACCTGCATCAAACATTAAAAAAGGTATTGCTGAAATCCTTAAACGTGAAGGTTTCGTAAAAAACGTTGAAGTTATCGAAGATGACAAACAAGGTATCATCCGCATATTCTTGAAATACGGACAAAACGGTGAACGTGTTATCACTAACTTGAAACGTATCTCAAAACCAGGTCTTCGTGTTTACGCTGGTAAAGACGAACTTCCGAGAGTACTTGGAGGACTTGGAACTGCAATCATCTCTACAAACCAGGGCGTGATTACAGACAAAGAAGCCAGAAAGCTTGGCGTAGGCGGAGAAGTTCTTTGCTTCGTATGGTAATAACCAGATAAAATGGAGAAAACGAATGAAATCATATTTCCTGTGATTTCATTCGATACTCAATAAATTGCAACTGAAAACAGAGCAGCCATAAGGTGCTGTTCCGAAAATGTAAGTGTAGGAGGTAAAAGGTATGTCACGTATCGGAAGACATCCAGTAGCGATCCCGGCAGGCGTAACTGTTGAAATCGCAGAGAAGAATGTAGTGACTGTTAAAGGTCCTAAGGGAACTCTCGTAAGAGAACTTCCAGTTGAAATGGAAATCAAAAAAGAAGGCGAAGAAGTTATCGTAACAAGACCGAACGATCTCAAGAAGATGAAATCTCTTCATGGTCTTACAAGAACACTGATCAACAACATGGTAATCGGTGTTACTGAAGGATATGAAAAAGTTCTTGAAGTAAACGGTGTAGGTTACAGAGCTTCCAAATCAGGAAACAAATTAACATTGAATTTGGGATACTCTCACCCGGTTGAGATGGAAGATCCGGAAGGAATCGAAACTGTTCTTGACGGACAGAACAAAATCATCGTTAAGGGAATCAGTAAAGAAAAAGTTGGCCAGTACGCAGCTGAAATCAGAGATAAGAGAAGACCGGAACCTTATAAGGGCAAGGGAATCAAATATGCTGATGAAGTTATCAGACGTAAAGTTGGTAAAACTGGTAAAAAATAAGTAAGGAGAGTGTGAACAAATGGTTAGTAAGAAATCAAGAAGCGAAGTTCGTGTAAATAAACATAGAAAACTGCGTAACCGTTTCAGTGGTACAGCTGAAAGACCGCGTCTCGCTGTGTTTAGAAGTAATAATCATATGTATGCTCAGATTATTGACGATACAGTTGGAAACACTCTGGTTTCCGCTTCCACTCTTCAGAAAGATGTGAAAGCAGAACTGGAAAAAACCAACAACGTTGAAGCAGCAGCATACCTTGGAACAGTAATTGCAAAAAAAGCAATCGAGAAAGGTATCACTTCTGTTGTATTTGACAGAGGAGGATTTATCTATCACGGAAAAATCAAAGCATTAGCAGACGCAGCAAGAGAAGCTGGTTTGAATTTCTAGAAGGAGGACGGACACATGAAACAGGAACGTATTGATGCTAATCAGTTAGAACTTACCGAAAAAGTAGTATCAATCAAACGTGTTACCAAAGTTGTTAAGGGTGGTCGTAACATGAGATTCACAGCTTTAGTAGTTGTTGGCGACGGAAACGGCCATGTTGGTGCAGGTTTAGGAAAAGCAGCTGAAATTCCGGAAGCAATCCGCAAAGGAAAAGAAGATGCTATGAAGAAACTTATCAAAGTTACTTTAGATGAAAACGACAGTATTACACATGATTATATTGGAAAATTCGGAAGTGCTTCTGTACTTCTGAAAAAAGCTCCGGAAGGTACTGGTGTTATCGCAGGTGGACCGGCTCGTGCCGTAATCGAACTTGCAGGTATCAAGAACATCCGTACAAAATCTCTCGGATCTAACAACAAACAGAACGTAGTACTTGCTACTATCGAAGGTTTAAGTCAGCTGAAAGCTCCAGAAGACGTAGCTAAACTTCGCGGTAAAACTGTAGAAGAGATCTTAGGCTAGGGAGGAGATTACAATGGCAAATTTAAAAATCACATTAGTAAAATCAACAATCGGTGCTGTTCCGAAACACAGAAGAACCGTGGAAGCACTGGGTCTGAAAAAAGTTAACAAGACGGTAGAACTGCCGGATAACGCAGCAGTTCGCGGCATGGTTAATCAGGTTTCTTACCTGGTTAAAGTAGAAGAAGCATAAGGAGGTACCGTAATGGACTTATCTAATTTACAGCCGGCTGAAGGTTCCAGACAGAACGATAACTTCCGCAGAGGCCGTGGACATGGTTCAGGAAATGGTAAAACAGCAGGTAAAGGCCACAAAGGACAGAAAGCACGTTCCGGAGCACCGAGACCGGGATTTGAAGGTGGTCAGATGCCTTTATACAGACGTCTTCCGAAGAGAGGTTTCAAAAACAGAAACTCCAAGGAAATCGTTGGAATCAATGTAGATGCTCTGAATCGTTATGAGGACGGAGCTGTTGTAACCGTAGAAACTATGATTGAGACTGGTCTTGTTTCCAATCCGAGAGATGGCGTAAAAATCCTTGGAAACGGTGAAGTCACCAAAAAACTCACTGTAAAAGCAAATGCTTTCAGCGAGAGCGCAAAGGCAAAAATTGAAGCGGCAGGTGGAACAGTCGAGGTGATCTAATGTTTAAGACCTTTATCAATGCATTTAAGGTCAAAGATGTTCGTCGCAAAATATTTTATGTGCTTATGATGCTTGTTGTCATCCGGTTAGGCTCTCAGATGCCTGTACCGGGTGTCAATACAAGCTTTTTTGCGAATTATTTTGCAAATAATACGAATGAGGCATTCAGTTTCCTGAATGCATTCACGGGCGGCGGTTTCGACCGTTTCTCCATCTTTGCTCTGAGTATTACACCGTACATTACTTCTTCCATCATTATTCAGCTGCTCACCATTGCAATTCCACGACTTGAGGAAATGCAGCGTGACGGCGAAGAGGGAAGAAAGAAAATGACTGCGATTACTCGTTATGTGACAGTAGGTCTTGCATTGTTTGAGTCTGTTGCCATGGCAGTAGGCTTTGGACGCCAGGGACTCCTCACCACTTTTAACGCAGTTAATGTGATTGTTGTAGTGGCAGCTCTGACAGCCGGTTCTGCCTTCCTTATGTGGGTGGGAGAACAGATCAACGACAAGGGCGTTGGAAATGGTATTTCTATGGTCCTGTTAATCAACATCCTTTCCAGAATCCCGCAGGATATGGTAACCCTTTACGAAACCTTCGTAAAAGGCAAAACCATCGCGCGTGGTCTGCTGATGTGGATTATCATCGCTGTTGTGATCATCGCTGTTGTTGTGCTGGTACTGATCCTGAATGGCGCTGAGAGAAGAATTCCGGTACAGTATTCCAAGAAAATGGCCGGAAGAAAAATGGTTGGCGGACAGTCATCCAATATTCCGCTGAAGGTAAATACAGCGGGCGTTATTCCGATCATCTTTGCATCATCCATCATGTCTTTCCCATCGATTATCCTGTCGTTTGTCGGAAAGTCGGATATCAAAGGTATCGGCGGAACGCTGATCAAGATGCTGAATTCCAACAACTGGTTTGACAAAACCAATCCAGTTGCTTCGCTGGGCCTGATTCTCTACATTGTCCTTGTTATTTTCTTCGCTTATTTCTATACCTCCATCACCTTCAACCCGATGGAAGTTGCAGATAACATGAAAAAACAGGGCGGCTTTATCCCAGGCATCCGCCCGGGTAAATCCACGGTAGATTATCTGAACAATCTGCTCAGCTATATTATTTTTATCGGTGCAGCAGGTCTTACCATTGTTGCAGTGATTCCATTTTTCTTTAATGGATTTTTCAAAGCGAATGTATCCTTTGGAGGTACTTCTCTGATCATTATTGCCAGCGTAATTCTGGAAACCTTAAAACAGATTGAATCCATGATGCTGGTACGCAATTACAAAGGATTCTTAAACGATTAAGGCATAAGAGGGACTGTCTGGATAAGACAGGCCCTTTCTTTTGTTTAAAGCGCTTTTAAAGAGGCTTTAACAGAGAAAATTTTTGCTATTGTGGTTTATTTTATGGTATAATAGGGTAAATTACACGCAGTGGATTGCTGCAAATTCAAACATGGGAGGAAAAGCGCATGAAAATTATTATGTTGGGGGCACCTGGTGCCGGAAAAGGTACACAGGCAAAACAGATCGCTGCAAAATATGAGATTCCTCATATTTCAACCGGCGATATCTTCCGCGCAAATATCAAAGAGGGAACCGAGCTTGGAAAGAAAGCGAAAGCATTCATGGACAAGGGAGAACTCGTTCCAGACGAGCTGACCTGCGATCTTGTTGTAGACCGTATTTCCAAACCGGACGCAGCAAAGGGCTACGTGCTGGATGGCTTCCCAAGAACGATTCCGCAGGCAGAGGCACTGACCAAAGCCCTGGAAGCACGCGGAGAGAAAATTGACTACGCAATCAATGTAGAAGTACCGGATGAAAATATCGTTCACCGTATGGGCGGACGCCGTGCCTGCATCGGATGCGGAGCAACGTATCATGTAGAATTTAACGCACCAAAGGTAGAAGATGTATGCGATACCTGCGGCGGCGAGCTGGTTCTTCGTGATGACGATAAACCTGAGACCGTACAGAAGAGACTGTCTGTATACCATGCTCAGACACAGCCTCTGATTGACTACTATAAGAAAGCCAACGTTCTGGTGGAAGTTGACGGAACCCAGGATATCAACGTGGTATTTCAGGATATAGTAAAGATTTTAGGAGCGTAAAGGATGTCCATATCAATTAAAACTGCCCGGGAAATTGAAAAAATGCGCCGTGCCGGTGAACTGCTGGAGAAGGTACACGATGAATTAGGCCGCGCCATCCATCCGGGAATGTCAACCTGGGAAATCAACAAGCTCGGAGAAGAGATGATCCGCAGCTTCGGATGCACTCCCAACTTTTTAAACTATAATGGGTATCCGGCTTCGATCTGCGTTTCTGTGAACGAGGAAGTGGTTCACGGAATCCCAAGTAAAAAACGGATTCTGAAAGAGGGCGACATTGTCAGCCTGGATGCGGGACTTATCTATGAAGGATACCATTCCGACGCAGCCCGCACACACGCGGTCGGTGAGATCTCGCCGGAGGCAAGAAAACTGGTGGAAGTAACACGCCAGGCCTTTTTTGAAGGAATCAAATACGCAAAAGCAGGCCATCATCTTCATGAGATTTCGGCGGCGATCGGTGCATACGCAGAGAGCTTCGGCTACGGCGTTGTCCGCGACCTGGTAGGCCACGGCATCGGAACGCACCTGCACGAAGATCCGGCAGTGCCGAACTTCGCACAGCCAAGCCGCGGCGTCCGTCTGCAGCCTGGCATGACGCTCGCCATCGAGCCGATGATCACAGCCGGAGGCTATGCAGTCAGATGGCTGGATGATGACTGGACCGTTGTGACAGAAGACGGCTCTCTTGCCGCACATTATGAGAACACGATTCTGATTACGGAGGGAGAACCGGAAATTCTGACACTTTCGCATACGGAGGAGGATTTATGAAACCGATTGTGAAAGGAATGTTTGCCAGAAGCCTGGCCGGCCACGATAAAGGAAAGCTGTATGTGATTTCGGATGTACAGGAGCCATACGTATTCCTGGTGGACGGAAAAATCCGTACCGCCAACCGGCCGAAAAAGAAGAAGCTGATTCACGTACAGCCGGATTACGAAATGACGGATGCGGTTCGTGATGAAGATATCCGTAAGGCATTAAAAGAAAAAAGTTGCAAAGAGTTGAAGGAGGATTAATCAATGTCTAAGGCAGATGTAATTGAAGTAGAGGGAACTGTCCTCGAGAAATTACCAAACGCAATGTTTAAAGTAGAACTGGAAAATAAACACGTTGTACTGGCTCATATCAGCGGAAAGCTGCGTATGAACTTTATCCGTATTCTTCCGGGAGACAAAGTAACCATCGAGCTGTCCCCATACGATCTGGACAAGGGACGTATTATCTGGAGAGATAAATAAGAAATACGATAAAAAAAGCCATCCGGCATGCCGGATGGCTTTTTCTCTGTATGTGTTTCTCTGTATTCATCCCCAATAACAGTAACCGTTCTACAGAACAAAGATTTCGATCACCGGCCTTCAGATTTCTGACAGCCACAAAGCAAGCACCAGTCTGCAAACCCTGCAGCATCCGCGGCGGCGGGCATCTGAATTTCTTTTCAGTCCCTTTTGAAACCTTCCAGATGTATTATGCAATATTTTAATAGAAAAAGCAATGAAAAAAGTATAAAATTTTATGAAAACTTTTTGTAAAAACCAGGAGAATTTGTGCACTTTTGAAACAAAATTTTTAAACCGTCAGAAAAAAAAGAAAAAGTGAAAAGACAGGAGAAAAGAGCGGCCGGAAAACCGTGAAAATGACAGATGAGGGCTCGAAAGCGACAGAAGAATATATGTTTGTGAATTCTGTGTGAAGTTGAAATATTTGGTTGAATTCTCAAAATAATGTGATACAATGCAATAGAGAAACTTTACGGAGAAATTTTACCGGGAAGGATCTCCTGTGCGGTGCGGTAAAATCCATGTACCGGCAGAAATCAGGGAAACATTTTATGAAACAGCAGGCTGCAGTCTGAAAAAAATTCGGATCTGCAGCAATGGCATCGCTGCTCCTTACAGATAACAGGAAAGGAAAATGTGCAATGACAAAAAGGGGAAAGAAAAAAGGCCTTGTTGCAGCATTGAGCGTAGTTGCAGTGATTGTTTTACTTGCCGCTGCATATGGAATCTTCTGTCTGATCATCGAGGATGACAAAATCTGGGCAGATGCTTCTATTAACGGAGTAAACATTCAGGGAATGAGCAAAAAAGAAGCTGCGCAGACAGTAGAACAGAAGTTTGAAGAAGATTATAAAGATACAGCTGTTACCGTTGAGCTGGATGGTCAGCAGTATACGATGAACGTATTTCCAATGCTGGGGATGGATGCTTCCGCAGAAATTGAAAAAGCATATGAAAAAGGCCATGGAAATCTTCTGGTTCGCGGTCTGGAGTGGGTCGAGATGAAATGGGGAAAGGCAGAGAAGCTTTCCTATGATGTGCAGCCGACTGCGACCCATCCAGATGAGGTGGAAGGAATTGTACAGGCATCCGGCATTCAGGATTACAACTCCATGCAGGATACTACATATGAAGTAACAGATACCGGCCTGATCGTGCATAAAGGCATTTCCGGAACCAGACCGGATGTGGATGCCTTAAAACAGCAGATCCAGACGAATGTGACAGCAATGAATTTCCAGGATGTAATTTCCTGCCCGACGGCAGAAAATCAGCTGACAGAACCGGATTTTGCCGGAATTGCAAGCCAGATTTATACCGATCCCGTCAATGCGACGCTGGATCCGGATAACGGATATTCCGTTGTGGCATCGAAAAACGGAACCTCAATGAATGCGGACAATGCGAAAGCCGAGTATGAGAGTGCAGAAGAAAATACGGATATCACGATTCCGTTTACATTTACCGAGCCGGAGATTACAACCGAGAAGATGAACGCAAACCTGTTTAAAGACACGCTTGGAAGTTACAGCTCCAGCGCAGCGGGTGGAACGAGCGGAAGAATTCACAACGTCGGACTTACGGCATCTATATGCAACGGACAGATTGTTCTGCCGGGAGAAACCTTCTCTTTTAATGGTGTCGTAGGTGATACAACGGCGGAAAAAGGATATCAGGAGGCAGCAGGCTATCAGGATGGCAAAGTCGTCCAGGTACTTGGAGGAGGCGAATGCCAGGTGTCCTCCACACTGTTTTCCGCTATTTTGTACACAGACCTTGATGTGGTGGAAAGAGCCAACCATTCGATGCCGGTACATTATGTGCCGTCAGGAATGGATGCAACCGTATTCTGGGATTCACCGGATTTCAAATTTGAAAATAATCATAAGTATCCGGTGAAAATTGTGATGAATATGGACAGCAGTGATACACTGACCGTAAAAATTCTCGGAACAAAAGAAAACGACTATACCATTGAGCCAAGGGTAAAGCAGATCGATGAAATGAGTAATGTAACGTATCGTGATTACAAAGATGCAAGCGGAAATGTAGTAAAATCAGAATCCGTATGCGCAAGCAAATACAAACCGCTGAACTCAGGATCATGATGCAAAAAAAGATGTTACCTGTAAAAACAGACGGGACAGAGAAAAAAATCTGTCCTGCCTGTTTTTTTTCTTACCGGTGGGAGAAATGAAAAAATGCACAGAAAAGGAGCAAAAAAAAGTGAAAAAATATGTAAAAAATTCCTTGCATTTCCGGGGACAAAATGCTATACTATAAAACGAACTTTTGCGCGTGGACTTTTTTCTAACCCACAAAAAGAAAACGCATTCCAAAAGTTTACAACAGAAAATTCCCCTACACGGGGCGCTAGGAGCAAAGAAAGGAGGATTCATCATGAAGGTTAGATCTTCTGTAAAACCGATCTGCGAGAAATGCAAAGTTATCAAAAGAAAAGGTAGCATCAGAATCATTTGTGAGAATCCAAAGCACAAACAGCGCCAGGGCTAATCCGTCATTAGGCTTGATCGTAATTGTGCAGATTTTAAGTGCGGCTGCAGCGAGGACGCGCGTGAATGCGTTGTTCTGCTGTTAATATTATAAAGTGAGACACCTGGCAGACAAAGCAGCCAGGACACCTCCGGCGGATGGACGCGCGGAGCGCAGACATCCCTTATAATATTGCTTAATACTCCGATCTGTCAGGTGGCAGAAGGAGAAAGGTCGTGCGAACACGGCTGGATACACGCATACCTGTATCCCAATTAGGAAAATATTAATGTTTTAGAAAAATGGAGGACAAAGTACATGGCTCGTATAGCTGGTGTAGACTTACCAAGAGACAAACGTGTTGAGATTGGTCTGACTTATATCTACGGAATCGGTAGAACAAGTGCAGATCGTATCTTAAAAGAAGCTGGAGTAAATCCAGACACACGCTGCAGAGATTTGACAGACGATGAAGTAAAGAGACTCAGCGCAGTTATCGATGAGAGTCAGGTTGTAGAAGGAGATCTTCGTAGAGAAATCGCTATGAACATCAAACGTCTGCAGGAGATCGGATGCTACAGAGGTATCCGTCATCGTAAAGGCCTTCCGGTTCGTGGTCAGAAAACAAAGACCAACGCAAGAACCCGTAAAGGTCCTAAGAGAACTGTTGCAAATAAGAA
>OHAN01002848.1_pt1 | contig 10927 bp, 6 predicted proteins | sample 1577121 | NCBI WGS metagenome assembly OHAN01 (sample SAMEA3541554, study PRJEB24748) | human gut metagenome | biome: human gut; feature: human-associated habitat; material: faeces | place: China | collected 2012 | reverse complement strand
CGAACATCGCGGACACCTGCGCGCGGGTGGCCTGACCCTGCGGGTTCAGCAGGCCGTCCATGCCGTTGATGATGCCGTTGTTCACGCACCACTGCATCGCGTCGTGGGCGTACTCGCTCACGGAGGACGCATCCGCGAAGCTCAGGCTGCCGCTCACGGCCGGGGAGCCGAAGTAGCGGTACAGCATCGCGGCGAGCTGCTCGCGGGTCACGGTGCCGTTCGGGTCGGTGCCGTCGGACACGCCGTTGGTGACGGCCCACGCACAGCCCTTGTCGTACCAGTTCGCGCCGCCGTCGGTGCTCTCACCGGCAAGACGGGCGAGGACCGTGACGACCATGCCGCGCGTTGTGGCGGCCTCGGGGGAGAAGGTCTGCGGGGCGGTGCCGGTGAACAGCTCACGGGCGGAGACAAAGTCCACGTCGGACTCGGCCCAGTGGCCGACGGTATCGGAGAAGTCCTTGTCGTTGTTCACGATCTTGATCTGGGCGCTGCCCTTAACGCCGAGGACCACGCCGTCCTTGGTGACAACGGAGGTCTTGATGATCTCCTCCGTGCCGTCGGGGTTGACCTTGATGGCCACGGTGCCCTGCTGGGCGTTGGTCACGGGGATGACGACGGAGACCTCGCCGGCGCTCGCGGGAACGCTGAGCTTGATGACGGGCGCGGCGGCGGAGGACGCGGCGGGCGCGACGCTCACGGGCGCGGCGACAGGCTCATTCTTCTTCGCGGCAGCGTTGACGTCGGCGGCGGAGATGCTGGCGCTGATCTCGCTGTTGCCGTTTGCGTCCGTCTTGACCGTGCCGACAGAGCCGCCCGCGGTCTTGTTCGTCGCGGTCACGGAGCCGTCCTTCTTGGTCTCGACCGTGGTGGTGGAGCCGTCGGGGTTCTTCGTGGTCTCGGTCACGGTGCCGGTGGTCTTATCGGTCGTGGTGGTCGTGGTCGAGCCGTCGGGGTTCTTGGTCGTGGTGGAGGAACTGTTGTTATTGTTGCCCGGCGTCACGGGAACGGGGTAGTAGACGGTGTAGGTGCTGCCGTTGTAGGAAGCAACGTAACCGGGGACAACATAGGCAGACGGGTCAGCGGAATACGTGCCGCCGGTGAGGGAACTGTTCACCTTTCCAACGAAATCAGGATTGTTATATCCTGCTTCAGGGGAAGTGACACCAACATCGGAAAGATTAAGTACCTGATAAGCCTTGCGAGTAGTAGAATTGGTCGTGAACGTACCGCCGGAAATCGTTACATTTGCAGTCTGAGCAACTTTGCCGATGTCGTAGATGGCGACGGCGCTGCCCAGATCATTGAGACAATTGAATGTGCCGCCGGTGATATTCAGATTGAGAGAGTTGCCATACTGAGCATCTTCACTGGTATAGGTGCCACCAAAGACGTAAAGGGCATCAGGCAACCATGCATTTCCAGAATAGTTGTAATATTTGGCAGGAGAATCAATGCCGGTATAGATAGAATTGATCGTACCGCCGCTGATATTGACCTGACCCATACGCAGGGAGATACCACCGTTGAGAGTACCGTTGGTGACCGTCAGCTTGCCCTGACCGGGCATATAAATTGCAGGACCCTGTGCTGCGGTGAGAGTACCGCCGTTGACCTCAAAATTCATGTTGCCGGTCGTGTTATTACCGGACAGGGCAGCATCCTTTGAAGTAACAGTACCGCCATTTACGATAATAGCGCCATTATTTTTTGCATAAATGCCATAATCATTGGTACTCTCAATCGTGCCATTATTGATAATAGCCTTACTACCAGTGCCATCTACGCGAATAGGAGTACCGCTGGAAGTAAGTTTACCGCCAGTTCTGCTATCGCTGACGGTAAGCGTTGCACCGTCAACAACAGAAAGACCACACTCGATAGTAGTGAGCGTCTTGCCATTCAGGTCAAGATTGACATTCCTGTTGATGGGAATAATGGCGTCCACCGTGGTGTCAGCCTCCAGCTTGACGGTGACGGTGGCACCGGAAGCCAGATAATCCAGCGCGCTCAGGTCGGAGTAAGTGCCGCTTTCGGTTACGATAGTGGCTTTGCCATTCTCACCATCACCGTTTACAAACGCACCGTTGATAGTACTATTACCGGTAATATTCAGCTTGACGGCGATTTCATTCTTCTGATACGTATAAACGCGACCACCGGTTACGGTGGTGTTGTTTAATGTGCAAGTTGCAGGGGTGTCATAGGCAGTGCTGTTAGTGCGATTGCCGACAACTACAGCACCCATGGGAACTTCATTGCCGCTGCTCCAGTCTTTGCTGTCATACTTACCAGCGTCATTATACGCGTTGGACAGAGTGATTGTACTGTTATTGACAGTGGCTGTGCCGCAACGAACAAACAGCACTTGACGGCCACCATAGATTTTGCAGTTATCAATATTCATAGTGCCGGGAACGTTGATCATTACAGTGCAGGTGTCTCTATCATTGTTCTGATAGCAAGTAGAGGTAAGGGTGGAATCCTTAAGGGTGATCCTAACATTATCGCTCAGATTACCACTGGCATTTGTTCCGATGACATAAACACCAGCAGTAATGTTAGAGTTTGTGACAGTAACAGCGGAAGCGTTACCAGCAGGGAAAAACGCAGAGCCAGTGGTGTTCATAGTGACGTTGTCCACAATGAGAGTAGCATCTTTGCCTGCGGCAAATGCAGCGAGGTCACCACGAGTAAAGGTGGAATTCAAAATAGTACCATTATAAAATTTTACGGTTTTTCCTTCCGGAACACTTACGGTGTCAGCGGAAGTTATAGTCAATGTTTTACCGTTCAGATTGATTTCTAATCCGTCAGCAATCGCAGACTGCAATTTGGTAGCGGGAATGGAGGTATCACTTGCTAAAGTGACAACGCCATCCACAGCTGAAGGCAGTTCCGCTGCAACTTGCTCCGCTTCCGCAGGCGTTCTTTCCTCCGCCAGTGCCGACACCGGCAGAAGCGTCAGCACCATGCACAGCGCCAACAATACGGAACACAATTTTCTCTTCATTTGAAGTCCTCCTCTTATTTCTATCGTTTTCCGCGGCTCCCCGCGGTTGGTCTACAAAAAAATGCCCCCCGCAAAGCAAACAGGGGGACAGCAGTACGCGAAAAATGCAACCGGCTGTCATAACACGCTCCCGCAGGAGACGGGCATTAGACCCATTTGGCTTTGCGTCCCTGCCTTTCGGCAGGTTTGCCAGCTATTTTTTTCCGGCGGAAAACGACCGCTTTTCCCCCGGATATATCCGCATCATACCACGCTCATTGCGCAAAAGCAACCCCCAAAACCGCCTTTTTCAAACCTTTTAGCTAATAAAAATAGACAATGGTTGCCTGATTGCGGGGGATATGGTATCATTATCGCGAAAAAACGGGAAAAGACCGAAAAACCGGGGAGGGAAAGACCATGCAGGAGCTCCGCTGCCCCCACTGCGGGGAGGTATTTCAGGTGGACGAGACGGGCTATGCGCAGCTGGCCCGCCAGGTGCGCGACAGTGAATTCGACAAGGAGCTGCGCCGCCGCGAGCAGGAGCTGCTCGCCCGGCAGGAGAGCGAGCTGGACCTTGCGCGCCTGCGGCAGGAGCAGGCGTATCAGAAGACCCTGCGCGACAAGGACGAAGCGCTCGCGCAGAGCGCGCGCGAGGCCGAGCGCCTGCGCGAGCGGCTGGAGAGCAGCGAGACGGAGAAAAAGCTCGCCGTGGCCGAGGCCGTGCAGCGCCAGGCGCAGGCGCTGTCCGAGGGGGAGAAGCGCATTCTGACGCTCGAGAACGAGCTGGCCGCGCGCGAGACCGAGAGCCGCCTGAAGGAGAAGTCCCTGCAGGAGCAGTACGAGGAAAAGCTCAAAAGCAAGGACGAGCAGATCGAGTATTACAAGGACTTCAAGGCCCGCCAGTCGACGAAGATGATCGGCGAGAGCCTGGAGCAGCACTGCCTGACGCAGTTCAACACGCTGCGCATGACGGCCTTCCCGACGGCGTACTTTGAAAAGGACAACGACGCGCGCACGGGCAGCAAGGGGGACTTCATTTTCCGCGAATCGGACGAGAGCGGCACTGAATTTATTTCCATTATGTTCGAGATGAAAAATGAGGCCGACGCGACCGCGACGAAGCACAAAAATGAAGATTTTTTCAAGGAGCTGGACAAGGACCGCCGCGAAAAGCACTGCGAGTACGCGGTGCTGGTGTCGCTGCTGGAGATCGACAACGAGCTGTACAACAACGGCATCGTGGATGTGTCGTACCGGTACGAGAAGATGTACGTCGTGCGGCCGCAGTTTTTCATCCCCATCATCACGCTGCTGCGCAACGCGGCGCTGCACTCGCTGCAATACCGCCGCGAGCTGGAGATCGTGAAAAATCAGCAGCTCGATATCCTGCACTTTGAGGAGAACATGAACGCCTTCAAGGAGGGCTTTGGCCGCAACTACCGCATCGCGAGCGAGAAATTCCGCACCGCCGTCGACGAGATCGACAAGACCATCACGCATTTGCAGAAGATCAAGGACGCGCTGCTCTCGTCGGAGAACAACCTGCGCCTTGCCAACAGCAAGGCCGAGGATCTGAGCATCAAGCGCCTGACGAAAAACGCGCCGTCCGTCAAGGAGCTGTTCGACGAACAGCGCGCGGCGCGCGAAACAGAGGAGCAGTAAAAAAGCGGGGCATCGCCCCGCTTTTTTTATTTGCGCTTGGGCTTGGCCCAGCCCGCCTTGCGCTTGAAGCTCTTCGGCTTTTCGGCGGCTTTCGCCGCGGGTTTTGCGCCCTTCGGCGCGGCACCTTTGCCGCCGTGCTGCGGCGCGCGGCCGTCGCCGTAGGGACGCACGAGGCACTTCGGCCCGTAGCCGATGAGGTCCTCGCGTCCGGCCTTTTTGAGCGCCTCGATGACGAGCTTTTTCTTGTCCGGGCGGAACCATTGCAGCAGCGCGCGCTGCAATTCCTTGCCGTGCGGCGTCGTCTCAGCGAAGACGGGCGTCATATCGCGCGGGTCGATGCCGGTATAGTACATACAGGTCGAGAGCGTGCCGGGCGTGGGGTAAAAGTCCTGCACCTGCTCGGGCTTGTGGCCCGTGGAGTGCAGAAACTCCGCGAGCTGCACCGCGTCCTCGAGCGTGCAGCCGGGGTGCGAGGACATGAGGTAGGGGACGAGGTACTGCTCGCGGCCGTTCTTCTCGTTCACGGAGCGGTACTTGTCCCAGAATTTTTCAAATACGTCGAAGTGCGGCTTTCCCATGTAGTCGAGCACGCCCGCCACGCAGTGCTCGGGCGCGACCTTGAGCTGGCCGGAGATATGATACTTGACGAGCTCCGACAAAAAGGGGCTGCCCTTGTCCTCCAGCAGGTAGTCGTAGCGGATGCCCGAGCGGACGAAGACCTTCTTCACGCCGGGGATCGCGCGAAGTCTTCGCAGTAGCTCGACATATTCCGAGTGGTCGGGGTCGAGATTCTTGCAGGGGTAGGGGGCAAGGCAGTTTTTGCTGCGGCACATCCCGCGCTTGAGCTGATCCTTGCACGAAGGATGGCGGAAGTTCGCGCTCGGGCCGCCGACGTCGTGGACGTAGCCCTTGAACTTCGGGTCGTGGGTAAAGCCCTCGACCTCGCGCACGCAGGATTCGATGGAGCGCGAGGTGATCATGCGCCCCTGATGGAACGCCAGCGAGCAGAAGTTGCATCCGCCGAAGCATCCGCGGTTGTGCGCCACGGAGAAGCGCACCTCCTCGATGGCGGCGACGCCGCCGAGAGCGTCGTACATCGGGTGCACCTCACGCATATAGGGAAGCTCCGCGACCTCGTCGAGTTCCTCGCGCGAAAGCGGCATCGCAGGAGGGTTCACGACGAGCGTGTCGCGCCCGTGCGCCTGCCAGAGCGCCTTGCCGCGGATGGGGTCGTGCTCCTCGTATTCGAGCTTCGTCGCGCTCGCGTAGGCGTGCTTGTCCTGCGCGACCTCTTCATACGACGGGCAGTCAACGTGCTCATAGGCGCAGACCTCGGGCGTGCGCGTGACGAACGCCGTGCCGCGAATATCCGTCAAGGATTCAACCTTTTCACCCTTTGCGAGTCTTCGCGCGATCTCGCGCGTGGCGTATTCGCCCATGCCGTAGATGAGAAGGTCTGCCTGCGCGTCGAAGATGAGCGCGCGGCGCACCTTGTCGTCCCAGTAGTCGTAGTGCGCAAAGCGGCGCAGGCTCGCCTCCAGTCCGCCGACGATGATGGGCAGGTCGCCGAAGGCCTCGCGGCAGCGGTTGGCGTACACGATGGTCGGGCGGTCGGGCCGCAGACCCATTTTGCCGCCGGGGGAGTAGAGGTCCTGCGTGCGGCGTTTTTTCGCCGCCGTGTAGTGCGCGACCATCGAGTCGATATTGCCGCCGCCGATCATCACGCCGTAGCGCGGGCGGCCCATTGCGCGGAAGGCATCCGCGCTGTGCCAGTCCGGTTGGGCGAGCATCGCCACGCGGTAGCCCTCGTGCTCCAGCACGCGCGCGATGATGGTCGTGCCGAAGCTCGGGTGGTCGATGTAGGCGTCCGCCGTGACGACGAGAAAGTCATAGTAGTACCAGCCGCGCTCGACCATCTCGTCCTTCGAGACGGGCAGAAAGGCCTTTTCGATCTTCTTTTTCTTCATTTTTCGATCACTTCCTGCAATCTCTTCCAGCAGGATTCCTCATCGTATTCAAAATTCTTCTCAAATGTGACGCTTTCCGCGTCCTCCTGAACGGGGTGGAAGCCCCATTTTTCCGCGCAGTGCAGCGCGGCCGCGTTGCTCCTGGGGATGCGGCCGGTCGACAGGACGGAGCAGCCGTGCGTGCGGGCATAGGACAGTGCCTGGCCGACGAGCTTTTCGCCGAGGTCGCGCCGCTGTGCATGGTTTTCAAGCCAGAATTCGCCGATCGTGCCCACGCCGCCGCGGCAGCTTTCTACGCTGACCGCGCCGATGATCTCCTCGCCGTGCATGACGTCGAAATGCCCCGCTTCGCCCGAGGCACGGTAGTAAATGCCGCCCTCAAAGCCCTTCGGGTCGTTGACCCAGGGCTGCTTGCGCACGGTCGTAATCTCGTCGCCGAGGTGGGAGGCGTCATCGCGGAAGACAACGTTGAAGCTGCCGTTTTCATACTCGAGCTTTGCGACGGCGGTGTTTTCCGCGTGGCCGGTCTTGTCGATTTCGTGCAGCGTCATGCCCTGAAGCGTGCCGACGATGATGCGCATGGCCATGCCGTGGGAAAAGACGGCGACCGTGCCGTTCGGGTGCTCCTCGGCGATCTCTGTGAGCGCCTTGCGCATCCGCTCGCGCACCTCGGCAAAGCTTTCACAGCCGGGGACGTGCCAGTTCTGCGAGTCGTTGCTGAAATTCGCGAGCTGTTCAGGGTCGATGCGCTCAAGCTCCGCCCACGGGGTATCCTCCCAATAGCCCACGTCGATCTCGCGCAGCGCGCGGACGGTGCGCAGCGGCAGGCCGTGCGTTTTATAGATGGAAAGCGCCGTGATCATCGTGCGAAAACGGTCGCTCGAATAAACGGCGTCGAATTTCGTGTCGGCAAAGCGCTTGGCGAGCGCGGCGATCTGGCGGTAGCCGCGGTCGGTGATGGTGCTGTTGTACCAGCCGTGCGCGCGGCGATAGAGGTTGCCCTCGGCCTCGGCGTGGCGGATGAGATAGATCGTGGTCATAGTGTTCTCCTTCACGTTATTTTTTCTCATTTTCATTATAGGCCGAAAGGAGACATTCAGCAAGGGCGATTTGCGGCAAAAATTGCCGCGTATGGCCGCGCTTTGCGCGGACAGAATAAGCGCGTGAGCAAAGGAGTGATCGAAATGTGTGAGACCGCATTCTGGCGCGGTATGGCTGCCGGCATGGTCGCCGGCGCGCTCATCGGCATGACGGTCGCGGAAAAGCGCAAAGCCATGAAAACCTGCGTGGGCAGAACCATGCAGCAGATGGGTACCGCCGTGGACGGCGCGCTGAGTGACCTGATGCACACGATGAAATAAGTAAGAGGCGGGAGCATCGCTCCCGCCTCTTACTTATTACCTTTGCTATCCTGCTTGCTGATTTCTTAGATGACGCCATACTCCTTGAGGAGCTTTTCGATGTCGGTGCCTTCGATCTTGCCGAGGGCCTTCTTAACGGCCATCTTTTCCATGAAGCCCATGTCCATGTCGGTGGCCTTCTTGCCGTCGCGCAGCTTGACAGTTGCGTTCAGAAGGTCGCGCACATCATACACGCTGCCCCAGACCTCGGGCACGCCGCGGTCGACGTTCAGCAGGGTGTAGACGGACTCCATGCCCGTGCGCATGGAATACTCGGTGGTGAAGATGGTGTCGCGCGGGGTCTCGGCGAACTGGCCGAGGAAGGCGAAGTTCACGCTGCCGTCAGGCACGACCTTGGGGCGGTCGCCGTAGGCGCGCGGCATGAAGAACGCATCGATATACGGCATCATGACGGGCACGGTGTTGGCGCTGTTCGCGGCGAGGTCTTCGATCTGATCCTCGGGTACGCCGATGTGGTAGAGCCACTCCATGCAGATCTCCTTGCCGGTGCAGTCACGCATGGGCTTTTTGATATAGTCGCCCGGCTTGTCGGTAAACAGGGAATAGACCCAGACGAGGCAGTGGTCCTTGGGCTGGTCGCGGAACTGCGGCTGGCGGTTGATCGTCCAGCTCATGAGCCACGAGGAATCCTTCACGGTGACGATGCCGCCGGTGACGACATGGCCGGTGAAGGGATCGCGCTTGCAGATGTTCTTGATATAGGGGATGATCTTCTGGTCGAGCGTTTCGACGGTGGCGCTCATCCAGTTGGTCTGCTCGGGATCGTGGCAGAACTTGTCGGGATGGCCGAAGGACGGGTCCTGCGCGGCGATCTTGCGCCACATATCCCAGCCGCCGCCCTCCTTGAGCTCGGTGTTGAACTGGGCGGGGGTGTTCTGACTGCCCATGGAAGAGTTCTCGACGCAGCCGCCGTTCGTGATGAAGACGAGGTCATTTTCGGTGAGGTCGATGGCCTCCTTCTTGCCCTCGCGGATGACGTCGATGCGCTTGGCGAGCTTGCGGGCGGGGTCGGAGCAGTCGAACTCGACGTTTGCGACCTGCACGCCGTAGTGGAAGCAGACACCGTGGCTCTCGAGGTACTTGACCATCGGGAGGATCATGGACTCATACTGGTTGTACTTCGTGAAGCGCAGCGCCGTGAAGTCGGGAAGACCGCCGATGTGGTGGATATAGCGCTGGATATAGAGCTTCATCTCGAGCGCGCTGTGCCAGTTTTCAAAGGCGAACATCGTGCGCCAGTAGAGCCAGAAGTTGGAAGAAAGGACCTCGTCATCGAAGAAGTCGGTGATCTTCTTGTCCTGCAACTGCTCGTTGGGGGTGAAGAAGAGCTTCATGATCTCCATGGCGCCCTTGTCGGAAATAGCAAACTTGCCGTCGGTGTGCGCGTCCTGGCCGCACTTTTCCGTTGCGCGGCAGAGGGAGTAGTTGGGGTCTTCCTTGTTGAGCCAGTAGTACTCGTCAAGCACGCTCACGCCCTCGGTCTCGATGGAGGGGATGGAGCGGAACAGGTCCCACATGACCTCGAAATGGTTGTCCATCTCGCGGCCGCCGCGCATCACGTAGCCGAGATTTTCGAACTTGTAGCCGTCGCACGCGCCGCCGGGGAGATCGCCCTTTTCAAGCACGTGGACGTGCTCGCCCTTCATCTGGCCGTCGCGCACGAGATAGCAGGCGGCCGTCAGCGCGGCAAGGCCGCTGCCGACGATGTAGGCGGACTTGCTGTCAACGCCTTCGGGCTTCTTGGGACGGGCAAACGCTTCATAGTTACCGCTGGAATAATACATAAATCATTTCTCCTTTCAAACTGTCTGTGAAACCGCTGATCCACGAAACACATCCAACCTTGGGAATCAACGGTATGTTTTCCTTTCGATGGTGAAAGCATACCGCGGTTTTGCGAAAAGAACAATCAGCAGAAATCGGGCGGGGATAAGTTTCTTATCACCGCCCGAAAAGCTGTAAAAATTTTTATCATTCTGCCGCTTTTGATGAAAGCAGGGAAACCGTCACGCCTTATCGATGCGCAGCCGCTCGAGCGCGGCACGGATATTGCCGTGGATGACGAGCTCAAGCCGGTCGACGAGCAACTGCGGGTCGCCCTTCATGTCGTTTTTGATCCAGTCGAGCATCAAACCGACAAAGGCGTACTTGTAGACCGTTGCGATGAAGGCCTTGTCCTCGTCACGCACGCTCATGCCCTGTGCCTGCTCCTCGACTACGCCCTCAAGCAGGTCGTAGGTGACCTTGTAGAGGTAGTTTTCCACCTGCTCGCGGCTGACGGAGTGGTAGACATTCATAATGAATGGCTTGTTGTCCTGCACGGCCTTAAAGAGCTGCAAAAAACCCTGCTGCCACGTCTCGTAGGTCTTGTTGCCCGCCAGCGCTCTGCCGGCGTCCTCCTGGCACGACCATTCGACCAGATCGTAAATATCCTTGAAGTGGTAGTAAAACGTCATGCGGTTGATGCCGCAATCCTCCGTGATATCGCTGATGGTGATCTTGCTCAGGGGCTTTTGCAGCAGCAGATTTTTGAGCGACGCCTCGAGCGCGCGTTTGGTCACCTGTGACATGGCGGTCTCCTCTTTCTATCAGGAATAATCGGTTATTTTCATCATACCATGGAAAGCGGCGGAAATGGGAGAAGTTTTTGTAAATTCTCCGCGAAATGAAAAAGGAGCGCTGTCATCAGCGCTCCTTTTTATGGCTTTACAGTATCGCTTGTATGGAATATACTACACTTAGAACCATTTTGCAGAAGCTCTCGGGACGTGATTGCAAGCCCAAATCGGCGATGAAGCGGAATGGTTCTCTTTATGTGTAGAAGCTAATAGGTATCGTCTTCAACAGCGTCCTCAAACTGCACGGTGAGATTCGGATTCGCCTCC
>OHAN01002843.1_pt1 | contig 10960 bp, 13 predicted proteins | sample 1577121 | NCBI WGS metagenome assembly OHAN01 (sample SAMEA3541554, study PRJEB24748) | human gut metagenome | biome: human gut; feature: human-associated habitat; material: faeces | place: China | collected 2012 | reverse complement strand
GATCATCTCGCTGCGCACGAGCAGCGAATTGCTGGACATCTGGTTGATGGGCGACATCTCGCTGTCCGTCACGCCGACGATCGTCGCGCCGCGGTCGCGCGCAAACTGGATGGTCTTGAGCGCAAGCTCACTGTAGCGCGGGAAGCAGATACCGATGACCACATCGCCTTTGGAGACGCGGAAGAGCTGGTCGAACGAGCCGGCCGCGCCGCCGTTGACCAGAGTGACGTTGTCGAAGATCAGGCGGAAGTAGAAGTTTAAGTACCCTGCCAGAAACGAGGACGAACGGAAGCCCACGATGTAGATGCGGCGCGCGCCGATGATCGTGTCGACCACGCGCTCAAATTCCGCGCCGTCGGTCTGGTCGATGGCCATGCGGATCTTCTCCATGTCGCGCTGCAGGACGTTCGTCATCAGATCGGACCCTGCGAGCTCGCCGTCCGACGCCTGAATGCGCTGGATGCTCGTGAGCTTGCCGCGGATCATCTCCTGCAATGCACGCTGCATGCTCGGATACCCCTCGTAGCCGAGCTGGGTGGCAAAGCGCACGACGGTCGACTCGCTGACCTGCACGGTCTTGCCGAGCTTGCTGGCCGTCATAAACGCGGCCTTGTCGTAGTTTTCCAGAATGAAGCGGGCGATGAGCTTCTGCCCCTTGGAAAAGCTGCTCATGTTCTTTTCGATATTATGTAAGATATTCTTCGTCATAAGATCGCCTCTGTCAGTTTGATTTTATAGCAAGGAGCTCCTGCTCCGTCAGGTCGCGCCATGCGCCGGGGGGTAAGTCGCCCAGCGTGAGCGTATGCTCGCGCACGCGCTGCAGGCGCTTGACGTGCAGCCCGCAGGCGGCGCACATCCGCCGGATCTGGCGGTTCTTCCCCTCGTGGATGGTGATGGAGAGAAGCGCTATGTCCCTCCCCTGCCGCAGCACGCGCACCTGCGCGGGTCGGATGGGCTCGCCGTCGAGCTGTGTCATGGAAGCGAGCGCTTCTGCCGCTCCCCTGACCTCGCCCGCGACGCTGACCTCGTAGACCTTGTTGACCTCGTAGCGCGGGTGCAGAAGATGCTGCATCCATTCGCCGTCGTTCGTCAAAAGCAGCAGTCCCTCGGAGTCGAGGTCGAGCCGCCCGACGGGATAGACGCGCGCGCCGCAGTCTCTGACGAGCTCGGCGACGGTCTTTCGCCCTTTTTCGTCAGAGAGCGTGCAGACATAGCCGCGCGGCTTGTTGAGCATCAGGTAGCGCTTCTGCCCCTCCTGTGTGAGCGGCCTGCCGTCGACGGTAATTTCGTCGACTTCGGGGTCGGCCTTCTGCCCGAGAAGTGCAGTCTTGCCGTTCACGTGCACGCGTCCCGCGGCGATACACTGCTCGGCGGTGCGACGGGAGCAGAGCCCCGATTCGGCGATGAGCTTTTGAATTCTTGCTTCGGCCAGGTCGATCCCTCCTTTACTTTGCCGACAGAAATTGCCAGAGCTTTTCCGCCAGCGACTTATTTTTGCTTGTTTCGCTCTTTGCTTCCTGCGCCTGTACGCTGCGCGCGCTGACAAGGTCAACTCTTCCGACCTCAGTCTCGCCGCAGGAGATGACGAGCGTGCCGAACGTTTGTCCCTTCCGCACGGGGGCGGAGACGGTTTGCGGCAGCTCGGCGCGCACGCTCAATGCTTCATTTTCCGCGGTGGGATAGCGGAAGCTCTCCGCCGCCACGGCGGACACACTCTGCCCGTCGACACTTACGCTGCCGTAGGCCTCGCCTTTTTTCGCACCGCTTGAGAGCGCATACGCCGAAAAGCCGTAGTCGTAGAGTGCCGCGTGATCCGCCCAATCACTGCCGTCGTGCAGCGTGACGGCGATCATGCGCATCCCGCCGCGCTCGGCACAGGTGACGAGCGTGCGCCCCGCGTCGCCGGTGTAGCCGGTCTTGAGACCGACGCAGCCCGCGTACGACGCGAGCAGCTTGTTGTGGTTGGTCATCGTGCGCGTGCCGACGCTCGCCGTGCGCGTCGAGACGATGCGCGTGAAGGTCGGCTCCTGCATGGCATACGCCGCAAGGCGCGCCATATCAAGGGCACAGGAATGGTGCCCCTGTTCATCGAGCCCGCTCGGATTCATAAACGACGTATGCTCCATGCTGAGCGAGCGCGCCTTATCGTTCATCCATTGAACGAACTGCGCGCTGCCGCCGCTCCCGCCACAGTAGGCGGCGATGCACTCCGCCGCGTCGTTGCCAGAGGGCAGCATCAGCCCGTAGAGGAGCTCCTCCATCGTGAGCGTTTCCCCCTCGAAAAGGTACATCGACGAGCCCTCGCGCAGATGCTCGCGTCTGACCGTGACCTTGTCCGTGAGCTCGCTGTGCTCCAGCGCGACAAGGCAGGTCATGATCTTTGTCGTGCTCGCGATGCTGCGCTCCTGCGTTTCGTTCCGGGACGCCAGCACGCGCCCGCTCTCTGCCTCCATCAGCACAAAAGCGGCCGCAGAGGTCTCCGGCGCGGAAGCGTGACAAGCAATGCCGCCTGTCACGCAAGCCACCGCAAGAATGATCGACAAACACCCGCGCAGCACTCGCATCATCGTAGGACCACTCCTTCAAAAAGAATGCTCCTATTATGCCCGATATCAGTAGATATCTTTCTCCTCGCGCTTCTTATCCACAAAATTTTGCACGCGGTCGAGCACCTCGGGCACCAGGTCGAGCACGCGGTCGACCGTCGCCGCCGCGGGGATGGCCACAGGCATCACGCGCGTCAGTCCGTCCTTGACGACAAGGAACGCAACGGGGTCTACCTTGACGCCCGCGCCCGCGCCGCCGCCGAAGTGACTGGGCTCGGTCTTGCCGTAGTCGCCGCCGCCCGCGCCAAAGCCGAAGCTCACGCGGGAAACGGGGATGACCGTCACGCCGTCGGGCGTCGTGATGGGCTCGCCGATGATGGTGTTGGAGTCGACCATATCACGGATCTTATCCATCGTGGTGTCCATGAGGTCGTTGAGCGGCGTCTTTTTTTCGATGTTTTCCATGAGATACGTCCTTTCTCTTTTATGCAGTCAGTTTTTCATCCTGCGTTTCACGGTTTTCTGTCGCTTTGGCGTTCGCTTCCGCTGTTTGGTCGTTTTTGTGCGCCCTGCGGAAGCGGCGGTACCATTTGAGCATCGGTCGCATCAGCGCGAACGCGATGATGAGCATATCCCATACGCGGAGCGACAGCCCCACGCTCCCCTCCGCGCGCGTCTCCTTCGCGCTGTAATCCATGCGCAGGTGCAGCGAGGGATCGGGAATATGAAAAAGGTCTTCGAGCTGCGGCATCACGCTCCACATTGCGGCGCTTGCGTAGCCGTAACTCTGCGCGATGTCCGCGGGGTCCTCGCCGCCGAAAACGATAAGGATCTCCAGCGGGTCGATGCGCAGGCGCCCGCAGGTACGCCTCGCCGTTTCCTTCAGCGCCGAAAGCGCGGTCGTGATGAGGTCCCTCCACTCCTCCCTTGTGAGCTTCGGCAGACTGCGGCTCTTCTTTTTGCCGCTTTGTTCAGTCTTTCCCGTTTCAGCAGCTTTTTTCTTCTTTTTTTCGCCGTTCTGCGCGGCTTTTTTCTCCTTGGCGGGCAGCAGTGTGATGCGGAACGGGCCGATGAGAAGCCGCAGCCCCAACTCTTCGCCGAAGCGGACCGCCGCGCCCACGCGGATCAGCCCGATGAGGAAAACGATCAGCAGAATGACGCCGATCACCTTCAGCGCGGTCAATCGACCACCTCCCTTTCCGTACTGCCTGTTGTCACGGCTTTTGCGCCGTGTCCGTCTCCTCCGCCGCTGCCGTCAGCGCGCCGGGGTCAAGGATGGTGCCGTCCTCGCTCATGCGGAGCTGGCCGTCGGTCTCGATGCCCGGCATCTCGGGCAGCTCCTCGAGCGAGCCCAGATGGAAATCGCGCAGAAATTTTTTTGTCGTGCGGTACAGCCTCGGCCGCCCCGGGACCTGTAAGCGCCCGCTCTCTTCGATGAAGCCGCGCTCCAGAAGGAGGCCCATCGTGTACGAGCTGTCTACCCCGCGCACCTGATCGACGTAGGCGCGCGTCGTGGGCTGGTAGTAAGCGATGATCGTCAGCACCTCCAGCGCGGGCTGGGAAAGGCGTGCGGTCTTGCGGATCTCAAACGCCTTGCGGATCGCGTCGGCATAGTCGGGCGAGGAGCAGAGCTGATAGCTGTCCTCCATGCGGACCAATCGGATGCCGCGGCGCTCAAAGGCGTAGTAATCGCCGAGCTTTTGCAGCACCTGCTCCGCCGTCGGGCGGTCGAGGTCGAGGGCAAGACAGATGCGGTCGACGGCCAGCGGCTCGCCGCTGGCGAACAGGATGGCCTCCACCGCCGCCTCCGCTTCGCGCAGGTCCAAAGATTCCAAAGACATAGTATTCCTCGATTTTCCTTATAAATTGATGTGCTCGTCCGCATTTTCGCCGCACTCCACCGTGCAGTCGGTGTCGGAGCCGGCGAGATGAATGACCTTCTCGCGGCAGAGCTCCAGAACGGCGATGAACGTCGCTACGATCTCGCTGCGGCTGCGGCTGCCGCGAAACAGCAGCCGAAAGCGCGTCATGCCGAATTCCTTCAGCCGATGCAATATCTCCTCGGCCTTGCCCTTGACGGGGTACGGCTCGCGCCGCACGATCTCGCTCAGCGCCGCGCTCGGCGGCGCGGCAAGCTTCTCGCTGCGGTCGAAGACCGCCTGCATCGCGAGCACAAGGTCCGCCTTTTCGTGGCTGTATTCGTAAACCTTCCCGCGCTTCATCGGCTCGGGGTCGCGCGTCGTGATGCTGCATCCGAACTCCCCCATCGGGCCGAGCGTCTTCGTCAGCAGCTTGATGCGAAGGTACGTGTCCTTCTGTGCCCGCTCCTTGAGCGAGGCGATGAGCTCGTCCATCTCGCTCTGCGCCTGCTCATCCTCGAGCGAGAGCAGCATCCGCGTCTTGATGTACATCAAATGTGCCGCCATTGTGATAAACTCGCTCGCGACCTCAAGGTCGAGCTGCTTTCGCTGCTCAAGATAGGCGAGGTACTGGTCCAGGATGAGCGCGATGGGAATGTCCTGAATTTCTATTTTATTTTTCGACAGCAGGAAGAGGATGAGGTCCAGCGGTCCCTCAAAGTCCTGCAGCGTTTCCGCGCTGCGCTCGTGGACCACGCCCTCCAGCTTGAAAACGGGATTGTCCATTCACTTCATCTCAATACGATCAGATTTATCAGAAAGGAATACACCTGATAGATGCCCTCGCTGAGGATATTGTCCCCCACGCCGAGCCACACGAGCACAAAAAGCACCACCATGCCGTATTTTTCATAGCGCATGAGCGTCAGGTACGCGCGGTCGGGCAAAAAGGCAAAAAGCACCTTCGACCCATCGAGCGGCGAAATGGGAATGAGGTTGAAAAGCCCCAGGCCGATGCTCATATATGCCGTCATCGCAAGGAAATTCAAAAGGCCGCTGCAAAACGCCGTGTCGACATAGTGCGCAAGCGTAAGCCGCGCGCCGAACAGCAGCAGGACCGCCAGCAGCAGGTTCGATACCGGCCCTGCCAGCGCGGTGAGCGCCATGCCCTGCTTGGGCTTTTTGAAGTACCGCATATCCACCGGCACGGGCTTTGCCCAGCCGAAGCCGACGAGCAGCATCGCCGCGAGGCCAAACCAGTCGATGTGATGCAGCGGGTTCAGGCTCAGCCGGTGCTCGCGCTTGGCCGTCGGGTCGCCGAGGGCCAAGGCCGCAAGACCGTGACAGGTCTCATGCACCGTCAGGCATATAAAGACGCCGAGCACGCGCAAAAGCGCATCGGTCAGCGAGCCCCAGTCGATGGAGCGGACAAGTTCCTGAAAGCTATCCACGCAATTTCTCCATAAAAAATATGCAAATCCGGCGGACTCACATTGCATTACGCCTTTATTATAACAGTCCCGTTTGCACATGACAAGGTATTTTGCAATTTTTGTTGCATTTTGATTTCCGAATCGCAGGGCAGATTTTCAGGCGAAGTGCACAAAGAAAAGAAAAAGCGCGTCCCGGTCATTTGACCGAGACACGCTTTGTATCCTTCATCTTTACTTTTTAAGGCGCTTATCGCTCTTGACGGACAGGTGCGTGCCGAGCGACTGGAAGATCTGCACCAGAATAATGAGCAGCACGACGGCTGCGAACATCACGAGGTACTTGTAGCGGTAATAGCCGTAGTCGATGGCGATCTTGCCGAGGCCGCCGCCGCCGATGATACCGCTCATCGCGGAGTAGCCGAGGATGGTCGTGAGCGCAATGGTGAAGTTCTGCAGGAGCGAGGGAACGCTCTCGGGGATCATCACCTTGCAGATGATCTGCATGGGCGTCGCGCCCATGCTCTGCGCCGCCTCGATGATGTTGGGATCGACCTCGCGCAGGCTGCTCTCAACAAGGCGCGCAACAAACGGAAACGCTGCCACGACCAGCGGAACGATGGTCGCGGTCGTGCCGACGGTCGTGCCGATGATGAGGCGCGAGAGCGGGAAGACCATGATCATCAGGATCAGGAACGGAATGGAGCGCAGCAGGTTGATGATGACGTTCAGCACGCTCATCAGAGCCTTCGGCAGCGGCAGAACGCCGTCCTTCTCCCCCGCCACGAGCAGCACGCCCAGCGGCAGGCCGATGACGATGGCCAGCGCCGTCGACAGCAGCGTCACGTAAAAGGTCTCCCAGATCGCTTTGGGGAACTGCGTCTGCATCGCGACGGTAAGCTCCGCCACGGATTCCGGAGAAAAGAGATTACTGTACATCGACGCTCGCCTCCTCTACCTGAAGATTTTCAATGCCCTTCAAAAATTCCATAGCCTGCTCAAACTGCGCGTTCGGCACACCGAGCAGCATTCCGCCGTACACCTCTTCGGAAAGCTTCTGTGTCGTGGCCGAGATGACGGTCGCGGTAATGTTCTCCTCCGTTGCAAGGCGGGCCACCAGCGGAATGGACGTCGTCTTTGCGCTGCGGAAGATCAGGCGGATGCGGCGCTGCTGCTGCGGGTCGGATACGTCGATATCCGCGCCGCGTGGGAAGACAAGATGCCGCGCCGCCGCGGACTTGGGCGCGGAAAAGACGGTAGAAACAAGGCCCTCTTCCACGACTTCGCCGTCGTCGAGGATCGCAACGTGATTGCAGACCTCCTTCACCACGCTCATCTGGTGTGTGATGATGACGACGGTGATGCCAAGCTTTTTGTTGATGTCGCCGATCAGCTCGAGGATCTGGCGCGTCGTCTTGGGGTCGAGCGCGCTCGTGGCCTCGTCGCAGAGCAGAACTTTGGGGTTCGTGGCGAGGGCGCGGGCGATGGCCACGCGCTGCTGCTGTCCGCCGGAGAGCTGCGCGGGATAGGCCTTGGCCTTGTCCTTGAGCCCCACGATGTCGAGGAGTTCCAGAGCTCGCTGTTCGCGCCACTTCTTCTCTCCCCGCAGTCCGGAAAGCTCCATCGGGAAGCAGACGTTATCGAGGCAGTTTCTTTGCATCAGCAGGTTGAAGCGCTGAAAGATCATCGTGATCTCGCGCCGCGCCGCGCGGAGCTGCGCGGGGGTCATCGTGTCCAGACGCTGTCCGTTCACGATGACCTCGCCCTCCGTCGGGCGCTCGAGCATATTGATGCAGCGCACGAGCGTGGATTTGCCGGCGCCGCTCATGCCGATGATGCCGTAGACGTCGCCGTCTGGAATGGTCAGGGAGACGTCCTTGAGCGCGTCTACCCGTCCGCCGGCTGTTTCAAAGGTTTTGCTTAGATGCTTCAGTTCGATCAAGAACGCTCCCTCCTTTCTTTCTTACTTGGCGCTCAGCGCATCGAGCGCGGTCTGCTTGCCGCCGTACAGGCCCATGGGCTCGACGTGGATGGCGGCAACGGAGACGATGTGGGTGTTGTTCTCAGCGTTGAAATCGTCGAGATAGGGCTTGTGCTGGAAGTAGTTGGCGTCGACAGTGCCGTCTTCGACAACGGTGTTGGGCACGACATAGTCATTGTAGACCTGAATGTCGAGAGTGATGTTCTTTTCAGCAAGAATTTCCTTCACGACCTCGAGGATCTCAGCGTGCGGGGTCGGAGAAGCGGCGATGGAGATGGTCTCGCCAGCGAGAGCGTCGTAGTCGACAGTGGCGTCAAAGCCGTCGGTCGGGGTATCCACGGTGCTGACAACGGAGCCGTCATACTTCTCGTTGATGTAGTCGACGACCTGCTGGCTCTCCAGAGCGGCGATCAGGGCAAGGACCTTGGGAGAGGACTCGTTGCCTTCCTTTACGGCCAGAATGTTGGCGTAAGCGGAGGCGGAGCCTTCGATCACGAGGGAGTCGGCCACGGGGTTCAGGCCCGCGTTGATGGCGTAGTTGGAGTTGATGACGGCGTAGTCAACGTCCTGCAGGATGTTGGGGATCTGCGCGGCCTCGGTCTCCACGATCTCGACGTTGTACGGGTTTTCGACAATGTCGTTCTTGGTGGCGGTGATGCCGGCACCGTCAGCGAGCTTGATGATGCCGTTGTCCTGGAGCAGCAGCAGCGCGCGCGCTTCGTTGGTCGTGTCGTTGGGGACGGCGATCTGGATGACGGGAGCGTCGCTGCTGCCGTCGTCGGACTTGGAGCCGCAGCCGGTCAGGGCAAGAGCGGCGACCAGGACCAGTGCAAGGACAAGTGCGGTCAGTTTGATGGAATGCTTTTTCATCGTTTTGATCTCCTTCTGTTTTTTAGGATAGTGCTGATTGGAACGGATGTTGCCGCGCCGGGGTATGGCTTTGTCGGAAAACAAAAAACAGCGGGAGGTCATTTGACCTTCCGCTGTCGTTCACTCACGTTGAACTCTCAGACAGTTTTTGAAAGGAAATGACCATTTTCTTCATGACGAAGCATGCACATGTCGAACATGCGCATCATGGTCATCATCATGCTGTTGGCAGAATAGTTCTTCATGCCGTGGCTTCCTTTCCTTCAAGCATACGCAAGATGTGGATTCCGTTTCAACGTGCGATATCGTAGCACCATCGCGGGCGCTTGTCAACACCAAATTCATATTTTTGCGAAAAACGTCGATTTTTTTGCAAAAGAATGGCTATTTTTAGCTATTTGTCCCGCTCCTCGAGCACGCGGACGAGATGAACGAGAAAATCCGCGCCATCGAGCCCACCGAGCGCTGCCGCGGCCTGCTCGCTGTGCTCGCGCACGAGCCTCTGGCAGCCGTCGAGACCGAGAAGATCCACAAACGTCGTCTTCCCCTCTTCCCTGTCCGAGCCGATGGGCTTTCCGAAGGTCTTCTCGTCGCCGATGACGTCGAGCATATCGTCGCGGATCTGGAAGGCGTAGCCGAAGTGATCGGCATAGCGCGCCGCCGCATCTCCCTGCGCCTGCGTGCCGCCTGCCGCGGCCACACCCATCCGACACGCCGCGCGGATGAGCGCGCTCGTCTTGCGCAGATGGATCTCGTGCAGCTCCTCCTCCGTGAGCGTCCGCCCCTCCCATTCAAGGTCGAGCTGCTGGCCGCCGCAGATGCCCTCGTGTCCCGCGGCATTTGCAAGGATCCTGCCGCACTCGAGCGCGCGAGCGGCGGAAAGCGGTGCGGAGAGCACCGTTTCAAAGGCAAGGGCCTGCAGAGCATCGCCCGCGAGCGTCGCCGTGCATTCGCCGAAGACCTTGTGATTTGACGGCTTGCCGCGCCGCAGATCGTCGTTGTCCATCACGGGAAGATCGTCGTGGATGAGCGAATACGTGTGCAGCATTTCAACGCCGCAGGCCACGGGGGCCGCTTTTTCAGCGTCTCCGCCGCACACGCGGCAGAATTCCAGCACCAAAATGCCGCGCAGCCGCTTGCCGCCCGCCGTCAGGCTGTAGCGCATCGACTCAACAAGCTGATGGTAGCGGGCATTCATCGCGGGCAAAAGGCAGGAATCGAGATAGGCGTCGATCTTTTTCTTATCCTCCGTCATGCGGGCGGAAAACAGCTTTTCCTCCATCCCTTATTCCTCCGAAGCAAACGGGCTCTCGACCGGCGCGCCGTCCGCGCCCTTGGAGAGCTTGATGACCTTCTGCTCGGCCTTGTCGAGCATCGCGCCGCAGTCGCTCACGAGCTTGCTGCCCTCTTCAAAGAGTTTGAGCGACTCGGCGAGCTTTGCATCGCCCTTTTCAAGCGCCGCAACGATCTCCTCGAGGCGCGCAAGATTGTCTTCAAATGTTTTTGCCATGGCCTGCTCCTCCCGTTCTTTGTTCGTCCACTGTGCACATAAGACTGCCCTGCCCCAGCAGGACTTCGATCTTTTCGCCGACGCTTGCCTCCTCCGCCGCGCGCAGGATTTTCCCGTTTTCGTCCCTTGCAACGGCGTAGCCGCGGCCCAGCACCTTGAGTGGGCTCAGCGCGTCGAGCTTCGCCGCGAGAGCCGCGAAGCGCTGCTCACGCTGCGCCATCTGATTCTGCGCAAGCGACGCAAGATTTTTCTGCGTGTAGTCGAGCAGCAGGCGCTTATCGTCGATAAACGCCATGGGGTCACGCAGCACCCGGCTGCGCGCGAGCTTTTCATACCGCTCGGCGAACAGCTTCACGCGCTTTTTCTCGCTTTGCACCATGCGCGTTTGCAATGCATCGAGCCGGCGGAAGATTTCCTGCTGATCCGGCACGGCGAGCTCCGCCGCGTTCGACGGCGTGGCCGCCCGCACATCGGCGACAAAATCCGCGATGGTCACATCGGGCTCATGCCCGACGGCGGAGATGACCGGGATCTCGGATTCATAGATGGCGCGCGCCACGCGCTCATCGTTGAAGGCCCACAGGTCCTCGATCGACCCGCCGCCGCGTCCCGTGATGATAAGGTCCGCGACGCGCCACCTGTTCGCATAGCGCAGCGCGCCCGCGATCTCCGGCGGCGCCTCCGCGCCCTGCACGCGCACGGGCAGCAGCACGCCGTTGCGGATGGGGATGCGCCTTGCGTTTCCTCGCCGCGTGGGTTGATGT
>OHAN01002835.1_pt1 | contig 10974 bp, 5 predicted proteins | sample 1577121 | NCBI WGS metagenome assembly OHAN01 (sample SAMEA3541554, study PRJEB24748) | human gut metagenome | biome: human gut; feature: human-associated habitat; material: faeces | place: China | collected 2012 | reverse complement strand
GCCGCACCTCGCTCGCCGTATCGGCACTTAGAATTATGCGGTATTGCCCTAAGTTTTCGGAACGGTCAGGAACGCTCTCTACAGTACAATTTATAATGGGCAATTCTCAACCTCCAATTTTCCCTTCAAGTTTCCTCCAATCTCTGCCAAATCTCTCAACAACAAGCCAAACCGAAATGGCAAAAAATGCGCGATCACAATACCGGATGATTGGATTAAGAGATTGCAAAGAACATTATCGGGGTAAATGTTTAATCATTTGATAAAATCAGGAATAAACCATTCAAAAATGTTAATAAATACCGCCAAAGAGTCACCGCACCGCAGCGCAAATAATGTGCGAAAAACAGGTTTCAGTTGATTCAAGGACAAAAATTTAGATAGAAACCGCTCTAATGAACTATGCAAATTCTGGCAACTGTGATATAATGTATATACCTAGATGTGTCGGAAAGGTTATCATTTGCGGGATCAAGGCATGCAGCCGGTACAACGTTTTGTCAGCCGCTGTGCCGGGGCCAAAAGCCCCAAAAGCAGGCCGCAGCCCGGCAGGGGATCGCCAGACCGAGGGGAGCACAACCAGGCGTTTTGCAATCAACACCTGCAAAGTGCCGCACATCTGCCGTACCACTTTTCACACAAAAGGGGAAAGTAGTAACACTTAAGGGAGGATAAAACTATGAAGAAAAACCTTCAGCGTTTTGGTGCATCCGTGTTGGCAGCAGCCATGGTTGCCCAGAGCGTGGCGCTTCCCGCAGCAGCCGAAACTACCAAGATTGATTCTTCGGTAGCGCAGTCTGTTGCAGCTAGCGCAGCAAGCGCGGCCAGCGCTGTGCAGTCCCTGCCCAAGTTCACCAGCACCGCAGACCTGATCAAGCAGACAGCCCAAACGCTGGCTGCCCAGGGTGAAGTGCATGAACTGGAGCAGGACGATGCCAAGCTGGAAGCGACTGCACAGAGCAAGGCGGGCATGAGCCTTGCAGCGTTGGAAAATGCACTGGCCGATGCCATGTACGCCAACGCCGCAGCCGGCAAGATCAACACCGAAGCCTATGGCCTGAACAAGGACGAGATGGCATCGGTGATGGCTGCCACCATCAAAACGTATCATCTGTCCAGCGCCGTTACCGACCTGGGCTATGAGACGAACGCCGCAGGCGTTGTGACCGCCGTTACCTTTACCGGCAGCTCCGGCATGACCTCTGCGATGGAGTCCATGACCAACAGCGATGATGAAGTGATTGCGCAGCAGGCTGACAGCTACGCACAGGCTTACGTTGCTGAAAACTCCGATACCTTTGCTGCCAGCGCCGCTGCAGACGGCCATACCTATGGCGAGCCGAAATGGTACTGGAATGACACCAACCCGGAGGATGGCCACACCCATACCTGGAAGGAAACCCCCGATGGTTACTGGACCAAGACCGATGACGGCTGGGCTTACACCGCTGTGTATACCTGTGAAAAGGACGATGCCTACCAGAAGGTAGAAGGCACCGTAACCAAGGATACCACCGAGGCAAAGCCCGGCGCTGCCGGCAAGACCGTTTACTCTGCCAGCGTGCCCGCTGACAAGAGCCCGGTTAAGAAGGAATACAAGGAACCCACCACCCGCACCGACGACATTGCCGCCCTGCCCTGCCAGAGCCATGTTGTGTCCAAGGATGCAGATGGCAACTTTGTTGCTACCTTCAACTGGGAAATGAAGAAGGTCGAGGGCGAGCTGGCCGCTGACTACAGCAACGCCCAGCTGTTCTATGACAGCGAAACCGGCAAAATTTCTGCTGGCGCTCCCGTTACCATTGACTGGGAATGCACCAGCGTCACCTTCAAGTGCGCTGTCTGCGGCGAAGAAATCAAAACCCAGCCGGTAATGACCATGCCGGTCAGCGTTGTGGTAGACCAGAATGACAATTCCGTCTACATCAATGTGGGTGGCACCCCGACCCTGGATACCACCTCCGGCGGCACCGGCGTTACCCTGGTGTCCGCAATGGATGGCGGCAACTGGTACGATATGCAGAACAACCCGGTTGACGCAAGCAAGGTGAACTTCACCTATCAGAGCGGCGACAACAAGGGCAAGAACAGCCTGCTGCTGTACGACAGCCAGAAGACTGCCGTGTATGTGGATGACCAGGGCAACCAGGTCACCAATACTTACGATGTCTCGACTGCGCAGATGAACTACTACTACTTCCAGCTGTCGCAGTTCAACCAGGACGAAGCAGAGTACTTCGGCGTGGTTGCCCCGTTCTGGACCTCCAAGGGCGTTCAGAAGCAGGGCGAGGATGGCAGCATCACCGGAACCATGGGCGCAATCAAGGTATTGTGCAGCATTGATCCGAACGATGATGTCCCGCCGACCACCATGGCATTCATGCTGAACATGCTGCCGCAGGCGTTCATGTCTTACGTCATGAACTATGGCGAAGCTCTGAAAGCCATCCGTGATGCAGGCCTGGCACAGGTTGCCAAGCTGGGTGACAGCGCTGACTATGTCACCAAGCTGCTGATCCTGCACGACTGGATCTCCCAGGTTGCAGAATTCGATATGGGCTCCATGGGCGATATCACCGGCGGCGGCAACAACGACCCCATCCAGACGACTGCTTTCGGCGCCCTGCTGGGCGGCGAGATCGGCGCTAAGGGCGTTGAGTATGGCTGCATCTGCCTGGGCTATGCAGCTGCATTTAACTACATGGTCCAGAATTTGCCTGACAACAAGAGCATCTATAAGAATGATGACGGCAGCTGGAAGACCCCCGATGAAGTAGGCGATAACGCTGTTGTTGACTTTGCCCAGATCCTGTATTACTGAGATACTTCTGATACCAGTGTTGCCGGTAATGCGTTCGGCGGCGGCATGTTCAACAACGTCCACTACTTCAACGCAGTCAAGGTCAACAAGCTGCAGGGCGACAGCAACTCTGCTACGATGACCACCGGCGAACCCAACAAGAACTGGTACTATGTTGACGTCTGCTATGACGACGTGAACACCGAGTGCATGGCCCAGACCCGCGTTGAGAACGCAGGCGACCTGCGCCATGTCAACTTCCTGGTTTCTCCCTCCGGTCTGGAAGGCCGTTACAGCAAGTACTATGATTACATTGACTCGCTGTACGATGGCTACACCTACACCAAGAACAAGAATCCCGATGTGGATGATGACGGCAATGTTGTGTTGAACAACGGCAAGCCGCATTACTCTTACACCAAGGCGGAGAACAAGAACGAGACCCGTTACACCGATACCTGCTACGAGGATACCTGGTTCACCTCTATCTGCAGCCCCATCTACTTCGACAATAATTACTTCTATTACGTTGATACCACGACCAACCAGAACCTGTATAACAACATGCGCCGCCAGCAGTCCGAGAACGGCAACAACGGCAGCTCTGGTTCCGGCAGCTCTGGTAACAACTCCCAGATGCAGCAGTTCATGAAGAAGATGCAGAACCAGGGCCCCGATACTCTGGAAGCACGTCCGCGTAATGCGAACTACTATATCCGCAAAGAGGATTCCAGCAGCAGACCCGGCGGCTTCAGCATGAGCAGCTTTACCAAGACGGATGACCCGTTTGATATCATCCTGATGTACTACAACGATCTGAAGGAAACCAGCAGCAACTTCAATGATGACGACAGCAATGCCAAGGTCCTGGCCGAAGCTGGCACCATCTATAAGATCAATACCAGTGCAAAAGATAAGCATACCAAGGTTGAAAACAACCTGAACACCGAGTGCCTGGCAGACGCTGCTGCAAAGCGGATCTACCCCGCACTGGTACACTCTACCGCACTGTATGATGGCAAGCTGTACTTCAACGTCAACAACGCCATCTACCGTATGGACCCGACCACCGGCACAGTGGAAGAAGTGAAGGAATACAACACCGTCTATGGCGGCATTAAGCTGACCAAGGATAAGGACGGCAACATGGTTCCCGATACCCACTTTCCCGGCATGAGCATGGTTATCATGGACAGCGCCCAGGATACCAGCAGTGTGAAGTATCTGGGCACCTTCAAGAACCATCCTCTGGCTGGCCTGACCCTGCGTGACAGCTACAGCTTTGCTACCACCACCCAGCAGGGCCAGACTGTGATCACCGGCATCAACACCACCAAGGATCAGCTGGTCGTTTCTGTCGGCACCAACCTGTCCAACACCTATAAGGAACTGGTGGACGGCAAGGCAGAAGTCAAGACCGATGCCTCCGGCACTTCTTATGCAAACCGTAAGAGCTACAAGACCGAGTCCTGGAACTACAACCCGAGTTACAACCAGAACATGGGCAGCTCTGACGAGAAGAACAAGAACGAAGAGTTCATGTGGTGCGCTAACCTGGTTGAGAGCATGGATATGAAGTCCATGGTCAACGACCTGAGCAGCGGCGCAACCAGCGATGTTTCCGTTGAAGCATGGTGCGATACCCCCGCTTACACCCAGGCCCGCACCACCAGGTACGGCCTGACCCAGGGTAAAAAGGTGTACGCTGCCGACGCACTGCCCAAGGGCCATACCTGGGCTCTGGACGAGCTGGAAACCAAGTCCGTTGGCAACAATGTGTACCTGTGCTCTGATTGCCATACCGCAACCGAAAGCACCCCCCACACCGTTACCCTGCCCGATGCAGTTGATGGCGTTACCCTGACCCTGGGCACCACCAACAAAACCTACATCAAGGACGATACCGTTACCCTGACCGTAGAAAAGAAAGGCACCGATATCGTTACCGTTACCGCAAAGAGCGGCGATACCGATGTTACCCTGACTGAAGTTCAGGAAGCAGCGCAGGACGAAGCCGCAGCCCAGGCTACCACCGAAAAGGCTAAGACGGTTTACACCTTCACCATGCCGGACGGCGATGTGACCATCAGCGTTACCAAAAACGCCAAGACCTATGCGGTCAATGTTGCTACCCTGACCAATGGTGAGATCACTGCTTCCGCTAAAGAAGCAGCTGAGAAGGAAACCGTAACCCTGACTGCTAAGCCCGCGACCGGCTATGCCCTGAAGGCTGGCAGCGTGAAGGTTACCTACAAAGACGCTGACAACACCGAGCAGCCCGTTGAAGTGAAGGCTGATACCGAAAAAGCCAACACCTACACCTTTGCAATGCCTGCTTACCCTGTCAACGTCAGCGCAGAGTTTGTTAAGGAATACAAGGTTACCGCAGCTCCTGCTGATAACGGCACTGTTACCGTAGACCCGGCCGCAGCTGTTGAGGGCACCGACGTTACCGTTACCGTTACGGCAGCTGATAACTACCAGCTCAAGGCTGACAGCCTGACCTACAGCTATCAGATCGGCGAAGATAAAAAGACCGAAAAGCTGACCCTGACCGATGGCAAGGCAACCTTCAAGATGCCTGCCGCTGATGTTACCGTTAGCGCTGTGTTTGAAGCACTGACTGCAACTCCGACCGCAACTCCGACTGCAACTCCGACTGCAACTCCGACTGCAACTCCGACTGCAACTCCGACCGCAACTCCGACCGCAAAGCCGGCAGAGCCGACTGCTGTGCCGGAGCCGACTGCTGTGCCGGAGCCGACTGGGGTACCGTCTACTGAACCCGAAACGCGCACCGCTCATGGTGCTGCTGAAAAGACCACCATTACCGCAATGGCTGTCTTTACCTGCACCGATAAGAACTGCGCAAGTGCACAGTTTGTGGATGCTACTGTAAAGCAGATCAGCGGCGTTACCACTGCTACCGTCAACTTCAACGGCAAGGACTACACCGCCAAGTACGGCGAGAAGAACGGCTGGGTTGAAGAAAACGGCAAGAAGTACTGGTACGAAAAGGGCGTGAAGCAGGGTACCACCGGCCGCGGCAAAGAGATCTATGATCCCGATTCCGACGCCTGGTACTGGCTGGATGCTGTCCAGGGCGGCGCAATGACCGTCAGCAAGGACGTTTATCAGGAATCCGCCGCCGGCCAGTGGGCTGATAAGCCCGATGGCACCGGCAAGTGGGTCCGTTACGATGAGAACGGCCACATGGTCAAGGGCTGGCAGACGACCGATAAGGGCACCTACTACTTTGACCTGATCACCGGCGCTATGGCTAAGGGCGCAGGCGATATTGACGGTGTACCTTGCGCATTTGACGAGTACACCGGTATCGCTCTGGACGGCCAGTGGCTGACCATCAAAGGCGCTGACTTCTGGTACGAAAAGGGCGTTCGCCAGGGCCTGGATGGCCGCGGCAAGGAAATCTATGACCCGGCTTCCGACGCTTGGTACTGGCTGGACGCCGTTGACCAGGGCAAGAAAGCCACCAGCAAGGATGTCTATCAGGAATCCAAAGCTGGCCAGTGGGCTGACCGCGCCGATGGTACCGGCAAGTGGGTCCGTTACGATGCACAGGGCCACATGATCAAGGGCTGGAGCGCGGACAAGCGTTACTATTTCGACCCGATCTATGGCACCATGGCTAAGGGCGATGCAGTCATCGACGGCCGTACTTATCACTTTGATAAGAACACCGGCGTTCTGCAGTAATCCCACAGCCGAACAATGAGCTGTAACCAGCCCATTAACCTCTAAATAAAAATGCCGCAGCAGATGTAACAGTCTGCTGCGGCATTTTTGTATTTTTGGGCATAGGTTCGGTGAAATATTTGCCAGGCCAGTAGGGCGGGGGACCCCACCCCACCGAAAGCTAGAAATAGTACACTATTTAAAAATCGCAATTTACCTTACCCGCATAATAAAGGCAACACACAAAAACATGGCGAACACATCAGGCCGGTGCAAGGGCAAAACCTACTAAAAAGCTGCGGCTAAATTTGGCAAATATGGCGCGCGAAGTATAATTTTTGGAGGATATCACAAGCAGAACAAACAAACTTTGTCAGTTCAAACAACAAAAAAGCAACAAACTGGCATGAATGCCAAAGAATGCGGCCGCGAATTGTGAAAGATTTTAATATATTTTCTTCATTTTTTCCTTACCTGTTATCATTTGAATTTGCAATCAAAATATGGAACTTGTATAATAGAATAAAAGAAAAGTGCAAACTAAATGGGTGAAGAGGATTTGGTGCAATGGATGATAAAAATAGATTCAGCATTCTGCTGGAGCATTTGCTGGAAGTTGCGGAGGTCAAGAACTATACCCTGGCCAAGCGCCTGCAATACGATGTTTCCTATATCAGCAAATGGGTCAGCGGCCGCATGCGCCTGCCAAAAAGACTGAAAAGCGCGTGATGGAGGGCATCAGTGCCTGCGTGGTGGATGAAGCCACCGATGATGGCCGTGACCTGCTGCTGCGGGAATACAGCGTTAGCATCCCCAGTGACCTGAAAGCCGCCATTTATGATAACCTGATTGCTGAATATGATTATTTGCAAGAGGAACTGGACAGCGGCGAGGCGCGCATTGGCCCCTATACGGACTTTTGGGCCGAGCTGAACATGCTGCAATACCTGACCAAAATGGCGCACCCCGTGCTGCGCCGTGTCAGCCAGCTGGACATTGTGGCTGTGATGGACCTGATGGAAATGGCGCGCGAATACCGCCTGAAAGTTGCCAACCTGCAAAACGGCCAGCTGGTGGACCAGCGCAGCTATGATAACGTCTATTTCAAGCTGATGATCGATATCAGCCGCGAAAAATGGGACCCCATCTATGATGCCGCGCTCATTATCAACGTGTTGACCAACTTCAGCCATATTCATTTCAAGCTGTTTGGCAGCACCGCGGCTGCCGGGCGCGCGGTGTTTGTGGTCAAGGGCGATTTTGCCATTACCGGCCTGCTGGTCAGCCACAGCCGCTGCGCTGCCGTTACCGCCACCGAGGACCCGCAGAACTGCGAAAGCCTGTATGATAACTTCTCCAAGCTCTGCGTGCGGGATGACCAGCTTTTCCGCGATACCAGCATGCGCCAGCTGATCAGCCAGTACGACTATATGCACACGCTGCTGGCCTCCAATCTGCGGTGGATGTTCGGCCACCTGAATGAGCTTCTGCTGCCGGATGACTTGTTTGAAGAGATCCTGACCGCCCACGAGGCCGAGCTGAAAGATTTTTTGGGTGCTACCCCTGCGGAGCTGCGTAGCGTACACAACCTTGCCAAAGGTGTGGTGGAGGAAACAAACATCCGCATCCTGATTTATGAAGCTGCATTTTCCTCCATGGCGGTTTCCGGCGAGCTGGACTTTTTCAGTTACAAGGTCAACCTTACCCCGGATCAGCGCAGCCGGTGCATCAGCTATGTGCTGCAGCTTTGCAAGCAGCGTGAAAAACTTGAATTCCGCTTGATCAGCGGCCGCATTGTGAACGATTTCCAGTATGTGGCGGACCCCAATATGTTTCTTTCTGGCGCTGCATCGTATCTTCGGCTGGATAACAACTGCCCCATCAACCGGATTGCAATGGTCAACAACAGTGTGATGGAAGACCGCCTGAGTGAATATTTTGATCAGGTCTGGAATTTGGATGACCAGAATGTGACAAAAGAGCGCAACGCCATTGCGGAGCACATCCATCATGTCCTGCAGGGAATCCATCTGATTACCCGCGCCAAAAGTGATGAAATGGAAGAACTGCAAGAGAGCTGGATGAACAAAATCTAAAAATACAACATACATACGCATAAACATAAAGCCTTGGCTGCTGCAGTAGCTGGGGCTTTTGTTGCACCGAGGAAAATGAAATTGCAAGAATACTCCATGCCAAAGCGTGAAAATCCATGTGAAAAAAGTGAATCATGCGGAATCAATTTCTGGAAATTTGTGCCATGGGATTCTCGTGCTTTCCGTAAACAGGAATGGTATACTATGTTCAGCACCGAAGATAATTATAGCATTATGGTTCGGCGACGCTGTGCAACGATGTGCACAGCAGGGGAAAGCGCCATAAAGGTTTGGCGTGATTTGATTTGGATAATTTAATTCCCTGCAACTATAAGGGAAAGACATTTGGAGGAAATTGCAATGAATGAAAACGCGATGTTGACTGGCAAGCCCAGCATTGACCGTCCCTGGATGAAGTTCTATCCAGATGTTCTGCGCGGTATCCAGGTTCCGGCTTGCACCGTGGAGCAGTACCTCTCCGTGCGCGCTGCAGACCCTAACGTGATTGCCATGCACTACTATGGCGTGGATATCACCTGGGGTACCGTGTTCCGTAAGGTGGACGCCACCGCCCGCGCTCTGCAGGTGCTTGGCATCAAGCAGGGGGACCAGATCCCCGTGTTCCTGCGTTCTGTGCCGGAATTCATTTATCTGCTGCTGGCAGCCGAGCGCATCGGCGCTTCGCTGCTGTGCCGTGACAACACCCTGGAAGAAAACATTGAAGCTGTTCAGAAAGCCAATGCCAAGGTGATTTTTGTTCACGACTTCTTCTCCAAGGCCGAAATCGAAGCCTACCGTGAGCAGACCAACGTGAATACCTATGTTATCGTTCCCGCTCTGGAAAGCGGCGACCGCGCCGCTATGCCGGTTTACCTGCAGCATTCCCTGGATGCCCTGTATCCGGATGTTCCCGCCCGTGGCTCTGATACCATGATGTGGGCTGATTTCTGTAACATGGGCCAGCGTTTTCGCGGCTTTGTGCCCGCTCCTGTCAACATTGACCGCCCGCTGCTGCGCGCCTACACCAGCGGTTCCACCGGCCCTTCCAAGCAGGTCATCCATTCTGCACACAGCATCATCGGCGTGCTGGCCCAGATGAACTTTTATGGCGCTTCGGATAAATTCCGCCCCACCTGGCTGCTGACCATCCTGCCCCCGGCTCTGATCGCTGTTGTGGTTTCCATGATGCTGCTGCCCCTGGCCGGCGGTATGCTGCTCATTCTGGATCCGTTTGTGGATGTGTACGATGTTGACCTGGAAATGATGCGCTACCGCCCCAACAACTGGCCCCTGATCCCCATGTTTGTGGAGGTTATCCGCCGCAGCAAGCGTCTTCCGGCTGACTATGATATGTCCCACATGCTGGCCATCGGCGCCGGCTGCGAGGCATTCAACAACAAGCAGCTGCGCAATGTTGAGGAGTTCCTTAAGCAGCATAACTGCAACCTGCGCTTTACTGCCGGCTACGGCAGCAGCGAGGCCGGCTCCAACGCCACTCTGCCCATGGCTCCGTTCCCGGTGCGTGACGGCAACGTTGGTGTGCCGATGATCCACAGCGTCATCAGCATCTTCAAGCCCGGCACCCAGGAAGAGCTGACCTACAATACCCCCGGTGAGATCTGCATGACGGGCCCCGGCGTGATGCTGGGCTATGACCGCCCCGAAGCAACCGCCAAGGCACTGCAGGTCCACGCAGACGGCAAGACCTGGCTGCACACCGGCGATATCGGCTATATGTCCGAGGACGGTGTGCTCTACACGATGACCCGCGGCGCATCCCCGCGCTTTGGCGGCGGCGACCTGATGGTGCAGCCGCTGGAGAACATCGTGGCCGATGCCGACATCAAGGGCATCAAGGACGAGTTCTTTGTTATCGTGCCGGATGATGAGCACGAGGGCTGCTTCCTGCCGTACCTGTACGTCCAGCTCAAAGATGGCTACACCTTGGACGATGTGCGCGATAAGATCAATGCCTGCCTGCCGGAACGTTACATGCGTCCGGTGGAGATTTTCACCGTACCGGAACGCCCGTTCTTCCACTTCAAGACCAACCGTATTGGCCTGAGCAAAGAAATCATCGCCAAGCGCAACCAGCAGAAAGAGAAAGCCAAGCGCAACAGCTTTGCCGATGGCTGCATTGCTTGATGACTTTGGCGTGATAAAATCATGATAATGTAACGGCATGTGCCCACCTTATGATAGAGATAAGGGGGCACATGCCTTTTGCTTTGGGGGGTGGGGGAGCGGATGAAGATGAACGGTACGCGCGGTTGGGGGATAGGGGAGAAGGGCAATCGGATTCCGGTGCGGGGGAGATACTTGTGAAGTTGTAAAGGCAATACCGCATAATTCTAAGTGCCGATACGGCGAGCGAGGTGCGGC
>OHAN01002826.1_pt1 | contig 10995 bp, 9 predicted proteins | sample 1577121 | NCBI WGS metagenome assembly OHAN01 (sample SAMEA3541554, study PRJEB24748) | human gut metagenome | biome: human gut; feature: human-associated habitat; material: faeces | place: China | collected 2012 | reverse complement strand
TGACGTAAAATGAAGTATCAACATACAAATATAGAATAATGAATCGAATAAATACAAATAAACGGGCAGGTAAGCTCGCCATTTTTTTATTTTTTACTTTTCTATCTCTTACAACTATTGCACAGAATAAAGATAAAAAGATTACCATACAAAATAAAAATATCTCATTAAAAGAGGCTTTTGCACAAATTGAAACACAAACCGGATATAGCATCGCTTATGAACAATCGAACCTGAATATCGAAAAGAAGCACTCTTTATCATTCAAAAATGTAACCATTGACAAAGCTATGGCTCAACTATTGAAGGAAACCGGATATGTATATAAGATAAAAGGATATCATATTATAATTTCTTTGCAGGATAACAAACAAAAGACTACTAGCAATGATACACAAAAACTGACTCAAACCATAAGAGGAATCGTTGTTGATTCCAAAACCAATACACCCATAGAATATGCCTCTGTCTGTATAATAGAAGATCCCTCACGGGGAGGTTCGACTGACGGACGGGGAAATTTCCGGATTAATAATGTCCCGGTGGGTCGTTATAATATTCAGGCATCTTTTATGGGGTATCGCCCAAGTATCATCAGCGAAGTATCTGTCACTTCATCCAAAGAAGTATTTGTAGAGATTCCTATGGATGAGAATGTACAAGATTTGGCTGAAGTACTTGTCAAGCCGGAAATAAAAAAAGACCGGACTGTCAACCCAATGGCTATCACAGGAGGACGTATGATTAGTATTGAAGAAGCGTCCCGATTTGCCAATGGTTTTGACGATCCTGCACGGTTAAGTTCTGCATTTGCAGGTGTAGCAGGAGATGTCGGTACTAATGCGGTTGCCATCCGGGGAAATGCCCCGCAATTTACACAATGGAGACTGGAGGGAATTGAAATACCTAATCCTACTCATTTTGCTGATTTATCAGGCTTGGGAGGAGGATTCCTGTCCGCTTTGAGTACGCAAGTCATCGGCAACTCCGATTTCTACAACGGAGCTTTCCCGGCGGAATACAGCAATGCCTTATCAGGAGTTTTCGATATGCATCTGCGAAATGGTAATAATCAGAAGTACGAACACGCTTTTCAGGTCGGGCTCATGGGCATAGATTTAGCTTCGGAAGGTCCTATCAATAAAAAACGGGGAAGTTCCTATCTGGTGAATTATCGCTTTTCTACTACTTCACTGGCATCGGGTAATGACATCAACCTGAAATATCAGGATTTAGCCTTCAAACTAAATTTTCCCACACGTAAAGCTGGAACCTTTTCGATCTGGGGATTAGGATTGATAGACAGAAATAAAGCAGATGTTTTGGAACGTTCCGAATGGGAAACGATGGGAGACCGGTCGTCGGGATATAATAAACTGGATAAACTGGCAGGTGGCTTAGCGCACAAATATGTACTGGATGAAAATACTTATATCCGTTCTTCTCTATCCGCTACCTATTCCAAAGACCGTTCATTGGCGGACTTACATACCGACGACGCTATTATTAATGTAGCAGATATTCAGAATAGCAGATGGAATTTAGTATTCAATTCATATCTGAATAAGAAATTCAGTCCGAGGCATACCAACAGAACAGGGATTACCATTACGGAACTTAAATATGATCTTGATTACAAAGTCAGCCCTTATTTGGGATTAAACAAACCTATGGAACAAATATCGAAAGGCAGTGGAGAAAGTACAGTCTTCTCGGCATATAGTAGTTCCGTAATAAACTTGAGCAACAATCTGACAACCAGTTTAGGGGTTACCGGACAATATTTTACTTTAAACAAGAACTGGTCGATAGAACCGAGAGTTGCCCTTAAATGGAAAATAAATCCTGCACATTCTTTAGCAGCAGCTTACGGCTTGCATAGCCGCCGGGAAAGGCTCGACTATTACTTTGTTGAACAGATAATCAATGGTAAAAAGGAATCAAACCGGTACCTGGACTTCTCAAAGGCACATCATTTCGGATTCACTTATGACTGGAATATCAATCAGAGCCTACATCTGAAAATAGAACCCTATTATCAATACTTGTTCCACATACCGGTTGAGGAAAACTCCTCCTTTTCTATTATCAATTATGAAGAATTCTATTTAGACCGCATATTGACAAACACCGGAATAGCCAAAAACTATGGAATAGATATAACACTGGAACAATACATGAAAAACGGCTTCTACTATATGATTACAGCTTCATTATTCAAATCGAAATATAGGGGAGGAGACCGTATCTGGCGAAATACGAGACTGGATAAAAGTTTTTTAGTGAACCTGCTCGCCGGAAAAGAATGGATGGTTGGCAGACTCAAACAGAATGTATTAAGTGTAAACGGCCGTCTGTTCTTTCAGGGAGGAGGACGCTATACACCTGTGGATGAAGAAAAAAGTCAGGAAGAAAAAGACATCGTTTTTGACGAGAGCAAAGCATATACTAAACGATTCAATCCATCTATAAACGGTGATGTTTCGATCAGCTTCCGGATCAATAAGAAAAGAGTATCCCACGAGTTTTCTCTGAAAATACTGAATGTGGGTATGCGCACCGGAATGCATTTCTATCAATACAATGAAAGAACGAGTGTAGTAGAAGAAAAAGACGGAGCGGGTCTGATTCCGAACATCAGCTACAAAATTTATTTCTAAATAACTGAACAAGAAAAGGGTTTGTTCACACAATAGACTGACACCCAACAGGCAACTGCTTTCAGTAATTATGGTATAACAATCTGTAATCTATATACTAACGGGCTCTCTGGATACCTGTATATTTGCTGCGTGGAATAATTTAGTTATTAATTATATGCGTATCATATTCAAGAAATTCAAAGCACGTATGATTGTAGGATGTATATTAGCTGTAATAGCATTGCTGGCGGTGTCAGTCATTGTTTTTATCAATCAAGCCAGTTTCGGCAGAACTCCCCGTGGGGAACGGCTGGAAAGAGTCATGAAATCTCCTAATTACAGAAACGGAGAATTTAAAAATCAGCATGAAACTCTATTGATGACTTCCGACAGGGGACGTTTTAGCGGAATCTGGGAGTTCATTTTCAGAAAGATAGACGGTTTGCGCCCCAAACAGGCTGTCAAAGCAATAAAAACAGATTTACGCAAGATTGACCGTAATGAAGAAATATTGGTATGGTTCGGACATTCATCTTACCTGATTCAAACGGGAGGAAAGCGAATATTGGTTGACCCGGTATTTTGTATGGCTTCTCCCGTATCTTTTGTCAACAAGCCATTCAAAGGTACGGAACTTTATACACCGGATGATATGCCGGACATTGATTATCTCGTGATTAGTCACGATCATTGGGATCATTTGGATTACAACACAGTCAAAAAATTAAAAGACCGGATTGGAGCAGTGATTTGTCCGTTGGGTGTTGGCGAACATTTCGAATATTGGGGATTTGATAAAGAGCGTCTGATAGAACTTGACTGGAATGAAGACGCAAACCTCGCTCCGGGCTTTATGATACATTGTTTGCCTGCCCGCCATTTCTCCGGTCGCGGACTTACTGCCAACCAGTCACTTTGGGCTTCCTTCCTGTTAGAAACTCCTTCACAAAAGATATACATCGGTGGAGACGGAGGATATGATACGCATTACGCAGAAATAGGTAACCGATTTCCGGACATCGACCTTGTAATCCTCGAAAACGGACAATACAACGAAGAATGGAGCTTGATCCATTTGATGCCCCAGTATATGGCACAGACGGCCAGAGATTTAAAAGCGAAAAGAGTTCTGACCGTACATCATTCTAAATATGCGTTGGCCAAACATCGTTGGGATGAACCTCTCAAAAATGCAGAAGAGATGAAGAATAAAGATTCTCTGAATGTATTGATTCCGGAGATTGGAGAGGTCGTGGCATTAGAAAAATAGTGCTTTACCCAATCGGCTAAAGGTTTTCCCGTCTGTTATCAGTGAAATTGGTAAAACATTCTGTAATTTGTATAGTTGAAAAACAAATTTCCCTGATTAACTTTGCAAAGTTGAAATATAGATGGTTCAATCCTGACAGTTTTAGACATTTAGATATAACTACTATAAATTGAAAATTAATTAGTTTATGCTACGTACTATCAGACTTACAACCGCCATTGTGTGCTTTACACTTATTACCCTGCTCTTTCTCGACTTCACGGGTACATTGCACACATGGTTCGGATGGTTGGCGAAAATTCAATTTCTGCCGGCTTTATTAGCCTTGAACATAGGTGTCGTATTGTTTTTAGTTGTACTTACATTCCTGTTCGGACGTATCTACTGCTCTGTTATTTGTCCGTTGGGAGTGTTTCAGGACATTGTTTCGTGGGTATCCGGCAAACAAAAGAAAAACCGGTTCCGTTATTCACCAGCAATGAAATGGTTGCGGTATGGCGTTTTAGGAGTATTCATTATTATGATGGTTGCAGGATTGAACTCTTTGGCTATCTTGCTGGCACCGTATAGTGCTTATGGCCGGATAGCTTCCAGTCTTTTTGCACCAGTCTGGCAATGGGGAAACAACCTGTTGGCGTACTTCGCCGAACGAATGGATAGTTATGCTTTTTATGAGGTAGATGTATGGATAAAGAGTCTTTCGACGATGCTGATTGCCATTGTTACCCTTGTTGTTCTTTTCATTCTGGCGTGGCGCAACGGACGAACCTATTGTAATACGATCTGCCCCGTAGGTACTGTATTAGGGTTTATATCCAAATATGCGATATTCAAACCGGTAATTGATACTTCCAAATGCAATAGTTGCGGTTTGTGTGCCCGCAATTGCAAAGCATCGTGTATTAATCCGAAAGCTCATGAAATAGATTATAGCCGTTGTGTGACTTGTATGGATTGCATCGGAAAGTGTAAGCATGGAGCCATTACATACACAAGACGGAAACCTAAGAACGAAATAGCTACGAGCGAAGATACGAAAGCAAAGTCTGTCACTACTGAACAGGTAGACAATGCCCGTCGTAGCTTCCTTTCAGCATCGGCCATTTTTGCAACAACTTCTGTACTGAAAGCACAAGAGAAAAAAGTAGACGGAGGATTGGCTACTATCGAAGATAAAAAGATTCCCCAAAGAGAAAACCCTATCTATCCTCCCGGTGCTTTAAGCGCACGCAATTTCACTCAACATTGCACAGCCTGCCAATTATGTGTCTCTGTTTGTCCCAACCAGGTATTGCGCCCATCGGACAACCTATTGACATTGATGCAACCGGAAATGTCATACGAACGTGGGTATTGCCGTCCCGAATGTACTAAATGTTCGGAAGTTTGTCCTGCCGGTGCTATTCATCTCACCAGTCTTGCCGAGAAATCAGCTATTCAGATCGGACATGCCGTATGGATTAAAGAGAACTGTGTACCTTTGACAGATGGAATGGAATGTGGCAACTGTGCCCGCCATTGTCCGACAGGTGCCATACAGATGGTAGCTTCCGATCCTGAAAAAACAGATTCTCCAAAGATTCCGGTAGTAAATGTAGAAAAATGTATCGGTTGTGGGGCGTGTGAGAACCTTTGTCCGTCCCGTCCTTTCAGCGCTATTTATGTGACAGGACATCAGATGCATAGAATTATTTGATCTAAATCAGTATAAGATTATGGAAGATAAAAATAAGAAAGATATAAATAGAAGAGATTTCATTAAGATTGTAGGTATTAGTGCAGCCACGTCGACAGGGCTATTATACGGATGCTCTTCAAAAGGTACTTCCTCTTCAAGCAGCGCAACAGGAGAAGGAGAGGTGCCTACCGATAAAATGACTTACCGCACGTCTCCGACTACCGGTGACCGTGTTTCACTCTTGGGATATGGTTGTATGCGTTGGCCTCTCAAACCTGCTCCCAACGGTAATGGTGAAGTAATCGACCAGGATGCCGTGAATGGACTGATTGATTATGCAATCGCTCACGGAGTAAACTATTTCGATACATCTCCGGCATACGTACAGGGCTTTTCCGAAAAGGCAACGGGTATTGCATTGAGCCGTCATCCCCGTGACAAATATTATATCGCCACCAAGTTATCCAATTTCTCTCCCGATACATGGTCTCGTGAAGCATCGCTCAAGATGTACCACAAATCGTTTGCAGACCTGCAGGTAGATTACATTGATTATATGCTGCTTCACGGCATCGGCATGGGAGGAATGGAAGCCCTTAAAGGACGCTACCTGGATAACGGAATGCTTGACTTTCTGGTGAAAGAACGGGAGGCAGGACGTATCCGCAATTTGGGATTCTCCTATCACGGAGATATCGAAGTGTATGACTATCTGCTTTCACGGCACGATGAATTCAAGTGGGACTTCGTACAGATACAATTGAACTATGTAGACTGGAAACATGCCAAAGAAACCAATACCCGGAATACGGATGCTGAATATCTGTATGGAGAACTGCATAAACGAGGAATTCCATCTATCATCATGGAACCGCTTTTAGGAGGTCGTTTGTCTAAATTGAATGACAACCTGGTGGCACGGCTCAAACAACGCCGTCCGGAAAGTAGTGTCGCTTCCTGGGCTTTCCGTTTTGCCGGTTCATTTCCGGACATTCTGACTGTGTTAAGTGGCATGACTTATATGGAACATCTGCAAGATAATCTCCGCACTTATTCTCCTTTGGAACCGTTGACAGATGAAGAAAAAGAGTTTCTCGAAGAAACGGCACAATTAATGTTGAAATATCCAACGATCCCTTGCAACGACTGCAAATATTGTATGCCATGTCCGTATGGGTTGGATATACCTGCTGTGTTGTTACATTACAACCGTTGTGTCAATGAAGGGAATGTCCCCAGGAACAGGCAGGATGAGAATTATGCGAAAGCCCGGCGTGCTTTTCTAGTCGGATATGACCGTAGCGTGCCCAAACTTCGTCAGGCAAGCCATTGCATCGGTTGTAACCAGTGTGTGGCACACTGTCCGCAGAACATTGATATTCCGAAAGAGCTGCATCGGATAGATCAATTCGTAGAACAATTGAAACAAGGTACTTTATAAAAGAAAAGATGGAAGAATTAATCAATTTACTACATACGGGAGGATATTCCTGTACTATTGCTAACAAAGGAGAAATCCGTACTTTCACTCAACGCGGTGTGGCTGATATCTATGATTTACTGACCCAGGAACCGGAGTTTCTTAAAGGAGCCTCGATTGCTGATAAGGTGGTTGGAAAGGGAGCTGCCGCCCTGATGATTCTGGGAGGTATCAAAGAGTTATATACTGATATTATCAGTACCAAAGCTCTGGAGTTGCTTCAGAAATCAGATATAAAAGTTGGTTTTACAGAGAAAGTACCTTTTATCTGGAACCGTAACCATACAGGAGGATGTCCTGTAGAGACAATGTGCAGCGAAGTGGAATCAGCAGAAGAAATATTACCACTGATCCGCGATTTTCTGGAAAAGATCAGAAATAAGAAGTAAAAAGAAGAAACTTGAAACACGAAATAAAGTATGAAAAGAAATACAGCTTGTTTATTCCTGTTCGGTAGCTTGCTTTCCATCTCGGGAATGGCACAGACTAAAAAGGATAGCATACAGGCCGGAAGAAATTATATGATTGATGAAGTCGTAGTCACCGGAACACGTAATGAAACCGATGTGCGTCATCTTCCGATGACAATTTCCGTAGTCAGTAGACAACAGATTGAGAAAAGATATGAGCCTTCTCTTTTGCCGTTGTTAACGGAGCAGGTACCGGGATTATTCACTACCAGTCGTGGCATCATGGGATATGGCGTATCTACCGGAGCTGCAGGTGGCATGAGCTTGCGTGGTATCGGTGGTAGTCCGACAGCGGGATTATTGGTACTGATTGACGGTCATCCCCAGTACATGGGGTTGATGGGACATCCGATAGCGGATGCTTATCAATCTATGATGGCAGAGAAAGTGGAAGTTTTACGTGGTCCTGCATCTGTACTTTATGGTTCGAATGCCATGGGTGGTGTGATTAATATTGTTACCCGTCGGCAACAGGAAGAAGGTGTGAAGACGAATATGCAAGTTGGGTACGGTTCATATAACACGTTGCAGACTGAATTTTCCAACCGTGTCAAGAAGGGACGTTTCAGTAGCGTCGTAACCGGATCATATAATCGTACAGATGGACATCGTCCCGATATGGGATTCGAGCAATATGGTGGATACGCAAAGTTAGGTTATGATATCAGTTCTTTCTGGAAAGTATGGGGAGATGTGAATGTAACCCATTTTAATGCTTCCAATCCGGGGACTATCCAAGTACCACTGATTGACAACGATTCTCGTATCACTCGTGGAATGACATCGTTTGCTTTGGAAAATCATTATGAAAAGACTTCAGGAGGTTTGAGCTTTTTCTATAACTGGGGACGGCATAAAATCAATGATGGCTATCAGATAGGAAAAGAACCGCAAAAATCACATTTCAACTCTAAAGACAAAATGCTGGGTGTATCATGGTATCAGAGTGCCACTTTCTTTACCGGTAATCGTTTGACCGTAGGATTTGATTATCAACACTTCGGAGGTGAATCATGGAACAAAGTACTGGCTACGGGTGAACATACTCCGGGAGTAGACAAGCAAATGGATGAGTTTGCCGGATACGTTGATTTCCGTCAGGATATCAGCAGTTGGTTCTCACTGGACGCAGGTATTCGTGTAGACCACCATTCACACGTAGGTACAGAATGGATTCCACAAGGCGGACTGGCTTTTCATTTACCCAAGAATGCAGAACTTAAAGCAATGGTCAGCAAAGGATACCGTAATCCAACCATTCGTGAGATGTATATGTTTCCTCCTGCCAACCCGGAACTGAAACCGGAAAAACTAATCAACTATGAACTTTCCTATTCACAACGTCTGCTGGAAGGGGTATTGTCCTATGGAATCAGCCTTTACTATATCAATGGCGACAATCTGATTATGTCAAACGGACTCTTTCCTCCATTGAATATCAATTCCGGAGAGATAGAGAATTGGGGAGTTGAAACGAATATAGGCTACCACATCAATTCACACTGGAATGTGAACGCCAATTATAGCTGGTTGCACATGGAGAATCCCGTTCTTTCTGCCCCCGAACATAAATTGTATGCAGGGGCGGACTATACTTCCGGACGTTGGAGTATATCGACTGGAGTACAATATGTGAAAGGACTTTATACTTCTGTTGTAAAGGGTAGCGAGCAACAAGATCATTTTGTTTTATGGAATCTTCGTGGGAATTATCGTGTCTGCCGTTTCGCTAACCTCTTCATAAAAGGAGAGAATCTGCTGGCACAGCGTTATGAAATAAATGCAGGTTATCCCATGCCCAAAGCTACGTTTATGGGCGGTATTAATTTGAACTTTTAAATAATAAAATGATATGGAATCAACTAATGTAAAACTCTATTCGCTGAATTACGGCAATGTGAGAACTTATCTGGCAGCCTCGTTATTCATCGTTGGCAACATCCTTTTTCCCCAATTTTTTCATCTCATACCGCAAGGAGGAATAACCTGGCTGCCTATCTATTTCTTCACACTGATCGGAGCTTATAAGTACGGGTGGAAAGTCGGTCTGCTGACTGCTGTTCTTTCCCCTATTATCAACTCCTCACTTTTTGGTATGCCGATGCCGGTGGTGCTGCCTGCTATTTTATTAAAGTCCGTATTGCTCGCCATTGCTGCCGGTTGGGCCGCACAACGCTTCGGGCGTATTTCTATTCCGGTATTGGTTGGCGTGGTACTTACTTATCAAGTTGTAGGAACATTGGGAGAGTGGATGTATATTGGTAATTTCTACAATGCCATTCAGGATTTCCGTATTGGAATTCCCGGAATGTGCCTGCAAGTATTCGGAGGTTATTTATTCATTAGATATTTGATTCGCAAATAACTTCCTTATCAATAACCGCTTTTCCCTGAAAAGAGTTATAAGCTTTGAAAAAGAAAGTTCTCCTCTGTTATAGATACCCATAACAGAGGAGAACTTTTTTAAATACAACGTATCTATTCGCTTTTTATTTATCAATCTTCTTCGTCATCATCTTCCATATAGAGTGTCACCGTATTGTTGATCCCGACTTCGTCGGATTTCGACTGATCCGATACGATTTCGGCATTTTTCAACATTCTCTCCAGATAGCGGATACGGCTCTCGTTCATATTTTTATCTTTTTTGGCGGCATGATATTCAAAATTTTCGCTTAAATCCCCATGTGCTCTCGCCTCTTTGACTGCCTCGATCGCATTTTTTCGAACGGTCAGTTTTCGATATTCAATCTCTTCTTTGATTTTTTTGACATCATTTTCCGTCAACTGTTCATGTAACATATCTTATCCCTGCACTCTCACAACATAATCTTCTTTTCTCGGTTTTGCCGGGGCTTCTCCGCCCTCTGCCGCATAGCCTAAAATACAGTGACCGATTCCGACATAATCACCTTCAATGCCCCATTTTTTCAGAAGAGCTTTTCCTTCTTCACTTTCAAACTCTTCTTTTGCACGGTGGATCCAGCAGGACGCCACGCCAACGGCATGTGCCGCATTCATCAGATTGCCCATGACAAGTGAACCGTCTTCCAGATAGGTGTTTCTGTTCTTGTCTGCCAGCACGATCAGCACCGTCGGTGCTCCGTAGAATGGATCAGATGTCACGCCCATGATCTTCGCATTCATTTTGCTCAGCTCTTCAATGGTTTCTTTATCCTGAACAACCACGATCTTCGGGGACTGCATACCCATGCCGGTTGGTGCAAACACGCCCGCCTCAAGGATCTGTTCCAGTTCGCTTTCTTTTATCTGCTCCGAACGATATCTCCGGCAGCTTCTTCTTGTCTTTAAATCCTGTAATGTCTGATTCATCATAAAGCCTCCTTGTGTATAACAGTATTATGATTCTCTCCACTTCAGTAACGCCCTGCGGATTGTTCCATGCTTCGCATTCTCACAATCCTGCATTACCTATAGCTTCGTGATTTTTCCGC
>OHAN01002823.1_pt1 | contig 11001 bp, 8 predicted proteins | sample 1577121 | NCBI WGS metagenome assembly OHAN01 (sample SAMEA3541554, study PRJEB24748) | human gut metagenome | biome: human gut; feature: human-associated habitat; material: faeces | place: China | collected 2012 | reverse complement strand
ATCTCCACGCTGTCAAACGTCTCATTCTGGTAATGATTGTGAATAAACAGCGTCGGAATATTTCTCCGCCGTATCTCCTTGTAAAGCCGCAGATTCGGATTCGGGAAACTGGAACGCGTCCCCTCGATGATGAGTCCGGACACATTGCGCCCCAGCATCCCCTTGAGATACAGGGCCTCATCATTTAAGCGGTTACGCGTGACCGAAACGCTGATCTCATAACCTTCCTCCCGCAGGACGGACTCGATTCCCTCGTACACCTGCGGAAACAGGTAATCTGAAAAATAACTGAGAATCAGTCCGATGCGGGGACGTTCTTCCTTATCCTTCTCCGGCGCATAGGAAACGTATGTGCCGCTTCCCTTGACCCGGGCAATCAGCCCGTCCTGCTCCAGGCGGTCGAGCGCGTTGCGGACCGTCTGGCGGGAGTATCCAAATTTATTCTGGAGCATATGCTCGGATGGAAACTTGTCCATATTCCGGAGCACCCCGCTCATAATCAGCGTCCGACCCCAGTTGTAGAGCTTCTGATATTTAAGTCCACCCTGATTCCGGCTGCTGTTCTCCCTCATACTGTAACCTCCAGATGTCGCTTTTGTCTGTCCTATTTGATAACCTGCAGAGACTGACGGTCTGCGAATACAGCTACGAATATCAGGAATACAACACCCTGGATGAGCTGCATCATCTGTGTGGTAAAGCCCATCATCGTCAGACCACTGTTCAGGACGATGTACAGAAGAGAACCAACGATGATATTCTCAAAACGTACCTTCGCACCACCGGAAATCGGCATACCGCCCAGTACCAGTGCAATCAGGATCTGGGTCTCAAGCTGGTTACCACCGGAAGAAGTAACCGAACCAACCTTGATAACATTGATAAATGCGGCAAATCCTGTGATCGCACCTGCCAGTGTGTAGATAAGGAACTTCATGCGGTCGGTACGGATGCCGGAGAACATCGCTGCTTTCTCACCTGCTCCGATCGCCTTTAAATAAGTACCAAACTTGGTAAAGCGGAATAAAATAAATCCGATAATCAGGACCACCAACGTACAAGCCAGCTTTAATTCAGTGCTGTCGAAGTTGATTAACATCGCAGAGCCGGCTACCGGCGCGTTGGTCGTCAGATATTTGATAAATCCACGGAATAAGAACATCGTACAAATCGTAACGATGAAGGATTTAATCTTGCGGTATACATAGAAGTAACCGTTGATGGCACCGATCGCTGCACCAACCGCGATACCTGCCACAATCGCCAGTGGAATGCTGGTCTTGGAAACCATGCAGACAACAATCGATGCAATACCAAGGATGGAACCCTGGGAGAAATCCAGACCGCCCATCGTCATGATAAAGAATACGCCGGTTGCCGAAATCATAGTGACATACACCTGGGAAAGTACCAGAGGAAGGTTATTCATCATCCGGAAATTCGTCAGGGCATTGAACATAAGAAAGATAATAATCAGTCCCGCAATCGGCAGAAGCGAACGGATCATCGTCATTTTTGATAACTTTTTGAGCTGCTGCTCTTTATTTTCCGTACTTGTCTTAACTTGATTCTCCATTGCATCCTCCTTATACCATCATCGTGATCAGGCTGTTCTCATCCATCGCCTCATCACGTTCCAGCTCACCGCTGATCTTGCCGTCCTTCATGATAATGATGCGGTCGCACATACCAATCAGCTCCATCAGCTCCTCGGAAATCATGATAATCGATTTTCCATTCTTTCTCATCTGGTTCATTAACTGGTAAATGTCCTGTTTAACCTTAATATCAATACCACGGGTCGGACTGTCGAGAACGACAATATCGGAATCTTTTCCAATCCATCTTGCCAGAACGACCTTCTGCTTATTACCACCAGAAAGCTCCGAAACGAACTGGTTTACGTTTACCATCTTAACGGACATCTGTTTTGCAAACTGGTTGGAAAATTCTCTTAATTTCTTATCGCTCAACAGGTGAATCTTGTTTGCCAGCGAATCCAGGGACGGCAGGCAGATGTTGTCGCCAATGCTCTGGTTTAAAACGACCGACTCATTATCACGATCCTTCGATGTATACGCGATGCTGTGCTTGATCGCGCTCGGGATATCGTTAATCTGCGTTCCGTCTGCCAGCTCTACCGTACCGGTTCTGTCATAGGATGCGCCAAAGATTGCTTTGCCGATCTCATGCATACCGGACTCAGACAGACCGCCAAAGCCAAGGATCTCGCCCTTGTGAAGTTCAAAACTGACATCCTCGATGAGTCCCGGAACCGTCACGTTCTTAACAGAAAGAACGACTTCATCTGATACTTTCTCACCGTAATCTGCACGGTAATAATCACCTGTTACCTCACGGCCTACCATCAGACGTTTCAGATCGTCCTCGGTCACATCCTTGCTCTTGACGGTATCAATGTAAACGCCGTCGCGCAGGATCGTGATGGTATCTGACTTCTCCAGAATCTCCGGAAGGTCATGGGAGATAAAGATGACTGTGTTGCCGCTCTCACGGATGCGGTTCATGTGTTTGTAAAGTTCTTCACGGCCTTCCTGGGAAAGTGCCGTGGTCGTCTCATCAATGACAACAATCTTCGGATTGAAGTAGGTCGCCTTTACGATCTCGACCAGCTTCCGGTCCTCGAAATTGTAGTTGTCGATAATGTCTGCCGCCTTGATACGCTCGAAGCCGTACTGTTTCAGAAGCTCCGTCGCCTTTTTATTCATGGCATTTGTATTTTTAATTCCCATATGTACGAACTGATCTTCGTGTCCCAGGAATATATTTTCCGCTACTGTAAGTCCTGACAAGGTTCCTAACTCCTGTACGATGATAGAAACACCCTCGTTGTTGGCTTCTACCTGATTCTTCGGATGAATCTCTTTCCCATCCAGAATGAAGGTACCGCTTCCGATACTGTAGATGCCGGTCAGCATGTTGGTCAGCGTCGATTTACCGGAACCATTCTCTCCGATCAGCGCGTGAACCTCGCCTTTATTGACATTAAAAGACACATTCTGAACTGCCTTCGTGATACCGAAGGACTTGCAAAGATTTTTTACCTGTAATCTTACCTCGCTCATTGCATTTCCTCCCTCGATTTACTTGACAATCTCGCCTTTTTCCGCTTTTGTGGTCAGCGTGATTATGATTAACAGTGCCAGACCTGTGATAACGTCCTGAATTGCTGTCGGTGCGCCCATCGCGATGAAACCAAAGAAAATAATGTTGATAACGAACTCTCCGATGACAATCGCCTGCAGCGGCATACCATATTTCTTAAATGCCAGACCGAAGAAGCATCCCATCGTCGGAACGAAGTTACGGCTCATCGACGCCATACCGGTTACCGCTACCATAGAGGAACCATAGCTGATCGTCAAAATAGCCATAACACCTAAAAATGCGCCGCTCAAAATAAATGCAAGCACTTTGTACTTATTGACATTGATACCCATGTTTTTCGCTACGAACTCGTTGCTGCCGATCGCATATGTATAAGTCCCAATCTTTGTATAATTTAAGAAAATGTAAGCTGCCACACATGCCAGAAGTGCCAGAATAATGTTCCAGGGCATCTGTCCGAATGCACGGAGGTTGGACGGAAGCGTCTGCTCCACGCCGCCTGCGATGTAGTTGGCAACCGACTCATAGATAAGAGCCAGACCCGTCGTTACAATCATGGACGGGATACGGAGTTTTACATAAAAAACACCGTTTAAAAGTCCGACAATCGTACCAGTCAGCACGCTGCCGATGATAAGACCGGCATATCCCATGCCGAAACGAGAGGCAAATACACAGCCTACAATCGCTGAAAGCATGATGTTCGCGCCGATGGAAAAATCGAACATACCCATAACCATAACAAAGTAAAAACCAACAGCACCAACCGTCGCGATCAGGCTGGCCTGAAAATAACTCAGCATATTGGCCGGAGAACCAAAATTGCCCGGCGTCAGAGCTTTAAAAATCGCCCAGGAAAGCACTACCAAACCCACCAGGATGATATAACCCTTGGCAGTTCCCGAAAGTTTTTTCTTTCCGGTTGTTTCAACAACAGAAGAACCCATATTTTATACCTCATTCATAACTGCTCAGTTTCTTTTTTCTTTTAAAGAAAAGACCGGCATCGCGCCGTGCGATACCGGCCTTTTCTATTACATTCAGCCTCTTAAAATTCTATAATTTGAATCAGTTTCTGAACTAATTAGTTGCCTGCTCTCTGTGCAGCATCCTCGATGGAGATACCAGCTGCAGTTGCTTTCAGGTCATCCAGGCTAAGCTCGGACATAGCTACCAGTTCCTCATCGGTGTATGGAAGCTGATCTACGAAGTACTGCTCATATGCTTTGTAGTCGTCCGGAGAAGATACATACAGATACGGGAACGGAACATCCTCGAAGTTACCCTCGATACCTGTGTAGTTGCCCTTGATTGCGTTGTAAACCATCATGAAAGCGATAAGCGGATCGCAGTAATGTCCACCGGACTCACCGGCCATAGAACCATTTTCAAGTCTCTCGCCCAGATCCGGAAGGAAGTCCGTGGAAACGATGTCGATATCCTGAGTCTTGCCTGCACGCTCAACTGCTGCGATAGCGCCCTGAAGCGGGTCACCGCCGCCGCCTGCCGGAATCAGTGCATCCAGAGTCGGATCTGCGGACATCAGAGCCTCTGCTGCCTTGGAACCACCCTCAGAAGAAGTACCTGCGTACTGCGGCTCAGACAGTTTTGCCTGATCATCCGGATGCTCTGCGTTCCATTTCTCAACACCAGCTTTGTAGCCTTCCCATCTGCCAAGCCAGGTAGCGTCGCCCTGCTCCCAGCCGATCAGACCGATGTTTCTGTCGCCCTTGTCCAGAAGAATCTGAACTAATTTTTCACCGTTCTCCGGCTCGTTCTCATGAACAGCGCCGATGTAGTATGGTGATGCGGTTGCTAAATCATAGATATCCTTGCTGTTCTCCTGGCTGATAACACGGAAGAACTGTGCCAGATATACTTTATTGTCATTACATGTCTTAATAGCGGATGTCATCTCTGTATCAGAAGAGTTGCAGATGATGATACCCTGGCATCCTGCTGCTGCTAACTGCTCTACGGATGCGGTAACCTTCTCCGACACATGACCCTGGTCAACATACTGAACCTGAACGCCCAGAGCCTTTGCTGCCTCGTCGATGATCAGCTTACACTGGGAACCAAGTACATCGGTGGAGGACCAGATGGAAACACCGATCTTGATGTCTTTGTTGTCGATCGTCGAAGCTGCTGCCTCGCTTCCTTCTGCTGCAGAAGCATCTGCTGCCTGTGTCGCATTTGCTGCTCCAGAGCCGCCGCATGCGGTCATGCTCACTGCCATCGCTGCTGCTGTCATGGATGCAGCGGCACGTTTGAACATTTTTTTCATTCTAACTACCTCCCATAAAATTTTCTTTGCAAGCGGCACCCCAGCCGCACTGCGTTGTTGCTTTTCACAACTTTTTGTAATTTTATTATAACAATCTAGGACAAATTGCGCAAGTAAATACAAGAGCATTTTTTCATAAAGTTGTATTTTATTTTGTATATTGTTATAAATTTAACGTCTAATTTTGACATTCTTTTATCCGAAATACAAATGATGCATAAATTAAAGCGGCTGTTTTCGCTAAATATTTATGCATCATGTATAGGTTTGTTGATTTTCTCTCGAATTATGTCGAATCAAAAAAAATACATCTTTATATTGTTTCTGATATGTACTGTACTTTTTTCAGATGTCTTCCCTCTCTTTGCATGGATATTTCCCGTCATTTTGACTGTTCTATCTTGATGCTGTCATACCAGACATTCATGCCGGTTTGTCTGTCTCCGGAAGAGAATTTCTACTTTTTCTTCTTTACCATCGCAAGGATCGACTGAAGCACGATGAAGAAGCATAAAAGCGCCGCGATCGTGATACGGGTCCACCAGGAAGAAAGGGTTCCCTGGAAAGTGATAAATGCCTCGATCGTCGCCTTGATAAGGACGCCAAACAGGGTTCCGAATACATTACCGACGCCGCCGGTTAAGAGCGTGCCGCCGATAACAGAGGAAGCGATCGCATCCATCTCGAAGCCCTTTGCCTGCTCAACGAAGCCGCCCAGCGTATTCAGACAGAACAGGACACTGCCGACGCCGCAAAGGAAACCGTCCAGGATATAGGCTTTTAGTTTTACCCGGCGCACATTTAAGCCCATCATCAGCGCTGACTGCTCGTTGCCGCCGATCGCATAGATGCTGCGTCCAAATTTCGTATATTTCAGCATGATAAATGCCAGAACCAGAAGAACCAGCGCAATCACAACCGTCGGATAGATATATGGATAAATCATCATGCCTTTTTTGTTGAGATAGCCGCCGAACGGAATATAAAGTTTCATCTTCGCCCATGCCATGAAAGTTTCATTCGTAATACTGATCATGTCCTTGGAAATGATCGCAGTCATGCCGCGGGCAAAGAACATACCCGCCAGGGTAACAATGAATGGCTGGATATCCATGTAGGCAACCAGAAATCCCTGTACCAGACCGAAGACAATCCCGGTCACCAGCACGATGAGAACCGCCGGAACCGCACCGATACCGCCTTTTTCCATCATCCATGCCAACATCATACAGCCCATCGCCACGAAGGAACCGACGCTGATATCGATACCGCCGGTGATCATGACGATCGTCATGCCGATACCGATGACAATCAGACCCGCATTGGAAATAAAGAGGTTTAAGAAATTCTGTGTCTTGGCAAAGCCCTGTGCATTAAAGAGCACGCAGCCGATCGCGTACATCACGAAGAACAGCAGGATCGTGACAAGAAGCAGGAACGTGTTCTGATTTAATTTCTTCTTTTCTTTCATGATTTATGCCGCCTCCTTTCCTGCCGCGCCCAGTTCTTTTTTCTGTGCCAGAGATTTTCTCCATCTAGCGAATCCCGGTGACTGGAGTGCTACGATGATGACAACCACGATCGCCTTGTAAACCGGAACCTGATCCGAGGATACGTGCATCGCATACAAGGTGGTCGTCAGCGCCTGAATCGTATACGCGCCGATGACGGAACCTGCCAGCGAGAATTTACCGCCGCCGAGGGAGTTTCCGCCGATGGCAACTGCCAGAATCGCATCCAGCTCCATATTAAGACCGATGTTATTCGCATCCGCCGAGTAGATGCGGCTGGAAGCAATCAGACCGGAAAGACCGGAGCAGAGTCCACAGTACGCATAAGTAAGGAAAATAATCATAACCGACTTGATGCCGACGAGCTGGGACGCACGTTTATTGATACCGACCGACTGGATGTACATACCCAGTGCCGTTTTCTTCAAGAGTAATGAAGTCAGCGCCACAACGACGACCGCCACGATAAACGGGGTCGGAACCGGGAATCCCGGAAGGGAAGCGCCCAGGGTACGGTAGCTGTCCACGCGCACGTATGTGATCTGTCCATCCGTGATCAGCTGGGCGATACCGCGCCCGGCGGTAAACATGATAAGAGTCGCTACCATCGGCTGGATGTTTAACTTTGCAACCAGAAAACCGTTGAAGCAGCCAATCGCCGCGCCGACGATGAGCGCTGCCAGGAAGCCGAGAATCAGCGGATTGGCATATGCAGTTGCTGCGCGCTCGCCGCCGGTTAAGAGGTTGCAGCAGACTGCCGCACTGACCGCCATGATCGCGCCGACGGAAATATCCGTTCCAGCGGAGGACGATACGACAAGCGTCATGCCGACTGCCAGAATCACCAGCTCTGACGCACGGTTGATGATATCGATTAAGTATCCGTAGAGAACGCCGTTCCGCACCTCGATCGCGAAGAAGTTCGGCGTCGTGACGATATTTACCAGCAATACCAGCGCAAGGCAGAAAATCGGGAGAAACAGCCTCTGCGAGGTAATTTTTTTGAACGTCATATTTTTCATAGCTACTGTCCTCCTGCAATGGTTGACATGATGTTGGACTGGTTCATCTCATCCTCGGAAAGTTCTCCTACCTTTGCACCATCGCGCATAACAACCATGCGGTCGCAGGTACGGAGCATCTCCTCGATCTCGGAAGAAATGAACACGACTGCCATGCCCTGTTCTGCCAGTTTTACGACCAGTTTCTGAATCTCTGTCTTGGTTCCGACGTCGATACCACGGGTCGGCTCGTCCAGAATCAGGAAATCCGGGTTGGTCAGAAGCCAGCGTCCGATGATTACCTTCTGCTGGTTGCCGCCGGAGAGTGATTTGATCGGTGTCTCACGGCTGGCGGTCTTAATCTGCAGCATATCAATGTATTTATCGGTAAATTCTTCCTGCTGCTTGCGGCTGAGCAGGTGGAACATACCGCGTTTTGCCTGAAGTGCCATGATCAGGTTCTCACGCACGGATAGATCCGCGATGATACCCTCGTTTTTCCGATCCTCCGGCAGATATGCCATGCCGGCATTCATCGAAATCAGCGGGTGGCGCGCCGCGATCGGTCTTCCCTTGACGCTCAGCTCGCCCTCATCCGGCTTTTCCGCTCCATAGAGAACACGGACCGTCTCAGAACGTCCCGAACCCAGAAGCCCGGTAAATCCGACGACTTCACCCTTGTGAATCACCAGATCAAACGGCTTTATGTATCCTTTCTTTCCGAGTCCCACCGCCTTGATGACGATGTCCGCTTCGCCGTGTTTCTCCTCACTCTTGGAATCCTTGATCGCTGCCAGATCATCGAAATCCTTTCCCATCATCTTGGCAACCAGCTGGACTCTCGGAAGCTCCGCCGTCGTAAATTGTCCTACCAACTGCCCATTCCGAAGAACGGTGATCTTATCGCAGACTGCATACACCTGCTCCAGGAAATGTGTAACGAATATGATGCCGACGCCTTCGGATTTCAGGCGGCGCATCAGATTAAAGAGCTTTTCTACCTCTCCATCATCGAGGGAGGAGGTCGGCTCATCAAGAATCAATACCTTTGCCGACATATCGACTGCACGGGCGATCGCTATCATCTGCTGAATTGCAATCGAATAATTGTCGATCGTCTGTGTTACATCTGCATGTATGTCAAGGTCCTGCAGCAGTTTGCTGGCCTTTTTATTCATTGTTTTCCAGTCAATCAATCCGCCTTTTCGCGGTTCGCGTCCGATAAACAGATTCTCTGCAACCGTCAGGTTCGGACAGAGATTGACTTCCTGATACACGGTGCTGATGCCCCGGTTCTGTGCCTCCTGCGGGCTGCGGTTGATGATCGCATGATCGCAGCCGTCTATCATGATTTCCCCTGTTTCAAACTCCTCTACACCCGTCAGGACTTTGATCAGCGTGGATTTTCCTGCGCCATTTTCCCCCATCAGGGCATGAATTTCGCCTTTTTTTAAGGTAAAATCCACATTCTGCAGAGCTTTTACACCCGGGAATGTCTTATAAATATGCCTCATCTCAAGAACGGAATCCTTTTCCATAAAAGCTTTGCCTCCTTATTTTTTGAAAAAGAAAGCGCAGGGACGGAAACCTAAGCCTCCAGCCCCGCGCCTCCTGATTGCCAAGTGCCTGCCGTCCGCCGAAACCTCCGGTCTGACACTCATTCACTTACGGTCAAAAGCGATTGCCTGTCCGATTATTAACATTTAAAAATACCATTCAAAAGCGAATTAGTAAGCTCTTGTCTTTAAGATTTCTTCCAGATCCATGCTTGTATCGAAGTATGCTTCGTCTACGTACTGAATCTTCTCAACCTCTTCGCCTTTTTCCAGTTTCTGGATGATTTCAGCTACACGCGGACCATGAAGCGGGTTGCACTCGAAGGTTGCGTTTAAGTCGCCAGCGATCATGGACTCGAAAGCTGCCTTTACAGAGTCAAAACTTACAACGATGATGTCGCCGTCCGGACCACAGGTCTTGCCTGCTGCCTTGATAGCATCGATGGCACCAAATGCCTCGTTATCATTCTCACAGATAACAACGTCGATGTCATCATAGCTCTTTAAGAAGGACTCCATAACTTCCTGTCCTTTTGCCTGGGTGAACTCACCAGACTGTCTGTCAAGCATCTTCCAGTTGGAGTGCTCTTTCAGCTTGTTGTCCATACCTTCCGTACGGCCAACCTGTGCGGATGCACCGATGGTACCCTGAATGGTAACCATGTTGATCTCTTCGTCGCCGCGTCCCTGATCCTCTAAATATTTAGCCAGCCAGTCGCCGCAGGTCTCGCCTTCTTTTACGAAGTTTCCGCCTACCCATGCCTCATACAGGCTGTCATCAGAAAGCTGCATCTGACGGTCAGAAAGGATAACCGGGATACCAGCCTCTTTTGCTTCTTCCAGAACGGTCTCCCAGCCAGTCTCAACAACCGGAGCAACTACGATGTAGTCAACACCCTGCTGGATGAAAGAACGGATTGCCTTAATCTGATTTTCCTGTTTCTGCTGTGCATCGTCGAAAATCAGTTTGTAACCATTTTCCTCAGTAAATGTAGATTTGAAAGATTCGGTGTTGGCTGTTCTCCAGTCAGACTCAGCACCTACCTGTGCGTATCCAACTGTGATCAGATCTCCGTCAGCTGCTGCTTCCTTCTTTTCCCCTTCAGAAGAAGCTTCTGCTGCTGTGGTCTCCTCTGCCTTTGTCTCAGCTGGCGCTGCAGTTGTTTTTGACTCTGCAGGATTGCTGGTGCATGCGGTTGCTGACATTGCTACAGCTGCTGCTAATGCTACGGATAAAAATCTTTTTTTCATATGATGGTTCCTCCTTTTTAATTACATCACATTTGTTTTTGCAGTTTTATTATACAAAATGCTCCGTATATTTTATACAGAGCATCTTTTCAAAAAAGTGTGTTTTTTATAGGTTTTCCACAAATTTTTGTGTTTTCTTTGGAAAAAGTTATGTTTTTTTATTGAGGAAGATCTTAAAGCAGGTCCCGATCCCTTTTTCAGACTCAACTAAGATCTCTGCCTGATCCCCATAATACATCCTAAGGCGCTGTGCCACATTATTAAGA
>OHAN01002820.1_pt1 | contig 11004 bp, 6 predicted proteins | sample 1577121 | NCBI WGS metagenome assembly OHAN01 (sample SAMEA3541554, study PRJEB24748) | human gut metagenome | biome: human gut; feature: human-associated habitat; material: faeces | place: China | collected 2012 | reverse complement strand
ATTTTTCATTGGCATTATCCACATTCCAGAACATTCAAAGGCACCGGCAGTTCCTGCCGCAGCTCGGGCACCGGACATGGGATTCCCGCGACTTGCAGGAAGGGTTCGCGCTTATCCTCAGCGGGCTGTTCAAGAAGGTCGTGATCGCCAGCTACCTGTCCGAGCATATCGTGCGCGACGTGTTCGAATCGCCGGAATTTTACTCCTCGTGGACGATCCTCGCCGCCGTGTATGCCTACTCCATACAGATCTTCTGTGATTTTTCAGGATATTCGGACATGGCGATCGGCGTGGGGCGGCTCATGGGGTTCCGCCTGCCGGAGAACTTCCGTTCACCGTACCTTGCGTTGAACATACAGGATTTCTGGCGGCGCTGGCATATCACCCTGTCCCTATGGCTCCGCGACTACCTGTATATCCCGCTTGGCGGGAGCCGCCGGGGGAACCGCTACCTGAACCTGATCATCACGATGGCGCTCGGCGGGCTGTGGCACGGCTCGAATATCCGTTTTCTGGTCTGGGGAGTCATGCATGGGGTGGGGCTGGCCGTCGTCCATGCCTTCCATGAACTGAAAAAGCGTTTCTGGCCGGATGGGTTCACGCCCAGCCCGGCTTTGCACTGGTGCGGCGTGGGCGCGGCATGGCTGCTGACGTTCCACTTCGTGTCCTTCCTGTGGGTATTTTTCCGGGCGGAAGACATGGAGCGGAGCCTTGAAATCCTGCGCCGCGTCTTTGTCTTCGGGCAGCCCGGCGAAGGTTTCCCGTTGCTGGTGATCCCCGCGGTGCTCATAGGTCTGGCGCTGCAGCTTTTCGGGGCGAGGCTGTTCGCGGCGTTCGTGGATGCGCAGGAGCGCCTGCCGTGGGCCGTGCAGGCGGTGGTCCTTGCGCTCGTGGGCGGTTTTATCCTGAAGATGGGTCCGGATGGCGTCATGCCTTTCATTTATTTCCAATTTTGATTTCATGAGGGGCCGTGCATGAAGAACCCTTTCCGATCCGAGCGGGGAACGCTCACGTCCGGTCGTGCCTGCGCCGTATACGCGCTGGCCTTCGTCTTGATGCTTTTTCTGGACGCGACGCGTTTCTCCAGCTTTCTGGACCGGGCCGGCATCGATTTTCCGCCCGCCGCCGTGGTAGGGCAGACTGTGAAGGGCGTAGCCGAAGCGACGGGCCTCGCCGCCTTTTCGGAGGCGGAAACCCGATTGGTGACCGCGTTCAACACGGATAAAACTCTTGGGACCGTCGAAGGGCCGTCCGTAGCCGCTGCTCCAAGCACGGCCCCGCAGCGGCCCGTAGCCGATGCGCTGGCGGATTTTTCCCGTGAGGCGGCTTCTCCCGCACAGCCGGAGCCCCCGGTCGAAGAGGTTCCCGTTTCCGTCCCTCCCGCCGCCGTACCTGAACAGGCCGTGCGGACTCCCGGGGCGCAGCCGGAAACAGGGATTCCGCCGCCTCCGGTTCGGGCGGAAACGGAACGCAAGCCGCTGGTGCTGCTCGTGGGCGACTCCATGATGATGGAAGGGTTCGGGCCCGTGCTCCAGCGTACTCTGCGCAAGCGCCCGGATCTGGAAGTGGTGCGCGAAGGCAAATATTCGACCGGGCTCAGCCGTCAGGACTATTTCGATTGGCCCGCGCAGCTTGAGAAGCTGGTGGGGAAGTACAACCCGGATATGGTCGTGATCTGCATGGGGGCCAATGACCCGCAGGACATCATAGACGAGAACCGCAAGCGCCATCACGCCGACAGTGAATCGTGGAAGACGATTTACCGGAGCCGCGCCGAACGCCTGCTTGCCGTGGCCACGGCCAAGGGTGCCAAGGCCGTATGGGTCGGCCTGCCCGTCATGGGCAAGGAACCGTATTCGACCCGCGTCCGCCGCTTGAGCGAGCTGCAAAAGGAAGCCTGCGAGACGTATCATGCCGCCTTCGTGGATACGGTCAAGGTGCTGGCCGACGCTCAGGGCAACTACACGACATTCAAGGTCGACGACAAGGGACGCCACATCCGGCTGCGGTATAAGGATATGGTGCATGTGACCGAGGACGGTGGAGCCATGCTGTCCGCCGCAGTGGAACCTGTTGTCGAAAAGGAACTTCTTCTTGGCAGGAACAAGGCGGCGGAACGTCCCGCGCCTCAGGCTCTGCCTTCCTCCGCATCTTCTTCTCCCCTACCGGCGGAGTCCCCTTTGCCCGCCGTCGCTGAGGCCTCTACGGAGCAGGGCGGCATTCCGTTCACTGTGGACTCCATGTTCCGTGGAGGGAAGATTCCTTGCTACGCGTTCCTTCCCGCCGACCGCAAGCCGGGCGAGCGTTTCCCCGTCGTGTATCTGCTGCATGGTGCATTCGAGGATGCGGGCGTCTGGAACACGCGGGCCGGAGCGCTGCTGTCGAAGCTGGCGACCCGCGAGCGGCTGGTGTTCATCGCGCCGTCATGCGGCCGCACCGGCTGGTATGCGGACAGCCCCTATTTGAAGAAAAGCCGCATTGAGAGCTTTTTCGCGCGCGAGTTGATGCCGTATGTGGAGCGGGCTTTCCCTGTGCTGCCGAAACGCGGCGTCATGGGCATGTCGATGGGGGGGCACGGTTCCTTTGTCCTTGCGCTGCGGCATCCCGGCTCCTTTGCCTCGGTCAGCTCCATGAGCGGCGTTATGGACATTACCCGGCATCCCGATCAATGGAAGATCCGCGACGTGCTCGGCCCTATGAACGCCAACAAGGCGTTGTGGCAGTCGTATTCCGCCGAAGATCTGCTGAAACGGTCGAAGGCCGCCGGGATGCCCGCCATGCTCATCACCACAGGGCAGCAGGACGCGTATGTCGTGCCTGAGAACCGCGCCTTTCGGGATACGCTCCGCCGGGGCGGGTTCTCCTATCAGTACCGCGAGGCGCCCGGCCTCCACGATTGGACGTATTGGCTTGACGAGCTTCCCCTACATGTAGCGTTCCATGCGGGGGTGTTGCATCGGTAGCAGAGGATGCCGAAGGGCCGGTAGTGGCTCCGGGTATCATATCCTTGCACGGAAAATCCCTCTCCTCCTCCAAAACCGACGCCCGCTGGAACAGGGCAGGGTCATACATCGTAACAACGAAAAGCCGTCCTTTTTCTGAACGGAAAAAGGACGGCTTCTTTATTTTGTATGGGCTACTCCGCCTTGCGGAGCGTGCGCCATTCTGGATCGTCGGTCAGATAGCGCGGGCGCTCAGCGAGGAGCTTTGCCTTGTCGCCATAGCCGTACAGGGCCGCGATGGTGGCTATGCCCTGTTCGTTGCCGCCTCTGATATCAAGGGCCGTGTCTCCCACCATGACCATTGAAGCGGGATCGAGGGCATGGCGCTCCATAAGGAGACGGATGATATCCTTTTTGCAGAGTTGCCGGTCCGGCAGGGAATCCGTGCAGCCGACGCCTTCGAGGAAGGGCATGAACCCCTTGAGCGTAAGCATCCTTTGCGCGGCGGCCTCCGGTTTATGCGTGGCGACGAACAGGCGGCAGCCTTTGGCCCGCAAACGCTCAAGCAACGCGAAGATGCCGGGGTAAGGAGTGCTTTGGGGGAAGGTGCCGCCAAAATAGAGGTCACGGAATGCGGCCACATGCCGGGCGATTTTCGTTTCGTCGGCGTCCGGGCAGACTTCACGGAAAATACCTTCCAGCGGAGGGCCGATGATGGAGAGCTCCATCCGAGGGACCGGATCGCCCGCGTCACGCAGGACGGCGGCAATGGCTTCGAGAACGTCCGGCGCGCTATCCACAAGCGTGCCGTCAAGGTCAAAGAGAATGGTCGAGAAAGGGAACGCGGAAAGCTGCATCAAAAACTCCTTGCAATGTCCACCGGAAAAGCCGCAAGCCTCGCCATATGAGGGCGTATACGGGAAAGCGGGTTCCTTCTTACGGCTGTGCGCTGCCGCAGGTTAACCTATGCGGCGCTTCGGCGGTTTCCGTTGTCGCTCGCCCACGGCCTCTTGGTCAAGCGCGTGGGACATGTTGAGGCGGGAAATCATCTTGAGCGATGAGGAGGCGATGCACCATTGGGGGTGGATGTTCCCGTATGGTTTATCATCAGGGGATACTCACAATCCTCCCAAATGCCCTCGGAAGCAGGGCATGAAAACCGTGTCGGCACGCTGTCAGGGGAGGAAGGCCGTTCGCCGGCGGCATCCCCGCTTCCTGACGGAAACGTATCGGTGAATACGCGGAGGGAAACATGTGTGAAAGGGGCGGGTTCGCTCTTGGGCCCGCCCCTTTTATAGGTGCACGGAGGAATAGGCCTACAAGAGTTTCCGCTCTCGTGCAAAAGAGAAAGGACGGTTCTGGATAGGCGCACCGCACCGGGAGGCGTTTTTTACTCCGAGTAAATGTCTTCCTTCGTAAAGTGGCCGGGTTCGATCAGCACCTTATTGATGTTTTCTCTGGTCACGACTTTACCGTTGATCAGGAACGCGTTGATTTTATTGCTACCGTCGTTGCCCAGTTCAGAATTGACGTTGACCTTTTTCTTCGTGGCAAGGTTGTAGGCCTCGTCCACGGCGGCATACGCCAGTTCCCTCAGGTCCATGTAGATGGTCGCGTCCTGCGTGCCCGCGAGGATTCTTTTGATGGCGGCGAGTTCAGCGTCCATGCCGGTGATGACGGCATGGTTGGTGACGTGGAGCTCCTCGAGCGCTTCGGCGGCGGCCCCGGCGAGGCGATCATTGGAGGCGAAGATCGCATCGATACGGTTGCCGTTTGCGGCGACGGCCTCCTTGACCAGCTTCTTGGCTTCAGCAGGGGACCATTTGGGCACGTACGCATCCAGAACCATATTGAGTTTGCCGTTTTCGATCAGAGGCTTGATGTATTTCATGGCTCCATAATACAAAAACGGCGTGTTGAAGTCGTTCACGTCGCCTTTGAGGACAATGATGTCCCCGTGGTAGACTTTTTCAGTCAGGTGCTGCCCCATGTTCTGCCCGATCTTATAGCAGTCGTACCCGACGAAAAGGTCGACGCTGCCCCCCATGACGGCCCGCGCGTAGGAAACCACTTTGGTGTTCTTCTGTTTGGCGTACATCAGGACATCGTCGACCTTGCGGGTGTTGTTCGGCGTGATGATCAAAACGTCGATGCCGTCGGAGAGCATTTCAAGGCAGTCTTCGGCCTGCGTCTTGGAGCTGTCCGGCAGATTGAGCCGCAGTTCGATGTCCGCCCCGAGCGCTTTGGCGCGTTCCTGCATGAACGCCATGTCCTTCTGCCAGCGCGCCGCGCCTCCGGCACCGATGGAAACGCCGATTTTCACCTTGCGGCTGTTGTCCTCGCAACCGCCCAAGCCTAAAAGCAGAATCGCCGCACATATGCAGGACAGCCATTTCTTCAGCATATCCGACCTTCTTTGAATACGTTACGGAAGCTTTCCTCATCCATAGGCTTTGCGAAGTAGTAGCCCTGTGCGATGGAGCAGCCGCACTCCTTCATCAAGCGCACGTTCTCAAGGTGCTCCACGCCCTCGACGACAACCTTGATATTCAGTTTTCTCGCCATATCGGCAATCGACGAGAAGATGATGTTTCGCCTGTTGTTGTCCGCCGCTTCGCTCAGGAAGCCTTTGTCGATTTTGAGGACATCGATGGGGATGTCCTTGAGCATATTAAGCGAGGAATAGCCGGAACCGAAATCGTCCATAGCGATTGCAAATCCGTTGGCGTGCATTTTCCGTGTAAAGGCATAGATGGTGTCGATATTGTCGAATATGGCGCTTTCAGTCAGTTCTATTTCAATAAGATGAGCGGGCACGCCGTATTCACATTGTTTCTTGACGATTTTGCTGAGGAAGTCGCTGTCCATCAGGTGGAGGCGCGAGAAGTTCACCGAGATGGGAACACACGCCAGGCCCTGCTCAAGGAAGGATTTCAGGAACTTGAGGACCTTTTCGTACATGATCATGTCGAGTTCGACGATAAGGCCCGTCTGTTCGCACATGGGAATGAATTCGTTGGGGAAGATGAATTTGCCCTCGCGGGTCTTCCAGCGCACCAGCGCTTCGCCGCCCACGAGGATGCCGCTGTTGATGTCCACCTTGGGCTGGTAGTACGGGATGAATTCATCGTTCTTCAGCGCTTGCTTCACGGCGCGTTTCAACTGCTCGTTATGGATCGTTATCTGTTCGAATTTGTTTGTGTAATAGGCGAATTTTTTATTCAGCACACCCTTGATTGCGCGGGCGGCCGTCCCTGCCTTATCCACCATGAGGTTGATGCTTTCGGTGCTGTCCGTGACGGAATAAATACCCGCTGAAAAATAGAGGGTTATCTCTTCATTCTCGATGGAAGAGAGCAGGGCGTTCAGCCGTCCTTCCGCGGCGTTTTCAAGCAGGATCACAAAATGGTCGCTGTAAATCCTTGCGATCAGTTCGTGGGCATTCAGCTGCTGGCTGATGCTTTCATTGATTTTGCGTAAAATGCGATCGCCGAATTCAAATCCGTAAAAATTGTTTATGTATTTGAAATTGTCGATATCAAATTTGATAATATGGAATTTCTTATGGGGACATTGGGTCAGTATCCCTTGCGCATCGACAAGAAATTTATTGTATGTGTCACCCAGAGTAACCGTATCGACAAAGGCAATTTTTTCCAATTGCGCGCGCTGCTTGTTCTTGTACCACAAGAAATACGTAAGGCTTGAGGTAAAGATAACTACGATGACGAACAGAATGAAATAGAAAATACTGATGACGGTATTGCCGTTGGGAGAAACGGCATTGTTCGGTACGCTTGTAATCAAATACCAGTCGTGGATTTTTTCTATGGGAGTATATGCCGAGAAGATTTCCCTCCCGGCTATCGTCGTCTCGATGAACCCGTTGCGGTTGTTCCGGATATCCCGTTTCATCTGCTCTGAAGCTTTAGGGTTGCCCGCCCCATAGAGATCGCGGAAGTAATTGTCGGACTTCTGCTCACACTTGGGATGCGCCGAGTGAAGGATAACGTATCCTTCACGGTTGATTACATACATATAGCCCTGCGAGGAAAAGATGGAGAGGGAACATATCTTGTACATTTCCTCGAATGTAATGACCTTTTGTATGGTCCCCACGATTTCCCCGTTATACGAGAGCGGCACGCTGATGACGAAAACCTCATCCCCGTTGATGCGTGAAATAAGCTTGTCTGAAATATTGGGGATGCCGTCGATGGCGAGGCGGAAATAATGCCGCCCCGAGATATCCAGCTTCCGGCCGCCATCAAACAAGGCCATGCCGTCCCTGTTCGCAGTGAACAGATCATCCGTGTTGTTTTCTTTGGCGTATTGTTCGATGAGGTCCTGTGTCTTGAGCTTGCCGGAAGATTCCTCGGCCTTCAACCTATCGGAAAGTTTGTTTGCGGTGATATCCAGCGAGTTGACGTTCATCATCAACCTGCTGGTGATGGCGTCCTTGTTCTGGGTCACAATCTCCACCAAATTGATTTTTACGTCCGAATTCAGCAAATTTTGGACATAACGCATGAGAAAGACTACCGAGACAGATAGTGCAAGATTTATAAAAACCATGAATATAGGTAATATATTTTTAAAAAATATTTTTTCTCTCATACGATTCTGTCAGGATAAAAGATATTTATTCTTTTGATAGATAAAAACTTTGTTCCAGCTGGTAGCTGAAGGCTGAAGAGGAAGAATGGAAACAACTCCAATATGGCGATAAGTAATGTTTTTATTCTCTGAGCAAGTATGCTTTAACAAAACTAGTATGTTTTGTGTTAATCGTTGACTTAAATTATATTTTTTTATGATCTGTTTTTTTACCTTATTAACAAAAAGTGTTTTTGATAACGGATAAAAGAAATATGTTGTTTTTATACAAAAAGTAAAATAGGTGTTCCAATAATTTATTGCCGTATACAACGGGATGGCTTTATTTAACGAAAATCAAATACAGTATAGACTAAACAAGGCGAGGATAGAAATAACCTCGCCTCGGGACAGTATATGTGTCGCGCTTCCAACTCCATAACTGTATTCCACTATGCGATTTTACGCCATAGTTATGAGATGGCGGCTCAAAGGATGTGCCTACATTGAAAAGCAAAGGCATCGTCTCAGTTTTCCGGGCGCGGATCAATAGATTTGATGAGGATTTCGGCTTTCTCAGCGAAGGAATCTTTCTAGCTTATTGACTTTTCACTCTCTATTTATCTTTCGAGCGAAGAAAGGGGTATATGGATCCGCATATGGGAAGAGCGGCCCCAAGATCGAATGACGAAGGGACCGCTCTTTTTGCGTGCAAGCGGAGTGTCGGCTGTTCGGAGGAAGCGGGAGCGGACCTGAATCCGTTTTGGAGTGTGGCCTGTGCGCCTTCCGAGCGGCGCGCGGCTAGTCCATGAGCGTGCCGCCGTTTATGTCCAGGATGTGCCCAGTAATGAACGCGGCTTGCGGCGAGCACAGGAACCACGCGCCCTCGGCCATTTCCTCAGGCGTCCCGAGACGGTTCAAGGGCACTTTCTCAGCGATAACCGGCCATGATTCCTTGGGGATCATGGTTCCTTGCACAGGGCCGGGGGCTACGCCGTTTGCCCGGATTCCGTAGGGGGCAAGCTCCATTGCCAGCGACTTGATTGCCAGCTTCATAGAATTAAAATAACCGCCTTGGATGCGCAGTAATGCGCTTTGGTTTTCGCGCCGTTGCTGCCGAGGGCGGCAAAGCCCGTTTTGGCGGCCCGGGAAGAAAAGAGCACCATGGCGCCCTGCCCGGCTTCCAGCATCGGAGGGATGCAGGCCTTGGCCAGAAAGAAGGCCCCGGTCAGATTGACCTTGATGACGTTCTCCCATTCTTCCACGGGCATATCCAGAATGGAGCAGGCGGGGCGTGTGATGCCCGCGCTGTGCACGACGGCATCGATCCGCCCGTATTTCCTGGCTTCCGCAACCAGATTAAGGCATGAATCAAACTCTCCGACGTTGACCCGCACGGCGACGGCATGGGGCAGGGACGCCGCCTGCTGTGTCGCGTCGGCTATGTCGGCCATGATGACCGTATGCGTCGCCGCAAAGCGTTGCGCACAGGCCAGACCAATGTTGCTTGCCGCTCCGGTGACGATGGCGACGGGACGCTGTTCGGACATGTTGGACTCCTTGTTTGGGCTTGGGTATCCTTGGAATATTTCTGGCGCAGCCGGAAAGGCCGTATTTTCTCCTTGCAAAAACGGCTCCAAAAAGATTCGTGAGAAGTCCCGCCGGGATGTAGGAAAGCCCCGCTGTTTTTCCATCCAATATATAGATAAATCTGTATGATAGACAGACTGTCCATATGTTGGATAGTGTAGGCGCATCACAGGAGGCTGCAATGGACTTCTCTCCCTTCTCCCTGCTCGTCGTGAAAGTGTTTTCGTTGATCACCGGCGGCCTCGGCGCGGAGGCCTGTGCCCAGATCCTGAAAGTTCCCTTGGAGGAGCTTGAGCCGATCATCGCGGAGCTGAAGGAGGGCGGCCAGCTCCAGTCCGACCCGGATCGCCCCGCCCGGATCATGATAACGTCCCGGGGCGTTGCGGAATTGCAGATGCGGAACGCATGGCGGGAGGTGTGCGCCGAGATCGCTGATGTGGCCTCCGCCCTTGACGAAGGGCAGAACCTCGAAGCCTGTACCCTTCTGTTGGGATTCATCAACACGCTGTTGAACAGTTCCCAGTCGAGCGGGGCCGTCGCCTGCTATGGCCTTGTCTTGCGGCTGCTGGGCCGATGGAGCCCTGCGGGTGCCGCCTCCGGTCAGAAACAGGCCTTCATGAAGCTGGCGCTCGCGGCTTGCGACATTTCCATGTATCTCTCCAAAAGCCATCGTCAGGCAAGGGAGATCGCCGCCAGAGCCCTTGAGACAGCCAAGGAGCAGGGGGACGCCCGCATGACGGCCTTGCTGCATCTGGTGGAGTCCAGCCTTGAAAACATGGCGGCGGAATGCTCGGCGCAGCGTATGCATGAGCTGCACGCCCAATGCGAGACGTCGTTGCTTGAGCTGGACAAGGCCGGGGCCCGGGGGCAGGCGGAGTATTTTGTGGGCATGTTCCACTTCTGGCACGGCCATTTCCGGGAAGCCCTCGCCGCGTTTGAGGTGGCCTTGCAGTACCCGCAGTTGTGGGAATGCCGGTTCCAGACGGAAATGTTCTCGCTGTATACGAGTTCGTCCGCCGTGTATCTGGGGCGTTTCCATCAGGCGGTAGGCATCCTCGAGGCGGCCAAAAGGGCGGCGGAGCTCGGCCAGAACCGTTTCAAGATCCTGTGGTGGGAAGGGCAGCTGGCGATGGTGCTCCTGTACATGCGGCGGCATGAGGAGGCGTTGGAGCTCATCGACCACGTGCTCAGCATGGTCAATCCCGAAACGGAAACCAAAATCGCCGTATGGGGTATGCGCGGGCTCGCGTTCTACCATTACACGCAGGGGAACATCAAAGCGTCGCACGCGGCGATGCAGCGGACGATGGACATCGCGCTGCGGTATGGTTTCCGCCGCCCCATCTATTCCTATCCGTGGATGTTCGACGTGCTGGCGGCTTACGAGCAGGCTGGGCTGCCGCCCGTCCGGGGGCTTGATCTCGATGAGGAAATCCAGCGGGCGATCGAAAGCTACAACGAGCATCTGAGGGCGGGGGCGCTCCGTGCCAAAGCGACGCGCCTGTTCGCGGAAAGCGGCGACAAGGAAGCGGCCGGAAGCTTGCTGGCGGAGAGCCTGCGCGGTTTTACGGCGATAGGCAACCCGACGGAAATCGCCGTTACGCAGCGGCGCATTGCCCGTCTTCATGATCTCCCCGCTCGGGCCGCTGAAAGGGGGCTTGCACCGGAAAGCGGCGCATCGCCGTATGAACCTGAAAGTACGGCGCGCATCGGTGGAACGCTGCTCGAGAACTGCCGGATAGCCCTGGAATCCATACGCAATCTCACGGATTTTTCGCAATACATCAATCAGATGACGCACATCGCCGGTTGCGAGCTGGGAGCCGAACGCGCCGCCTTGCTGGAGGTTTCCAGCGGCGGGCTGCTGACGTGCCGG
>OHAN01002816.1_pt1 | contig 11026 bp, 8 predicted proteins | sample 1577121 | NCBI WGS metagenome assembly OHAN01 (sample SAMEA3541554, study PRJEB24748) | human gut metagenome | biome: human gut; feature: human-associated habitat; material: faeces | place: China | collected 2012 | reverse complement strand
AGCTGCCGGAGCGGTGCTTAAGCCGCAAGGCGGGAATTGTGCGGTGTTGCCATAACGCCAAAAAAGGGAACGCACCTGATTCACAGGGCACGTTCCCTTTTTATTTCTTAACTTATCCCTTTATGCGTTTCACAGCGGTGCCAAGTCAAACCGGTACAGAGTGGTTGCGCTGTAGGGGCGGTCGGGCAGGACGGTGGTATCCGGGAAATCGGGATGGTTGGGGGCATCAGGGAAATCCTGGGTTTCCAGGCAGACGGCGGAATACTGGCCGTAAGATGCGCCATCCTTGCAGGCGGTGGCGGACTTGAGGAAGTTGGAAGTATACAGCTGCACGCCGGGCTGGGTGGTCAGGGTCTCCATGCGGATGCCCGTTTCGGGGCCGGTCAGCCATGCGGTGTGGCGCAGACCGCTGTCCGCAATAACATAGCAGTGGTCATAGCCGCCGCACTGCTTCAGGGCCGGGTAATCGGCGTTGATATCGCGGCCAATGGTCTTTTCCTCGGTAAAGTCCATCGGGGTGCCTGCCACAGCGATCTTGCGCCCGGTGGGGATGGAACCGGCATCCGTTTCCAGATAGGCCGGTGCATCCAGAGACAGACGGTGCCCCAGCACGCTGCCGGAAGCATGGCCGTTCAGGTTAAAGTAGCTGTGGTTGGTAATGTTTGCCACAGTGGGGGCATCGGTGGTCAGGGTGTACTGAATCATCAGGCCGGCGCCTGCCAGGCTGTAGCGCACTTCCAGCTCGGCGTTGCCGGGGAAGCCGTCGGTGCCGTCGGGGCTGGCTGCGGTCAGAACCAGGGTATCGTCCCCCTCAAAGCCCATGTCAAACACGGTCTTATCAAAGCCGTGCAGGCCGCTGTGCAGGCAGTTTTTGCCCTCGTTCGGGGTAACATGGTATTCTTCCTCATACAGGGTGAATTTGGAGCCGCCAATGCGGTTGGCGTAGCGGCCCACCACAGCGCCCAGAAAACAGGTGTTCAGCTCATAATCCTGCACGGTGGGGTAGCCCAGCACAACATCCACCTTGTTGCCCTTGCGGTCCGGCACAAGCAGCTGCTGGATGGTAGCGCCATAGCTTAAAATATGAACTTCGATGGTATCGTTCGCCAGAATACCGACCTTGACCGGCTGGCCTGCGGTGGTTTTTCCGAAATCTTTGATTTGAATGCTCATTCTGTGGTTCCTCCTTCAGAATTTTCGCCGTCCTGCTGTGCAGCAAGGTCATGGCGGACGCTTTTGCCCACGGCGCCGGTGCCATAGTTCAGCATCCGGTTCACCCGGCTGACCGTTGCGCTGGAAGCGCCCGTCAGCTGGCGAATTTCGCTGTACACCTTGCCTTGCAGCAGGCACCCTGCTACATCATAGCGCTGTTCCATGGTGCGGAGCTCCGTTACAGCGCAGAGATCCTCAAAAAATCGAATACAATCGTCCAGATTATCCAGCCGCAGGATGGCTTCATACAAAGCAGTGCTGCGGGGCTGCCCGTTGGGGGTGGTTCCAGCGCGCATAGGCGCCTCCTTATATATTGCATCATCGTGCATATTTGCCCTGCCAAAACAACCAAAATGTGGCAAGCTATCACTTATCAATTTTAGCAACTGCACCAACACAAGTCAAGGCTTTAATGCGCTGAATTCCATATTTAATTTTTATGAGGTCTGCCAGTTCCGCCCCGCCGGGCCAAAAGTTTTTCTTGCGCTCCGGCAGGCCCCGCGGTATGATAAAGACATTGCGCACCGGCGCGTGTCCGCCGCCCAATGGTTTTAGGAATCTTTTTTAATCACCACGGCCCGCCGCCCCAGCTGGCGGTAAATTTTCATGAACTGGACACGCGGTACCACACGGTTAAAATCCAGCGGGTCTGCCACCACAAAGTTCTGGTCATCCATGCCGCACAGCACCATGCAGTGCAGGGTGTGCAGCACCTCGTGCCGCCGCCCACCGGGCAGGTCGTATTCACCGCAGGGGTCGTGCTGGATATCGCCAAAGTGCAGCGTTGCCCAAAAGATGACTGGGTTCCCGGCCTGCAGCTGGGATGCCAGTTCGGCTTCCTCGGCACCGGTCAGATCATAAGCGCGGCAGCTGCTGCCCTGCACAGCCAGGTAGGCGTTCGCCGTCTGCACAATCGGCCCCGCAAAGCAGTAATAGCCGGTTTCGGGGCTGCCATCGTCCAGGTGAGGATTGCCCATATAAACCTCGTCGGGGTCTGCGCCGTACCACTGGGCGCTGCGCGGCAGATAGTAGTCGGCCAGTTCGCACTTATCCGGGGCAAAGCCCAGGTAGTGCAGCACTTCGCAGCAGCTGGTAATTTCGCAGCCGTTGGGCAGCTCCGGGTTTTGCAGGATCTGGGGAACTGGCAGCAGGATGGATGCCATAAAAACGCCTCGCAATCATACGATTATTTCCGTTTTGATTGTACCAGATTTCACCGGGAAAGGAAAGCCGCAGTATCCGCTCAGTCTGTTATAATTTATAGATAAATACAAAATGTATACCATGGAGGGGATTTTATGAAAGTATGGGATATGCACTGTGATACCCTGGCCGAGCTGCGCTATGCCCAGCAGGCAGGCAAGCCCAAGAGCTTTTTGCACAATGATTTAATGATGGATCTGGAACGCATGAAACAGGGCGACTATCTGCTGCAGTGTATGGCTTGCTTTGTTCACCTGGAACCGGAACGGGAAAAAAGCCCCCTGCTGGCCTGCCTGGAAGAAATCGACATTTTCTACCGCCTGCTGGAACAGTATCCCGATGACCTGATGCAGGTGCGCACTGCGGCGGACATCCAGACGCTACTCACCTCCGGCAAGCGCGGCATGATGCTGACCGTTGAAGAAGGTGGTGCCTGCCTGGACAGCCTGGGTGCATTGCGGGATCTGTACCGCCTTGGCGTGCGGATGATGACCCTGACCTGGAACTTCAAGAACGGCTTGGCCGAGCCCAACATTGTACCCGGCACCGATGACATGTGGCCCCGCCCGGCCAACACCACCGGAGGCCTGACCGAAAAAGGCTTAGAATTTGTGGAGGAGATGCAGCGCCTGCATATGCTGGTGGATGTTTCTCACCTATCGGACGCCGGTATCTGGGATATTCTGCAGGTGGCAAAGCGGCCTTTTGTTGCCAGCCATTCCAACGCGCGCGCCTGCTGCCCCCATGTGCGCAACCTGACGGACGAGATGCTGACCGCCATGGGCGAAAAGGGCTGCCTGATTGGCCTGAACTACTGCGCTTCCTTCCTGGACACAAACCCCGACCGCAGCCAGGTCAGGAGCCGCATCACCGATATGGCCCGCCACGCCCGCTATATTATGGATAAGGCCGGTGAGGACTGCCTGGCCTTGGGCAGCGATTTTGACGGCATTGACGGCGACCTGGAAATTGCCGGTGCGCAGGACATGCCCAAGCTGGCCGAGGGGCTGAAAAAAGAGGGTATCCCCGAGCGTGTGGTGGAAAAGATTTTTTACGGCAACGCCGTGCGCTTTTTCAGCGAGAACCTGTAACGCTACCAAAATAAAAGGAGAACCATTATGCCGCATCCTGAATTGACTTTGGAACGCCGCATTGATGCAGAGCTGTGCGGGCTGGACGCCAAAATGTGCGTATACGCAGATGACCTGCATGGCCATGTGGTGGAGCGTGGGGCTGATGATGAATTTGAATCGGCATCCACGATCAAGATTTATATTCTGGGCTGTCTGTACGCCCAGGCGGAAGCCGGCAAAGCCAGCCTGGATGCCGAACTGACCTATGAAGCCCGGCATTTTGTGGACGGCTCCGGCCTGATCCGGTCCTTAGGCGAAGGTGCCAGGCTGCGCGCCCGCGATGTTGCCACCCTGATGATCGTTGTCAGCGACAACATTGCCACCAACATGCTGATCGACTATCTGGGGTTGGATACCATCAATGCGTTTATCCGCAGCATTGGCTGCACCCACACCAAGCTGCACCGCAGCCTGCGCAGCGATAACTGGAGCGAAAAGCTGGGTACCATTACCCCGCGGGATATGGGCCGCTTTTTTGCCCTGTTGGCAAAGGGCGAGCTGGTCAGCCCCCAGGCCAGCGATGCCATGCGCAATGTGTTCCGCCAGCAGCACTACAACACCATGCTGGCGGGCAGCATCCCCCCGTATTACACCGACCCCGAAGAATCCCACGCGGATCCAGATCTGATCTATGTAGCCAGCAAAAGCGGCTCCATGGATGCCTGCCGCAATGACGGCGGCCTGATCCACACGCCTTACGGGGATTATGTTCTGGTAATGATGTGCACCGACTTTGCCAACAAGCTGGAAGTAAACGACCACCCCAGCGTGATTTACGGCAACCGTGTCAGCCGCATGCTGTTTGACCAGTACCTGGCGCTGGAGGGTAGTTTTGTAAAGTAAGTGGAGGGCGTATTCGAAAACGATTTTGACGTTCTTGGATACGGCTTGTACCAAGCAATATTATGGCCTATGCGGCAAAGTTGCGGAACGGTCGAGACCGTTTCCTACAGAGCATTTTGTTGTGCACGACCAACCAATAAACGCTCTGTAGGGCGCGATGCATCGTCCCGCACGCCGGGCCTTGCCCAATATTTCATTCAATCACCCGCCGCACACTCTGCGGGTGCATTTCACCCCAAAACCAAACCGACCGCAAAGGCGATGCTGCTCGCCCCTGCGGTCGGTTTTGTATCTGATTTACCCCTTCACGCCGGTGGTTTCATCAAAATGGTAGGTGGAACCCTCAATGGTGTGCCAGCCTTTGTACATGGCGCCGGTGGTCAGGTCGTAATACCAGGTTTTACCGTCCTGGGTGTACCAGCCCTTGATCATGTGGCCGTTGGCATCGTACCGCACCCATTTGCCGCCGTTGGAATCCTGGTATACTTCCTTGCTGGTGGCCTTGGCACCCTGCTGTACGTTGTCCAGCCAGTACCAGGCACCGCTGGCGGGGTCGTAAATCTCCTTGCCGCGGTAATTGCTGCTGCCCGGCTGCCAGCCCTGGCGCACCCAGCTTTCATACCAGAAGCTCTTGCCGTTGCCGTCTGTGACCCAGAAGTTGGTCAAAGCACCGCTTTTCATTGTGCCGTAAACCGGGTCAAAGTAATACAGCGAGCCATTGATGGACACATTGCCGTACTGCATAATGCCGGTGGTCAGGTCATAGTAGACCTTGCGGCCATCCGGTAGGGTCCACGGGCCGTGGATCATGGCACCGGTGACAGGCTCAAAGTAATACCAGTTGCCGTTCTGGCAGTTTTCGCCTTTGATCATGTGGCCGTTTTCATCATAGCGCACCCACTTGCCGCCGTCCGATTCCTGGTAGACATCTTTGTTCACGGCTTTTGCGCCGCCGTCCACGGCATCCAGCCAGTACCAGGCATCGCTGGAGGCATCATAGATTTCTTTGCCGCGGCCGGTGGTGCCCTGCTTTACGCCGTTCTCGTACCAGTAATCGCGGCCGTTCTCACTGCGCCAGCCGGTATAGCCGCCGGTGCTGCCGTTCTGGTACTTGGGCCAGAAGGTATCACGCGCCAGCGTTCCGCGGGAATCGCAGCGGGTGGTATCAGAGGTGTTGCCGCCCAGTTCATACACGCGGCACCATTCGTACCCAGCATGATAAGCACCGTTGGCATCATTGCTGATACCATACATGTAAGAGCGCAGGCTGGAAAGGCTGTTCAGCTCATATTCCAAAAAGCGCATCTGGCCGTACAGGGTATGCCAGTCCAGGCCGTTGTTGTTGCAGTAGTTTTGCAAATTGGTCCAGCGGTCGCCGTACCACTGGCACAGGCCGTATGCGGTGCCGTAGTCATTGGTAATGTCCACATAAAAACGGGATTCGCGGTACATGCTGGCCATCACGCCGCTGGCGGCGGCGCTGTTCATGCCCATGGTGCCGGTCAGGTAGTTGTAAACATCCCGCTCGTTGGCGGCAACATCCTCATTAGTGTTATAAGAAGCGTCATACGTTGCGGCGTCTTCCTGGACGATATCGCCGGAGTATTCGGCAATGCCGGTGTCAGCGGTATCAAACATGGGCATCAGCGGGGTCAGGCTGCCGGCAGTTTCCGGCGTGGCGGCTTCGGCACCCGCCGAAAGCGCCAGCGCCATGGCGGCAGCCACGGCGGCGATCAGGGTCAAAAACTTACGTTTCAATGCTGCACCTCCTTAGAATGGTAAACAACCTTGATGATGAACGATCTGCGGGCCTGATACCAAAACAGCTCCCGACTGGAAGCAATCGGGAGCTGTAAAGCTCGGTGGAACCGCGGAACGCTTAGTTGTAGCGGCGCTCCTTGATCTCGGTCACGATATTGTTGATGAAGGCATCCAGCTCCTGCGTGGTGGTTTCGCCCTTGCGATCACGCACACTGATGTTGCCAGCCTCGGCCTCCTTAGCGCCCAGCACCAGCATGTAGGGCACGCGGTCAACTTGCTGGGCTTCACGGATCTTGTAACCGATCTTCTCATTGGATTCATCCAGCACAACGCGCACACCGGCAGCGGTCAGCTTGTCGGCAACGGTGCGGGCGTAATCCAGCGTCTTTTCGCTGACGGGCAGAACCTTGACCTGGGTGGGAGCCAGCCAGGTGGGGAAGCGGCCCTTAGTCTCTTCGATCAGATAAGCCATGAAGCGGTCCAGAGAACCCAGGATGGCACGGTGCAGCACAACGGGGGTCTTCTCGCTGCCGTCCTTGTCGATGTAGGTCAGGTGGAACTTGGCAGGCAGGCAGAAGTCCAACTGGCAGGTGGACAGGGTGTACTCTGCACCGACAGCGGGCTTAACGTTGACGTCCAGCTTCGGGCCATAGAAAGCAGCTTCGCCGATCTCCTCGGTAAAGTTGATGCCCAGCTCGGTCAAAACTTCGCGCAGAGCGTTCTCGGCATGGTTCCACATGGCGTCGTCGTCATGGTACTTCTTCTTGTCGGCGGGATCACGCAGGGACAGCACGCAGCGGTAATCGGTGATGTTGAAATCCTTGTAGACGTCAAAGATCAGGCTGCAGACATTGGCAACTTCGCTCTTGATCTGCTCCGGGGTGCAGAACAGGTGGGCGTCGTTCTGGCAGAAATGACGGCCGCGCTCAATGCCTTTCAGGGTGCCGCTGGACTCATAACGGAAGTCGTGGGCAATTTCGCCAATGCGGATGGGCAGCTGGCGGTAGCTGTGCGGGCGGTTGGCGTAGATCATCATGTGGTGGGGGCAGTTCATCGGGCGCAGAACATAGCTTTCACCCTCCATCTCCATGGCGGGGAACATGTTCTCACGGTAATGATCCCAGTGGCCGGAAGTCTTGTACAGGTTCACGGTGCCGATGCAGGGGGTCATAACGTGCAGGTAGCCGCGCTCGCGCTCCTTGCCCTTGATGTAATCTTCCAGCTGCTGCCAGATGATGTAGCCGTTAGGCAGGAACATGGGCAGGCCGCGGCCAACCAGGTCGTCGGTCATGAACAGGCGCATTTCCTTGCCGATCTTGCGGTGGTCACGCTCGCGGGCTTCCTGCTGCTGCTTTTCCCAGGCTTCCAGCTCTTCCTGGTTGCGGAAAGCAACGCCGTTGATGCGGGTCAGCATCTTGTTCTCTTTGTCATTCTTCCAGTAAGCGCCGCTCTGCTGGGTGATCTTGAACGCCTTCAGAGCCTTGGTGTAGGTCAGGTGGGGTCCGATGCACATATCAACGTACTCGCCCTGCTGGTAGAAGCTGAACTCGGTCTCATCGGCCAGGTCGTCCATATGCTCCAGCTTATAGTGCTCCTGGCGCTCGGTCATCAGCTTCACAGCTTCATCGCGCGGCAGGATGAACGGCTTGATGGCAAGGTTTTCCTTGCAGATCTTCTTCATTTCCTTTTCAATGTTGGCAAGGTCTTCATCGCTCAGTTTGGTATCGCCCAGGTCAACATCATAGAAAAAGCCGTTTTCGGTAGCGGGGCCAAAGGCGAAGTCGGCCTGCGGATACAGGCGCTTGATGGCCTGTGCCATAATGTGGGCAGCCGTATGGCGCAGAACGTGCAGTTCTTCTTCTTTCGGGCATTCGGCAACAGTGCCGTCTTTGTAAATGATTTTCATTGGTAAACGCTCCTTTGGATAAACAAAAATGCTCCATCCCATTCTTGACCATAAACGGGATGAAGCATACAAATTCATACTCCACGGTTCCACCCGAATTGGACGCGGCAAAGCATCCCACTCGTAAAACAAAGGCCCAAAGCCCTGTTTTGTAAGCGCCGGTAACGGGGCGCTACCCCGGCGAAGGTTCGCCTTCGCACTCGGCAGTGGTAACTGTGCTGCCCGCCTGCAAAACCGCTTGCACCACGCCAAATTCGGCGGCAGTTCTCTCTTTTGCGCGTTCCAGCATGTATTGTCTGCCTCAACGTTTTATTCAGGATGAAGTTGCCTTTACTATATACCACCCCGGCGGGGAAGTCAAGGGGGCGGCGCAAAATTTTACACCGTAACAAAAGATGACCTTTGCCCAAAACTGTGATATGATGGAAAAAACGGGCCGCACCCGGCAGGGGATCCCGGCCCGCTTTGCCATCGGCTACTCCCAATTCATCATAAGAATACAGACAGGGCCCCTGCTTTGAAGCTGGCAGGCGGCCCCGCAGGTGCATTTCTGCCAATTTTTGTGCCAGGTGGGAACGTTCACGGTGTTGTAACAATTCCTTGACAATTTCCTGCAATGTAGCTACAATATTAGATAGGACTTAAGGGTGTCGCCCATCGGGAACGCCGCTTTTCAGATATTTGTTTTACCGCCGCAAATTTGGCGTTTTTTCGTTTTATTTGTGTATATGGGGCTTGAGGTGTATCCGCTTTTGGGTATGCTTTGGATTATCGCCCCATTTTGTATAGAATATCGCAGGCAGTATTTGAACCGCAAAGGTCAGCCCCTTGCGCTGTAAGATGCTGGCAGTGTACCCATGGTAGCTGCCAGATAAAACAGGCGCGGGCTGCCCGGGCTTTTCAGGTATGCCAGAAATAAAAGCGTTCCGCTTGTGCTGCGCCCTCCTGCATTTGATTTGAGTTTTGTAAGGAGTGAAACTGCCATGCCCCCAATTTTGATGTGGGTGCTGGTTGTCGTTGCCGCTGCCGTGTGCGGGGCGCTTGGTTATTATTTTGGCGGGGAAAACCGGAAGCGTACCGCCGAAGCCAAGATCGGCTCTGCCGAAGAGGAAGCCAAACGCATCGTGAACGATGCCATCAAGGCTGCCGAGCAGAAGCGCAAGGAAACCATCATCGAGGCCAAAGACGAGGCGTTCAAGCTGAAAGCTGACGCCGACAAGGAAATCAAGGACCGCCGCGCGGAGATCAGCCGCCAGGAACGCCGCATGGACCAAAAGGAGGAAGCGCTGGATAAGCGCACCGCCGCCATGGAGCGCAAGGAAGAGGACCTGAAAAAGCGCGGCGAACTGGTGGAAGCCCGCCTGGACGAGCTGGAACAGCTCAAGCTGCGCCAGACCGAAAAGCTGGAAACCATCGCCGCCATGACCCAGGAAGATGCCCGCGCCGTGTTGTTGAAGAACATTGACGATGAGCTGACCCACGAAAAGGCCATGAAGATCAGCGCCTATCAGGCTAACATGAAGGACGAATGTGATGCCATCGCCCGTGAGCTGGTCGGCCAGGCCATTGCCCGCTGCGCAGCCGATGCCACCAGTGAAGCCACCGTCAGCGTGGTGCCGCTGCCCTCTGACGAGATGAAGGGCCGCATCATTGGCCGCGAGGGCCGCAACATCCGCGCTCTGGAAACTGCCACTGGCTGTGACCTCATTATTGACGATACGCCGGAAGCCATCACCCTTTCCAGCTTTGACCAGACCCGCCGTGAAGTGGCCCGCATGGCCCTGGAGCGCCTGATCGCTGATGGCCGTATCCACCCGGCCCGCATTGAGGAGACCGTGGATAAGTGCCGCCGCGAACTGGAAATTCAGATGAAGCGCGAGGGCGAAAAGGCTGTGATGGACCTTGGTATCCACAGCCTGCATCCCGATTTGGTCAAGCTGATCGGCCGCCTGAAGTATCGCACCAGCTATGGCCAGAATGTGCTGAGCCATTCTCTGGAAGTGGCATGGCTGGCCGGCCTGATGGCTGGCGAGCTTGGCGTGAACGTTCAGCTGGCACGCCGCGCAGGCTTGCTGCATGATATCGGCAAGGCCCTTGACCATGAGATCGAGGGCAGCCATGTGCAGATCGGTGTGGATATCTGCAAGAAGTACCGCGAGAACCCGCAGATTATTCATGCAATCGAAGCCCACCACGGCGATGTGGAGCCCAAGACGGTGCTTGCCTTCATTATTATGGCAGCGGATGCCATCAGCGCAGCCCGCCCCGGTGCCCGCCGTGAAAACATGGAAAGTTATATCAAGCGTCTGGAAACGCTGGAAGCCCTGTGCAACGGCTTTGAGGGCGTTGAAAGCTCTTACGCCGTGCAGGCAGGCCGCGAGGTCCGCATCCTCGTCCAGCCCGACAAGGTCAGCGACGACGAGGTTATTCTGCTGGCACGCAATGTCGCCAAGAAGATCGAGAACGAGCTGGATTACCCCGGTCAGATCAAGGTCAGCGTCATCCGCGAGAGCCGAGCAACCGAGTACGCGAAGTAAAATTCACAACTGCATACAGCAACAGGCAGACCGTCAAAATTGGCGGCCTGCCTGTTTTGCTATACGATGCGGCAGGAACCGGGCATGCCCGGCCCGCAGGCTTTCCCGCAAGAGGGTGCCTATTTTACAGTGCCGGGCCGCACATGTGCGGCCCCTACTGCATGGCACCGTAAGGCCCGGCGCAGGTCCTCGGACTCAATCTTTCTGCAGCTGGCGCAACGCACCCAGGAAGGGATGAATACCTCCCCTACAAAATAATAAGCCCCCGACATAATGCCGTACAGCGGCAGGTGTCGGGGGCTAACTTATTCTATTACAGATGCAGCACTCTGTCCTTGATCTCGGCAGTTCGGCCCTGGTTCCAGAACTGGGTGCCGATGTAGCCGCAGGTGCGGCGGGCGACGTTCAGCTTGTTCTGGTCGCGGTTGTGG
>OHAN01002807.1_pt1 | contig 11061 bp, 7 predicted proteins | sample 1577121 | NCBI WGS metagenome assembly OHAN01 (sample SAMEA3541554, study PRJEB24748) | human gut metagenome | biome: human gut; feature: human-associated habitat; material: faeces | place: China | collected 2012 | reverse complement strand
TATGAGGAACTTGAAAATAAAAACATAGATACAGGTATGGGACTTGAGCGTCTTGCTGTTGTCGTTCAGGATGTTGATTCCGTATTTGATGTAGATACAATGAAAGCTATCAGAGACAAAATATGTGAGATGGCAGATACCACATATCAGACAGATGAGGCAAAGGATGTATCAATAAGACTTATCACAGACCACATCCGTTCTTCAACATTTATGGTTTCAGACGGAATCATGCCGTCAAACGAGGGTCGTGGTTATGTGCTCCGCCGTCTTATAAGAAGAGCTGTTCGTCACGGACGTATGCTTGGAATCAACAAACAGTTTATGGCAGAGCTTGCACAGACAGTTATAAATGAGTCAAAAGACGGTTATCCGGAGCTTGAAGAAAAGAAAGAATTTATTTTAAATGTTCTTTCGCAGGAAGAAAGTAAATTTGATAAGACAATAGATCAGGGATTAAATATTCTTAATCAGATGCAGGAAGAACTTGCAAAATCAGGTAAAAAAGAACTTGATGGAAAAGATGCATTTAAATTATATGACACTTATGGATTCCCTGTAGACCTCACTACTGAAATCCTTGAGGAAAAAGGATACACGGTAGATGAGAAAGGCTTTGAAGCTGCTATGGAAGAACAGAAGCAGAAAGCCCGCAGCGCAAGAAAGACTACAAACTACATGGGAGCAGAAGAGACTGTTTACCAGCAGCTTGATCCGGCACTTACGACAGAGTTTATCGGATATGACAGACTTGAGGCAGATGGAAAAATTACTGCACTTACAACTGAGAGTGATGTGGTTGCAGCACTTACAGATGGTCAGAGTGGAACTGTTATTGTTGATAAGACACCGTTCTATGCAACAATGGGTGGTCAGCAGGCAGATATAGGAACAATCATTTGTGGAGACAGCGAGTTTAAGGTAAAAGATACGGTTAAACTTCTCGGTGGAAAAGTCGCACATATTGGTGAAGTTGTCAAGGGTATGTTTAAGGATGGAGATACGGTCACACTCAAAGTTGATGCCGCAAATCGTACAGCAACATGTAAAAACCACAGTGCAACACATCTTTTGCAGGAAGCACTTCGTAAAGTATTAGGTTCTCACGTAGAGCAGGCAGGTTCATACAATGATGCAAACAGACTTAGATTCGACTTTACACATTTCTCAGCAATGACACCTGAGGAGATAAGCAAGGTTGAAGATATTGTAAATAAAGAAGTTGCAGCAAATCTTCAGGTAGTTACAGAAGTTATGTCACTTGATGAAGCTAAAAAGACAGGTGCCATGGCACTCTTTGGTGAGAAATATGGTGAGAAAGTCCGTGTTGTAAAGATGGGAGATTTCAGTACAGAGCTTTGTGGTGGTACTCATGTTGCGAATACAGGAGTTATAGGATACTTCAAGATTATATCTGAAAGCGGTGTAGCAGCAGGAACACGCCGTATTGAAGCACTCACAGGCGATGGACTTATGAAATATTATGCAGAGATTGAAAGAGAACTTAACGAGGCAGCAAAGGCAGCAAAGGCAGAGCCTTCAAAACTTGTAAACAAGATTAATGCAATGCATGATGAGATAAAAGAACTTTCAAGTGAAAATGAAAAACTTAAAGCAAAACTTGCCAATGATGCGGTAGGAGATGTAGACAGCCGGATTAAAGAGATAAAAGGCGTAAAGGTTCTTGCAATGGCAGTTCCTGATGTAGATATGAATGGTCTTAGAAATCTTGGTGACCAGATGAAAGAAAAGATTGGAAGCGGTGTGGTAGTGCTTGCGTCAGCAGTTGACGGAAAAGTGACACTTCTTGCAATGGCAACAGATGATGCAGTTAAGAAAGGTGCTCATGCCGGAAATCTTATAAAAGGAATCGCAGCACTTGTTGGCGGTGGCGGCGGTGGACGTCCAAACATGGCTCAGGCAGGAGGAAAGAATCCTGACGGAATACCAGCAGCAATCGAAAAGGCATATGAGGTTGTAGAGAGCCAGTTATAATATGTATATTATAGTTTCAGACAACAAGAAAAAGTCATCGTAAGATGGCTTTTTCTTATGTGTGGTGGTAAGAGAAGAATGAAAGAGAGAATGGGAAAAATATGAATAAAACTGTGCGGGATAAACTTGTCTCGATGAGAGAAGAAAAATACAGAGAGTTTTCAAGTGCACTTATTCCGGGATGTGAAAATATGTTAGGCGTTAGAGTACCTGTTATAAGAAAATATGCAAAAGAGATTTTAAAGGAAAATACAGATTGGCAGAAAATACTTGAAGAAGACGATATTTATTTTGAAGAAACAATGCTTCGTGGATTTATTATAGGAATGGCAACATTAAAGGAAGATGATGTTGAGCTTGCAAAAGAAAAACTGGCAGAGTTTGTTCCTTATATAGAAAACTGGTCAATAAATGACAGTTTTTGTAATGCATTTAAAATAGCAGGTAAGCATGGTGATGATTTTATTGCTGAAATAGAGAAGATGGTAAAGTCCAAAAAAGAATATGAGGCAAGAGCCGGACTTATCCTGCTGCTTAATCATTATGTAAAGGTGGATATGGCAGGAAAAAAGACTGTCAGAAAGAGAACTGTTGAAATTTGTGATATAACTTGTGAATATAAAGGAGACATTGAAAAGGGCAGATATACAGATAAAATACTTCAGTTCGTTGACAGGGATTTTTCTAAAAACGGGTATTATACCCAGATGGCAGCCGGCTGGCTTATTGCGGAGTTATTTGTCACATATCCGAAGGCTGTGTGGAATTATTTGACAGATAAAGAAAAGTTAAAAATTGATGACGTTTCATATAAAAAAGCAGTTAGAAAGATATGTGAATCGAAAACACCTTCTAAAGAGGTAAAAGAGTGCATCAGCAGATTGTGCTGTTAAGCGGATACTCAACTTTATGGTGCGGCAGGAAAATCTGAGAAAAATAATGTTAAAAAACACAAAAAAGCTGTTGACTAATGCTAAAGTTGTGGTATAATAATTGTTGTGCGTACAGGACTGTGGTTCTGTGAAAAAATACCCTACACAGTTGTTTGTGTATTTGATGCATAATCTACAACTGGAGGGAGGTTAGGTGTGAGACTATGTCAAATGTAATCGTAAAAGAGAATGAGACATTGGATAACGCTTTACGTCGTTTCAAAAGAAATTGTGCTAAAGCTGGTATCCAGCAGGAAATTCGTAAAAGAGAGCATTATGAGAAGCCAAGCGTTCGTCGTAAGAAGAAGTCTGAGGCAGCTCGTAAGCGCAAATACTAATCGTATGTAAGGGATTTGAGTGTCGAATCCTGAAATCAGAAAGAGGTTATTTGGTTAATCTCTTTCTTTTTTTATGGAATAGGAAAATGCTCGTAACATAGCGGAAAAACAATGAGAATTGCGAATATCCTTGACAATAAAAACACTATGCTCCATTCTAAGCGTATAAGCAAACAGCAGCCACTTATTACTTAGAATAGAGCATAGTGAAAAATTATAGTCCTGTCGTTGTCTTTAGATGATAAGAATACATATTATCTAAAATCATATAGACAGTTTAAACAAAATCTCTTAAAGTATCTACAACACTTTGTTTTTCGGTATTTCCATACATCAACATCGGAATAATACAGCTAAGTATGATAAATACCGGAGCGACAAGCAATACAGGAAGTATTACAAAATGTCCGTTGAAGAACCAGAAAATATTTTCAAACAGTCTTTTAGTGAGTACGACAAATATTACCGAAGTAATGAGTGATAAGACGGATGAACTTACGCTATAGAATAAACTTTCATATATTAGCATCCTGCGAAGCTGTCTGTTTGTCATACCTATGGATTTAAGCATTGCAAATTCATGTTTTCTTGACATGATTCCTGTGAGGACGGCATTGACAAAGTTAAGTATTCCGATAATCCCTATAACAGCACACAGCAGACCGCCAAGCAATATAAACATATTTTTAAAACTGTCAAATTCCTGACGGACCTTAGCTTTACTTTCGAATGAAAGTGAAGATGAAGGTGCGGAAGTTATATTTTTAAGGTAGTTCTCAGTCCGTATCTCAGCTTTTTTGTTTTTAGAGTCTAACATATAAAATAATGGTGAAATTTTTTGCCCGCTATCATTTTTCAGGCTGTCGGTTGACATTACCACATTATATCCGGTTACAGAACCGTATCTAAATCCCATTGAAAATGGAACTTTCACAAGTGCACATACCGTATATGTGACTTCGTGTTCTTTGGCTATGTAGTATTCCATATATTTTTTTGGGGTGTCATCGGTTACTTTTTTGCCTGTCCGATTATCAATAAAATAAGCATTATCAATATATGACATTGTGAACTTATCGCCGACTTTTGGGTATATTCCTATGTTTTGTGGATTGCCGTAATCATCAGTCATTACACTTATAGCTATATTGTGCTGTTTTTTGTCTTTAAGTGGAGAAATGCTGCCGGAAAAGACTTTAACTTTATTTAAAAGTTTTATATCAATTCCCTCAATAAGTGGATCGGATGCAACTTTATCTCCCTTTTTTCTTATTGAATTGAGGTTTTGTTGTAATTCTTTTTGACTGAAAGTGCCTTTACACATATTTATATAGGTCTTTTTATCAACCCATCCTACCACATCAGTGGAAGGCAGGAAATATCCACATCCGGTTAATTTGTTATCTGTATTTGCAGTGATACGGCGAATATCCTTGTCTGAGATACAGTGTTCACCGTCAATTTCATATCGGAAATAGCTTTTTGTACTTACAATGAAATCAGAGCATACACTCCGTGAAACAAATCTGTTCATATCAATTCCATTTACAAAGAAAAACAATGTATTTAGAAGCGCTACGGAGAGTGAAAGGGATATGACAACAAGGAAAGTGCTCAGCTTGTTCCTGCCAAGATTTGTAAATGCCATCTGGTAAACTTTTGCACCTCGGGTATGTTTTTTCTTCTTTTTTGTGTTTGAATTGTCCGTATATTTTACCGCTTCAACAGGGGAAATCTTAGAGGCGATAAATCCCGGACGCAGACATGACATAAGTACGGTTAATAGTGAAAAAAGTATTGATATTACAAAAATAAGCGGGGATATGCTTATAGAGGTGCTTTCTGTACCAAGCGTAGTCTGTGAGATTATGGCAGGAAACAGAGTAATACCGCTGAAATATCCTATAAATAGTCCGATTGGAATACCTATTGCACAAAGAAGCAATGCATGGATATAGATTATCCTGCGAAGCTGATGTGGAGTGACACCGATTGTCTTTATAAGACCGTAAAAATGTATGTCATTTGTTACTGAAATCTGAAAAATATTGTAGATGATAAGGTATCCGGTAAATATGACAAGTATTAGGAAAGCCACAATTCCGACAAGCGTTACGGGGTCTGTGTTTTCTGCAACTTTTTCAGAGGTGTAGCCCCAGTTTACACCGATACGTACACTGTTTTTTTCGTCTCGTGTCTGCCAGTCATACCCGAAGTCTTTATCAATCTGTTCCATTTGTTTTTCGATATTATGGCTTGATTTAAGCATAACATTTAAGTCTGTCCGAAAATCATCAAGTCCGTTTTTTTTGGCTTCTTTGATAATATTTTCAGTATATTTTTTTGAAACATTGATATAGTGAACCGGCATTAAACTATTATAGTCGTAATAACCTGTAAGTTTGAAATAGTCCGTTTTTTCAAATGTTTTACTTTTATTGTCACTTACTGTATAGGCAAGTTTTATCTTTGTTCCAAGTTTTGCTTTGGCACCGAGGAGCTTTAAAGCCGTAGTATCCATTGCTATTTCATCGGAGTTTTCCGGATTTCTGCCTGTTGTTGGTGTTGCATAACTCCATTTTGAGCAGTTTTCATCCATATAACTGACTTCGCCTGAAATCTGTCCAAAATAATCTGATTTTATAGAACCAATGCAAGTTCGTTTACCGTAAGCTTTTATTTTTGAATGGGTGATAAGTTTGTCTGCCTGTTCGTCAGTTACATCTTTAAATGTCCCGTGTGAATAACCACCAATCTGACGGAATGAGTAAGTTTGATAACTGTCATTTAGTGAAAGTGCTATCGTGAAAAGTGATGTAAACAGGATAGTTGTAAGTATAATTGCGATAACAGCTATTATATTTCTATTTTTTGCAGCACGCAGAGAACGGTAACTCAAACGGAAGATACATTTTTTATTTTTTACATTCATGAGTTTGTCCTCCTAATCTTTAGTTATTACATGACCGTCTTCAATATGGATTATACGGTCTGCTGTCTGTGCTATTTCTTCGTTGTGGGTTATCATTACCATTGTCTGGGAAAACTTTTTGCATGAAACTTTTAGCAGACTTAAAACGTCCTGGCTTGTTTTTGAATCGAGATTTCCGGTTGGCTCATCCGCAAGTATTATTGCCGGAGCGGATGCTAAGGCTCTTGCGATGGCAACACGCTGTTGCTGACCGCCGGAAAGCTGGTTTGGGAGAGAATTAAGTCTTTTTGATAAACCTAAGGTATCTGTTATCTGTGTTATAAAACTTTTATCAATTTTTCTTCCGTCAAGTTCAAGGGGAAGTACAATATTTTCATAGAGATTTAAAACAGGCACGAGATTATATGCCTGAAAAATGAAACCTATTTTTCTTCTGCGGAAAATAGTAAGTTCCTCATCGTTTAATGAAAATATGTCTTTGCCGTCAACAGTTACGTTGCCGGATGTCGGAGTGTCAAGTCCTCCAAGCATATGAAGAAGAGTTGATTTGCCACTGCCGGATGTGCCTACAATGGCGGCAAATTCACCGTTTTCAATAGAAAGATTTACATTTTGTAGTGCATGTACAGTGTTTTCACCGGAGCCATATGTTTTTGTAAGATTTTCTGTTTTAAGTATTGTCATAATAATCCTCATTTCTGCACACGTTATGGGTGCATATAAAAATTGTGTCAGGTGTGCACAGACACAAATCTTTAGAAATAAAATAATTTTATACTAAAATGCCCCAATCTAAAATTTATTATTGTCTGGAAAAAAGTATCGCATATAAAACTTTCTAGAATCTTTCAAGAGGTAAAGTGAAATCTTACAGTTTTGAAAGAAATACAGAAAAAGTAGAGCCCTGACTGCGTGAAGAAGCAACTTTGATATATCCATTTTCGCCGGAAATTATTTTTCTTGTGAGATATAGGCCGATTCCTACGCCTTCTGTAGTATTAACATTTTCGCAACGGTAAAATCTTGAAAAAATCTTTGAATAGTCATGTTTGGAAATGCCCATACCGGTATCAGAAATATCAATGCGGACGAAAAATTCATATACTATGACATCAATCGAAATGCCGCCGGAGGATGTGTATTTGACAGCGTTATCAACTATATTGCACAAAGCTTCGAGCGTCCATTTGGCATCAAACAGTGCTGTGGCAGAAGTTTTGGTGTTTTTAATGTATAAACCCTTTGCTTCAGCTTTTTGTTTATATTGAATAAAGACTTTATCAAGTAATGGCTGCAGGTTTTGTATTTTAGGAGAAAGGGATATAATCCCGGTTTCAAGCCGTGACAGTTTTATAAGAGAATCAATCAGAAAACGCAGTTTTTTAGCCTGTGAATAAAGTGCGGTAAGATTATTTTTTGAATTTTCGGAAAGTTCATCTTCTAAAAGGAGTTCACAGTAGAGAAGTATGTTCGCAATAGGTGTTTTTGTCTGATGTGATATATCGGCGATAAGAGTTTTGATGCTGTTTTTTTCCTGTTTAATATTTTGCGTTGAGAGAGCAGAGCCGGAAAGGTATTGTGCAAATTTTGTCTCAAGTGCAGAGAGACGGCTTTCGTCAAAACTATTTTCGGTAAATTTACCGTTTAGTGCGGTATCTATCATTTTTTCAAGGGAAGAAAGAAGATTGTCGGTTTTATGTCTGTTGATAAACAATGCAGTTATGCAAAATAAAATAATTATAAGTTGAGCCAATATAATAAAGTCTTTAATCATAGGATTCCTTTCGTTGTATTAGTGTATTTTATCAATGATACATTGAACTATGGTCAAATGTTTTTTATGTTATAAATGTTTTGTAATTAGAATAATCCGTGTTTTATTTTTTGTCCCATTTATATCCAATTCCGTAAATGGTATGTATGTAATCAGAAGCACCGAGTTTGTCACGTAATCTTTTGATTACCACGGAAAGAGCATTGTTGTCTACATAATCGCCGCAATCAGTCCATATGCGGTCGGTAAGAATATCACGGGTCATGACATGTCCACGGTTTTCGACAAGCAGACACAGGAGTTTTTGTTCTGTTTTGCTTAATTCAACGGGTGTACCGGAAACGAAAAAATTAAGATGTACAAAGTCGAATGAAAAGTTATCTATTGTTATAACTGAACTATCAGTTTTGGAATCATGGCAGGGGTGTTTTCTTAGCTGGGTATTTACCCTGGCACGAAGAATGGCAAGGGAAAAAGGTTTTGTAATGTAGTCATCAGCACCAAGTTCGAGACCGTTTACAATATCTATGTCAGTATCATTGGCTGTGAGTAGAATGACAGGAATGTCCGGAAAATCAGTTTTTAATTCGGTGAGAAAATCAAGACCATTTCCATCGGGCAGGGAGATGTCAAGCAGTATAAGCGAAGCCATAAAGCAGACAAGCTGTTGTCTTGCAAGTTTCAGGCTTGTACACGAAAAAATCTGTCTGTCATCTGATTTAAGAGCCTGACAAAGTCCTTTGTTAAGGCTTATGTCATCTTCTATTATGAGAATTTGTTCCATTTGGATAGTCCTCGTTTCTATAGTTATTTTTCCTGATAATTGTATGACGAGTAGAGAATAAAAGCAAATAAAAATTTGTGAGTTGCATTTTTTAGCAGGTTGTGTGACATTGATGTATGTGGGTGTTATGCTTGCTTATGGATGGCAACAGTAGTATTATTATATTACTTTACAATGAGCAGGATATACTGTAAATAAGATGGAATTATTGTTAACGGTTTGACAGGCATGAGCGGTGGCAGATAAAAGTAATTGTGAATAGGAGTGGTTTGAAAATGTTTGGATTTCTGAAGAATGGTAAGATATATAAAGAACTTGATGAGATAATAGCACAGATAGATTCTAATGTTGCAAATAATTATAAAGATGCAGCACAGGAAGCGGTGGGATGTTTGGAAGAAAAAATAAATGAATTTTGGGAAAATGGGCAGCTTAGTGAAAAGAAGAAGTTGGAATATAGTGCAAGGCTGACGAGGTATAAGAGAGAACTTGAGGGATTTACACATAAGGATCAGAAGCCGTATTGGAGTTAGTGCGTGTTTAAAATTTTTAAATGTGGTAGGATGTATGGAGAGGGGAAAACTTGATAGGTGGAAGATTTTTGTGGAAAAACTGAATAAAAGGTAATGGCAAAACGGAAGCAGAGTATGGCAAAAACAGTAAGTATAGGAAATATTATAACAAGAAAGTGATTATACTTCTTGATGAGTATGATACGCCAATGCAGGAAGCTTATGTGTATGGCTTTTGGAAAAAATGGCTTAAAAAAATAAATTTTATCAATACTATCTTTAGAACATAAGTTTGATAAAATGAAGAAAATAAACTTGAAATCAATTTTACTTAATTTTATTAGTAAAAAATATAAATTGACTAAATAATATTGCTTTTTTTATCAAAAAAATATATAATCAAACCAGTTTGATGAACAAAGGGGTTCAGCAAATGATGAGAAAACATTTATCGGCAGACAGATGTATATACAGTATCTGTTTTCTGAGAAAGTTTCTTCTATATATGATATGTATGTATAGTATGTTTGTTTTTAATATATATGCATGTGTATTATATAGGAGTTTCTATGTAAAGAAGTGTTTTCTGTTATTTGCTGAGCCTCTTTTTGTTTACTATATGTAAATCAAATATATCCAAAGAGTATTTAAAGAAAAACACAAAGTTGTAGAATATTGATATGGAGGTAGAAATGATGACAAATACTGAAACTTGTAACAGCAGGGTTTTAGCAAAAGCCTCAAAAGTTATTGACCATGAAAAGAGAGGGCTTTACGATCCTCGTTACGAACATGATAACTGTGGTATTGGTTCTATTGTGAATATTAAGGGAAATAAAACACATGATACTGTTTCAGGAGCTCTTGATATTGTTGAGAAATTAGAGCATCGTGCCGGTAAAGATGCAGAAGGCAAGACCGGTGATGGTGTTGGTATTCTTTTACAGATATCACATAAATTTTTCAAAAAAGCAGTTAAACCACTCGGTTTTGAAATTGGAGAAGAGAGAGATTACGGTATTGGAATGTTTTTCTTCCCACAGGATGAACTTAAAAGAAACCGTGCTAAGAAAATGTTTGAAGTCATTATTGAAAAAGAAGGACTTGAGCTTCTTGGATGGAGAAAAGTTCCGACTGAACCTGACATATTAGGCCATAAAGCACTTGAGTGTATGCCATGTATTATGCAGGCATTTGTTAAAAGACCTGAAGATGTTGAAAAAGGACTTGATTTTGACCGCAAACTGTATGTTGCACGCCGTGTGTTTGAGCAGAGTAATGATGATACATACGTTGTCTCATTTTCAAGCCGTACAATAGTTTATAAGGGTATGTTCCTTGTTGGACAGCTTCGTCTTTTCTTCAAAGACCTTCAGGATCCTGATTATGTATCTGCTATCGCAACAGTGCATTCAAGATTTAGTACAAACACAAATCCAAGCTGGATGAGAGCACATCCAAACAGATTTATCGTTCATAATGGTGAGATTAACACTATTGTAGGTAATGCAGATAAGATGCTTGCACGTGAGGAGACGATGGAGACATCACTTCTTGCAAATGATTTCCACAAAGTCCTTCCGGTTGTAAATCCAAATGGTTCGGATTCGGCAAGACTTGATAATACACTTGAATTTCTTGTAATGAGTGGTATGGAACTTCCGCTTGCTGTCATGATTACTATTCCTGAACCTTGGGAACACGATATGAGCGTAAGCCAGAAGAAGAGAGATTTCTATCAGTATTATGCAACAATGATGGAGCCTTGGGATGGTCCGGCTTCTATCGCATTTA
>OHAN01002805.1_pt1 | contig 11062 bp, 6 predicted proteins | sample 1577121 | NCBI WGS metagenome assembly OHAN01 (sample SAMEA3541554, study PRJEB24748) | human gut metagenome | biome: human gut; feature: human-associated habitat; material: faeces | place: China | collected 2012 | reverse complement strand
TCACGTCCATCCCTTTGCTTTTACCATATTCCTTGGCAAAGGTGAAGACTTCATTCAGTGCACGATAGTACAAGTAATACTTGAGTTTGCTCGACAAGTAAGTGTTTTCCGGAGATTCATGTTGCGGTCTCCAGTCGAAGCCATAGTATTTTTTCCATTCTTTCTTAAAGGACTCACTGTAACCGGCTCTTGCCCAGAATTCCGGTTCCTCCATGAAGATGGCATCCACGCCGGCGTCGATTACTCTCTTCACATGTCTCTCTTTCAGATAACTTAAAAAATTCTCCGATGGTACGATATAGGGCACCATGTGACCGTGCCATATCGTGTCTCCGGCCTGCGTGACCTGCCCTTCGTCCAAATGCCATTTCCCGTCCCATTGTCCGGTGAAATAGTCCTGATATTCACCCCAGGCAATACCGGTCATAAAGTGTATGATATATCCACGCTCTTTCCAGGACTTTACCCGGTCCTCGAAAGACAGCTTGCGTGACTTGTCCGAGGGATTTCCCCCTACTCCATACACCATCACCGCATCGGCCCTGTTGTCGATGGAAGGCTTCCACTCGCGTGAGGTTTGAAAAGTGGTCTTGACATTATCCTTGGTTTGGGCACTTACGGAGATGCCTGTTGCCAAGACAGCCAAACTTATCAAAAAATGTTTTTGCTTCATATTGGTTTCTCGTTTTTATGGTATTAATCATTACTCTTGCCATTATAGTGGCAAAAGATTGCCTATATACAGGCAAGACCGTGCCACTATAGTGGCACAGTCCCGGCTGTATGTCATCAGGCTACGGAATAAGCACTTCCATCGGCTCGCTGTAGTTCCAACGGCGTGTACCGCTACCTACGGGTGTGTCGTAGTTAATACGTGCGGCAGCGCGTACAAACACTTTGCGGCCCGAAGGTACGTTACCGTTCGACTGGATGGTAACTTCCTTCCCCAATAAGCCCTCGAAACTCTTGCCTTCATAGTTGATGCTGCTCGACCAACGCTCGTCGCGTGCCCGGTAGCCTACTGTGTTTGAGTAGCTGACGAAGAATTGGATGTCGGTCACGTTCAAGTATTCGTCCTTCCAATTGCCCATCGGCTGGATTTTCTCACGGAAGACCTCATCCGACACGCCGCGTGTTACGCGTACTTGTGCCTTGATGACACCGTTGCTCACCTGCGGATTGCCCACAAACTCGACGTTCAGGAAGGGCTGCACCTCGAACTTCACTTTCGTCGTGCCACTGATTTCAGTATTGACAGAGCCGTCGTGAAGCAAGGTACCGTCTGTATTCTCACGTACTAACGGAATGAACGGACCGTCGATACGGACATTATACTCACCCTTGAAGATTTTCGTGTTCTGGAATGTACCGTCCATCATGCAGTAAAAATCCGGGTTGTGTTGCACATTGTCACCCCAACTCAATTCGGTCAGGCGGACACGGATGCCCTCACTGCCCTGGTCGGTCAATACACGCTTACCGGTCGCTTCATCTACCACCTCACCCCAGATAGTCTCGGAAGGTTCCTCATAGTTGTCTATTTCGAACATACTACACGAGGTTAACATGAACAGGGCGCTGAATAAGCTATAGAATATTGTCTTTTTCATACGTTTTAAGTTTTTAAATTATTGAGTTTTATCGATTAGGCTGCTGGTCAATCACAGGACTCTTAGAAACCTCACCACCCGGAATCGAGAAGTAATAGTCCAAAGGAGTGTAGCCAAAGTCTTTGTCACCGGCAGTCGTATAGTTGAAACAAACGTCGAAGAACCACTTGCCTGTCTCCGTCGAATAGAACGGATAGATACCACGGAAACGATAACGGGTCGTGTTGCTGAAACGGTCCTTGTCACGTTGCTCACCCCAGAATCCGTCGCGACCTTCATAGTGGTTCACACGCCAGCGGCGCAAATCCCACTTGGTCTTATGTTCGAAAGCCAACTCTTTGCGGCGTTCCTTGCGGACGATGTCGCGGCTGTCGATTGTACCAGCCAGTGAGGAAGTCAGTAACCGGGCACCAGCACGTTCGCGGATGTCGTTGATAGCTTTCGTTGCAACACTTAGCATATCCGTGTCGTCCGGCGAAGATACACCAGCCAGTGAAAGTTCCACAGCAGCCTCGGCCGCATTCAGCAACACCTCGGCATAACGCATCAAGATGAAAGGTTGTGCACTGTTACCTTCCCGGGGAACAAATGCAGGGTCAGGATTCAACCATTTACGTGCCAACAGACCGGTCATGGCACTTCCACCATCTTCATAGAAAGGACCGTTCTGACCGGCAGCCTTCATCGTAGAGCCGTCGGGCAGGGTTACAATTTCCTGCTGGTCTTCCGATTTCGGACTGAGATAAAGCGTTTTGGGCTTCTCTTTATAAGCACTCAGATGGTTGTACTTAGTAGTGGCCGAACCATACGAATAGTCGCTAAGAAGTGGCTTGATAGGCGTGGAACCCGTATAAACACCGGCATAAATCTCAATCTCCTTGCCTTTGAACATATCACCGGGGAAGATGACATAAGCACGCAGACGAGGCTCAGCATTTTTGTAGTAATCCATCGGACTATCATACATAACGTAGTTGCCTTCGGTAGAAGAATTGCCCGTCGTCACCTTCAGGGTACCATCAGGATAACGGTCGAAACCGTCGAACAGCTCTACAAAGTCGGCTGTCGGGCAAACGCCACAATTCAACGGAGCCTTGAAGGTAAGCGGCAGATTGTAAGAATCGTAAGCGTGAGTGCTCGTGGGATAAGCGTACTCCTTCACATAGATGTTCTCAGGATTATTACTGAGATCGGAGAACATATCTACCATATTCTGATATTGCGCTTCCGGATCGTTAGCAGCCCATTTCTTCTTGTAAAGTGAATATACACCGCTTTTAATCACCTCTGAAGCAGCTTTGTAGGCTTCGGTGAAGTACTTCTTGGATGCCTCTTGCCAACGGCTTTCATCGAATCCAATCACACGTACGCCCGTTTTGGCACCCAAGCCGGTCAGACGGCCGGTTACCGTTTCATTGTATTTAGCTACACTACCTGCATAGAGCATCGCTTCCGACTTGAAAGCCAGAGCCACGTACTTGTTGCTATAGCCGCTCTTGGGACTGCCGGGCATCATCAGTTCGATGGCCTTGTCATAGTCAGCCAAAACCTGATTCCAAGTTTCTTCCTCACTGGCACGGGGCACTTCCAAGTTGCCGTCTCCGGGATACTGGATGACCTTTGTTACCAAAGGGATACCACCGAAACGACGGGCCATGGCGTAGAAGACCGTGGCACGCACGTAATAAGCTTCACCCAAATAGTGATTGTAGGTAATCTCGGCGTAAGAGCCTTGGTATTTCGGCAGGTTCTCAATCAGGTAGTTGGCATCGCGCAACAATTCAAAAGCTTTACCCCAGTAAGCATTGTCTTCACCGGTAAACGCACGGCAAATACCATCGCGGTTCATTGCTTCGCCGGTACCATCGATACCGATAGCATTCAGCCATCCGTTAAAATTCAAACCCCATTGAGACAGATATTTGAAATCTTCCCACGGCATATTGCTATATAGACGCGCCATGTAGATGTCCATACCCGATTCGTTGGAAAGCAACGACTCGGAAGTCACGATATTTTTGGGAGCAATATCCATATCGACACATGAAGTGGCGAGAGTCATGCACAACATCGCGGATATCAGTTTATGTTTCATATTTACTATTTTTTAGGTTTATATCATTGATTACTTAGAAAGAGAGGGAAACTCCCAGTGTATAGGTCTTGTTCAACGGATACATACGGCCCAGATCGTCATCGGGATGCTCAGGGTCAACGAACTTCACGCCAGTGAAAGTCAACAGGTTGTAAGCATTGGCATAAACACGCAGGCTGGCATTGGGAATCTGCTTCAGTTTTGGGAAGGTATAGCCCAACTCGATGCTCTTCAGACGGAGGTAAGCAGTGCTTACGCGGTTGAAAGCAGAATTATTTTTTGCCCAACGGCCTGTGTAAGCATAGTGACCGGAAGTCCAGACTGTAGAAGGATCATAGGGATCGGCTTTCGGGTCTACAGGATGCCAGCGGTCGAGGAACTGTGTCAATGCACCACCGCCATTCTTACCCCAAATTTCGTGCAGAGGCTCTTTGTATTCCATAGAACCCAGTGCAGAACCTTGCAACAGCATATTGAAGTCGAAGTTCTTCCATTGCAGGCCGGCATTCAAGCTGAATTGCAACCACGGAGTCTGGTCAAAGGCAAACGGATGTTCGTCCTGACCGTTAATCTCGCCGTCACCATTCCAGTCTTCATACTTATAATCACCCGGCAGGACGTCGCGTTCCTTGAAGCCGTAGTAATTCCAAATATCGTTCCAACTGGTGTAACGACCGGCGGAAGTATAACCAAACTGTACCCCTTGATAACGGTTCGTCAGGTTGTCGTTGCGCCAGCGATCATACGAGTTGGCCCAAGGTCCTTTTTCCGAAGCAGTCAGGTATTTCTGACGGGTAACGGTAGCAATACCCTTCAGGTTATAGCCTACTTCACCAATCTTATTACGGTGGGTCAGCTCCAATTCCATACCGAATTGGCGGTCGCTGTCCAGGTTTTCACGCGGAGCAGTGGCACCTACCACGGTAGGCAGGGCACCGGTACGGCGAGCGAAACGGCCGGTACGCAAACGGTTGAAGTAGTCGAACGAAACACCCAGCAGACCGTCCCATCCTTCAAAGTCGAAACCGATGTCGAATGTCTTCGATTTGAACCAAGTGATGTTCTCGTTAGGCAATGCCATAGGACTGGCTGCACTGATAAACTTGCCGCCGAAAATGTAGCCCGGCGAATAACCGTTGTAGTCGCCGTTGGCCATGTTGCCGCTAGTCGAAGGATAGGTGTACCCCATAGCCCAGTCATAATTCAGGTCGCCGTCATCACCAAGTACACCGTAGCTGGCACGCAACTTCAACTGATTGACAAACTTCAGAACATCGATACTCTTGAAGAAAGGTTCTTCGGAGATTCTCCATCCAGCCGATACGGAGGGGAAGAAGCCCCATTGGTGTCCCTTGGCAAACTTGCTGGAACCGTCGTAACGGAACTGTGCTTCCAGCAGGTAGCGGTCGGCAAACGAGTAATTGATACGGCCTATCAAGGCTTCGTTGGCCTGTTCATAAAGGTCGTTATTACCGGTCTGCATGGCACCAATCTGGCCTTCGGTCACACCTGCCAGCAGGTAAGGCATGGAGAATGCTAGGTCGCGGACAGCGTAGAAGTTGTCGCCGTTGCGTTTCTGCACCTCCCAACCAATAACACCACCCACGTGGTGAACATCGTTAAAGGTGCGGTCGTAGTTCACTGTGAATTGTCCCAACATCTGCGACTTGTCATAAAACTCGCGGCGCATGTTGCTGGGCGAACTTTCGTTATAGACTTTCTGCTTGTAGGTACCGGTCTGTTCGTCATAAGCATACTGGTAGTACTCTTTACGGAAAGCCTCGTTGTTGTCGGCACGGTAGTCGTAACTGAACATGGCTTTGGCAGTCAACCCCTTCAATACCGGAGTGTATTCGCCGAAGTCTGCCGTCAGAGTAGCCGAGGACTGGAAATATTTCTGTTTGTACTTCTTGTAACCGGAAATGTCGGCCGTCATCATGGCCACAGTGTTCTGTTCCATATCCAAACCGTTGTAGTTCAGCATTGTTCCCTCGGGATCGGCGTATGCCGGATAGAGAACACCTTGACGCCAGTAGTTACGGATGATGTCTTGTGAGCTGGTGTAAGGCGTGTTGCGTTCGTCGGAGATACCGCTCACGCCGAGTTCGAACTTTATACCTTTAGCAATTTCAGTCGAAATGTTAGAGCGCAGGTTGAACTTGTTGTAGTTCAAGTCTCCTGAGCGGAAGATACCTTCCTGATAGAAGTAGCCCATGCTGATGTAGAACTTCGTCTTCTCGGTACCACCGGAAATACTGATGTCGTGTTGCGTTTGCGGAGCCACGTTAGAGATAATCAGGTCGTTCCAATCCGTTGTACGGCGCGTGCCGTTGCGGAATGCTTCGAAACTCTCTTCGCTGAAAACCCATGAACCGCCGTTGATGTTATTCATCGACATTTCGTTGAACAGTGTCATAGATTCATAAGGATCACACAGTTCAGGCATACGTGAAGGCTGTTGGAAAGTGTAGGAACCGTTGTAAGAGAATTCCGTTTTTCCTGCTCCTCCTTTTTTAGTAGTCACCAGCACTACACCGTTGGCGGCACGTACACCATAAATAGCGGCTGAAGCATCTTTCAACACAGAAATGTCATCAATATCCATTGCATTCAAACGCTGGAATTCTTCCGTGCTCCGGGGAATTCCATCGATGATAATCAATGGAGCACCCATACCGCGAACATCGAAACTGTTGTTGAAAGTTCCGGGTTCAGAGCTCTTCTGCCATACACGCAAACCGGGAATACGTCCCGTCAGCATGTTCTGCGGATTTTCGTTCTTGGTCTTTATCATATCCTGACCTTTTACGGCAGAAACGGCACCCGTCACCGATCCGCGACGCTGTGTTCCGTAACCTATCACCACCACTTCGTCTATCATCTTGGAATCGGTTTCCATGATGATATTGATAGTGGTACGTCCGTTCACTTTCTCTTCCTTGTCTTTCAATCCCACATAAGAGAAGCTGAGGATACCGTTCGCGGGAGCACTGATGGTGTAGCGTCCGTCAATGTCGGTAATGACACCGGTGGTAGTACCTTTCACCATGACGGCAGCGCCAATGACCGGCTCGTTGGTATCGTCCATAACTATTCCCGAAACGGAAATAGAGTTTTGTGCGAAAATATCTGCCGGAATCAGCATCAGAAGTAACGCCATAACCATGCAGGATAATCCTTGTCGCATCTTGCTAAAATTCTTCATAGTCCATTATTTTTAAAATTATTTTTTGCTCCATTCATAATTCGCCAACACTGCATACTCGGCTGCAAAAGCAAAAGTGAACATGCCTTCCACATTGTTCTTGGTCCTTTCGGCTTTATTCCAGCCCACCAGCAGGTTAGTGGGAAGCATATGCTTGTATTGATAATTTTCGTAGGCATAATCCAGATTGTTCTGGAAAGCCTCGATACAGCTTGCAGCAACAGTGTGGGCTGAATAAGCATCCACATATCCGCGCATCAGCACACCGTTGAACCAATTGCAGAATCCACTGATGTCAAATGTATAGCAACCTGGTTTTGTGGCATCAGGTTTGGCAAAGTAAGCAAAGCTATTATCAGTCAATTCAGCCAAGTCCGTCCGATAGGCAGCATCGCCCGTAGCTCTGAGAAGGTCGGCAGCACCGGAAAGCATCGTACCGCTGTTGTAAGTGATGGCCGGACCTACGCGATCGCGCAATTTGGAACCCGTCCGATAGCGTTCGCCATCAATGGTGACATATTTTATGTCCGGCGAATCATAACCGCCCATCATGTCGTCGTACACTCCATCGGGTCTCAGCAAATACTTCTTTTGCCAATCATAAACGGCTTTGGCAAAACCCAGATAATAGTCGGACTTTTTCTCCGTGCGCAGCTTGCGGCTGTTATCGGCAGCCACATAACCGTAGGTCACTTCGTCTGACTTGCCTTTGTAAATTTCATGAAGCCACACCAACGGGCTGACAATGGGACCGTTGCTACAAGAGTGCTTGGTGAGATACCCGGGGCCCCATGTGATGCCTCCCAACGGATTGCCTTGTTCATCAAGAGTGCAATCCCAACCGTCGAGCACGTATTCCATCAGGTATTCCGCCTTTTCCAGATAACGTTGCTCACCAGTGATATGATAGGATTCCAATAATTCACGTACCAGCCACATCTGGTCATCGTAAACATTGAGGATGCCTTCTACCTGGGCAGCTCCTTTGTCGTTTCCACGGTTTACGCCGTATACCGTCCACTGCTTGGTCTGCGTATAAGAGGTCAGCGTAAAAGTACCTGCATAATACTCCAAATTATCATAAAGTTGGGTCAAGAGTTCCTTGTAACGGTTAAAGTGAGAATCATAAAGAGCCGTTTCACCCTTTGCCTGCCCGGTCTTCATGGCTTTCATCGCAGCGTTTACAGCCTCAATGGAACTGGTGTACATCCACACACTGCCCAACTCGCTGGAACGATTGCCTGTATAAGGATTGTAATAACGTGACATAGCCATGCCCGTACCCGTGAAATAGCACTCCACGGCATTGTCAATCAGCTCTATGGCACGCGCCACGTTCTGCATCGGCAGATTACCCGCAGGAATATCCGTCCCCCCGCTGCCCGGCTTTTCATCAGCAGCAGAGTCGTTGCTGCAAGCCACTAACGTCCATAAAAGCAAAGTCAGTAAAGTAAATAAATTTTTCATTCTGTTCATATCATACTATTAGTTTCTTCAGCCTTCCCCCTCCTCCTTCTTCCATAAGATGCAGAAAGAAGTAAGGGGAAAGCTTCAAGAATAATTAAAATCAGTAGTTTGTCATTCCATTGTTATGCTACGCAGCACCAGCTTGTTCTCGTCGCCGTTCTCTTCTCCTTTGAAGATACCGATAGTCAACATCACGTCTTCTCCGTTGAACTGAGACAAATCGTAAACAAAATCGGCATATCCTTCCGGATCTCCCTTTCCTCCTGCCTCATGGATAAACTTCCAGCAACCGTCGGCGGCAGCCTCGGCAAACTGGGCCGTATTGGAGGCAGGTGCCAAGTGCATGAGAGTTCCATCCATGCGGATGGCTGTCACCTTGAAGAAGGTGGCATTCGTTCCGCTGAAATTGCGGGTCTTCAATGTCATCTTGTTGCGTCCGGATGCAATGGAGAACTTGGCATAGAAATAGGATTCGGGCACGGTTGTGCTCACATTGTTTCCACCACGTGTCTTTATCAGATAACCTTCGGAAGGGAATACCTCAGGGTCTTTGCTGAGCGGCATATACGACCACTCGGCACAAACGTGGTCTACCTCGCGCCATGCACGATAAGCGTCCACATAGTTATCGCGGCTTCCTCCGATGGGGCTCATACCCGTGAACTGCGACTTCACTTGCGGCATGGTAGAACGTACCATTTCCTGAGTCATCTTCCAGCCGTCCAGTTCTTCGACTGCTGTTCCCGGCAACCATCCCCATCCTTCAACAACTTCCTTGGCAAAAGCGATGCGACGCAACACCAATTGCTTCCAGTAGTCGCCTGTCTGGGCGCGGAATGTACCGATGGCAATGATTACTTCCTTACCGATGTATTTGCTCAAGTCTACCGGAACAGAAGTGTAATTTTCCGAGGCATAGGTTCTGACGTCGCCCACCATCTCAGCCTTCGGATCGGCAGCAGTCAGGTCTACCACCTGCACGCCATAGTATGCCGGAGCAGCTTCGTCGGCACTGTGCGTACGAATCTGGAGGGTCATCATGTAGTTGTCTTCTGTAATCAGCTTGCTTCCGAATACAAAGGAATCGAACATCTCCAAGTCGGCGGGGTTCTTGCGGTCGTCTTCACTGTTGCGAATGCGGAGAGTGGTACCTTCGTTCTGCTCTTCCCAGTCGCCACGGAAATCCATCGTACACATGTAATTGCAAGCCCAGTCCCAATGGGGATAGCTTTCGGCGTTTCGTCCACCGCGGTATTCGTTATAATACCATTTTTCGGCAGCTTTCAAGTCGTCGATGGTCAGTCCGCGCAGGATTTCCGTTCCCCCCATACGCACGTCTGTAGTAGCAATGCCATCCACAAAGTCGGCCATAACCACTTTCTTCACGATAGAAGCATAACCATCTTTCGTAAATGTAACGGTATAGTCCGCCAGCGGCAAATTGCCAATTTCAAACGTACCGTCGCTTCCGGTGGTGGTAGTCTGTGTAGAGCTGATGCTGACTGTCACCCCTTCCAACGGAGCACTTCCCTTTCCTGCATCGGTCACTTTTCCTTTGATTTTTGCAGCTGCATACTCCATCTTAGGGCTGACTTCGGCTACTTGTTCTTCGTTGAATTTTCCTGCCACAACGGTAACGCTTACCGTCTGGTAATCGGCTTTCGTAAATGTAATTATATGTGTACCTATTGAAATGTTTTCGAGTGTATATACACCCTGTGAATTTGTCGTGGCTTGAGGACCGTCCGGTGTAGCCGTTATACCGGAACCATCGACCAAGACCGTTACCCCTTCAAGGGGAGAAGATAAATCGTCTGTGACGACACCCGTCACTTTTCCATAAGATAAAGCCCCTCCGCCCGTGTCATCATCCGAGCAGGAGCTTACCATGAACACCATACTTACGCTTAAGGTCGCTCTCGTTGTCGCCCGCGTGCGCGGCGATCCATGCGGTCATATCGCCGTAGATCTCATTGTTGCGTATCTTATAGGGTGTACCTTTCATTGCGATAATAACCCCTTTCATAGTAATGTCTCGTCAGGTCCGCCAGCTCGCGCGACTGGCGCAGGAGCTGCTGCAGCTCCAGAATGCGCCGCTTCAGGCGCAGCTTGTCCTCTCCCTCCGCGGTCCTGGCCTGCTCGCGCAGAACAGTGATGCGCATCCGGAAGCGCAGCGCGTCCTCGCGGTAGACATAGGACATCTGATAAAGCGTCATGGCACGCTCTCCTCTCCAAATATGTATTCAAACGGTCTGAGCTCCTCGCGCGCAAACGGCACAAAGCAGTCCGCGCACACGGTCTGTCCGTTCCGGCACCACGCCCGCTCGCCGGGGAATATCTCCTGCGCGCAGAGCGAGCAGACCGCACGCGGCGACGCAGCGGAGCGCGCCGCACGCCGCCTTTTTTTCGGATACAAGAATTTTCCTCCTTTTTTTCAAAACTTCGTCTTGACAAACAGGATAAAGTCTGCTAAGATACAACCTGTTCGTTGCTGAGATGCTGGTATAGCTCAGCTGGTAGAGCAGCTGATTTGTAATCAGCAGGTCGGGGGTTCGAATCCGTCTACCAGCTCCACCAACAAACAGCAAAATTGCATATGGGGGAATTCCCGAGTGGCCAAAGGGGGCAGACTGTAAATCTGTTGTCAGTGACTTCGGTGGTTCGAATCCACCTTCCCCCACCAAG
>OHAN01002802.1_pt1 | contig 11086 bp, 9 predicted proteins | sample 1577121 | NCBI WGS metagenome assembly OHAN01 (sample SAMEA3541554, study PRJEB24748) | human gut metagenome | biome: human gut; feature: human-associated habitat; material: faeces | place: China | collected 2012 | reverse complement strand
GTTCTATGGAGGACTCTACCGAAATGTAGAACTAATCCTTGTTCCGCAGGATCATTTTGAACTAGTGATGGATGGAACGCCCGGCATGAAGATCACACCAATTGTAGATCTGGGGCAAAAGTGTGCCACAGTCAAGCTGGAGGCATGGACTGCGGACGGCGAAGAAGTCCGTTTTACAGTGGCGGGGAAAACAACGTCAGCAGCCGTAAAAAATGGATATGCAGCGACAGAGGTCGTAATAGACAATGTTCACCTTTGGGATGGGGTATATGATCCATATCTTTATACGGCGGATGCGGTGCTTTTGGCAGAGGATCATGAGAAAGATCACATTTCCCTGCGCTTTGGCTGCCGAAAATTCGAAATTGATCCGCAGAATGGTTTCTTTCTCAATGGTCGGAGTTATCCTTTGAGGGGCGTTTCGCGGCATCAGGATCGTAAGGGCATCGGTAATGCCCTTACGCTGGCAGAGCACCGGGAAGATATGGAGTTGATCCACGAAATCGGTGCGAATACGATCCGGCTGGCACATTACCAGCACGCACAGGAATTTTATGATCTGTGCGATGAATACGGCATGATCGTCTGGGCGGAGATCCCTTACATTACAATGCACATGCCGAATGGCCGCCAGAATACGCTGGATCAGATGCGGGAATTGATCACACAATGCTACCATCATCCGTCGATTGTCTGCTGGGGGCTTTCCAATGAAATTACAGCAAGCGGAAAAGTAACGGATGACCTGATGGAAAATCATGAATTGTTAAATGAAATGTGCCATCAGATGGATCCATTGCGCCCAACCGTTATGGCCCATGCTTTTATGCTTGAGCAGGATAGTCCCTTGATCCAGCTGGCAGACATCGGAAGCTATAATCTCTATTTCGGCTGGTATCTTGGGGAGCTTGAGCAAAACGATAGCTTCTTGGATGAGTATCATAAGAACTTCCCGAATCGGATCATGGGGTTCTCTGAGTATGGTGCAGATGCAAATCCGCAATTCCAGACGGCTTCTCCGGAAAGAGGTGATTACACAGAAGCGTACCAATGTGTTTATCATGAGCATCTTCTGAAATGCATTGAGGATCGGCCGTGGCTGTGGGCAACGCATGTCTGGAATATGTTTGATTTTGCCGCAGATGGTCGTGACGAAGGCGGTTCCCATGGTGTAAACCAGAAGGGGCTGGTAACCATGGATCGTAAATTAAAGAAAGATGCTTTTTATTTGTACAAGGCGGCATGGAATCAGGAGGAGGCTTTTGTACACTTGTGCGGAAGCCGCTATACAGACCGCTGCGGAGAGCAGACTGAAATCGTGATCTATTCAAACCAGAAAAAAGTGACATTGTACGTGGACAAAAAGCTTGCGGGAGTGCAGGAAGGAAATCGTATCTTCCGATTTATGATCCCACTGACAGAGGGAGAACATGAGATTTATGCGGAGACCGAAAACTGTTCCGATACGATCCATATCCGTAAAGTAGAACAGGAAAATCCGGCATATAGTTTCCGACAGAAAGGTGATGTTATCAATTGGTTTGACAAGGAAACCTTCGATGAGGAATGTTATTCCCTGCGGGATACATTTGGAGAGTTATTGTCAAATCCCAAGAGCGCAGAACTGGTAAATGCAATTATGGAAAAAGCAAGAGCAGCACGAGGTGATGTTGCGAAAAGTACGTCGCAGAATAAAAACTTACATAAGATGATGGCGGGGATTCGAATGGAAAATCTTTTGAAACAAGCGGGTCCCGCATTGAAGCAGGAGGATGTCGTTGGATTAAACAAGGCACTGCAGAAGATCAAAAAGCAGTAAACATTTATAAAAGTCATCGCCATGCAGTTTTCTGGAAACCGCATGGCGATGACTTTTTATAAACGTTGATGTTTTTTTCGATAGGCAGCGGGAGTCATTCCAACAATTGATTTGAATGTTTCAGCAAAAAAACTTCGGGTTCCAAAGCTCAATTCTTCTGAGATCTGCTGAATGCTGGTTTGTGTTGTGGAAAGAAGCATTTTGGCTCGTTCGATCTTGACGATTTTTATATATGTGTTGAGGCTGACACCCATTTCCTCCTTAAATCTGCGCGAAAGATAATATCCAGTATAACCAATGCGTGCAGCAAGAAGATCAATGGAGAGCTTTTCGGAGACATGACTTTCGATATAGTCGCAACAGCTCTGGATATATTTGCTATGATTGGGATTTGTACGACATTTGTGGACGAGCTGAATGAAATCCTTATACATTGTGTGGCCGATCGCTGCGGCATCTGAGATCGTTTTACAATCCAACACATCCTGAATATAGGAGTCGCTGCGGCTATAGGAAACTTCAGGAGAAAGACCGCCTTCGATTGCAGCACGGGAACACATGGTGATAAAAATAATCTGTGTAACCTTGGCACGTATAAGTGCGGAACCCTCCATGATTTGAGCACCGGTACTTACAGAAGCAGCAACAGCAAGAGCATCCTCGTAATGAATGTCGCCCTCTCGCACCATGCGTAACATCGCTTGCTCTGCACGGTATACATTCATCCGATCTTTCCGTTCGCTGCTTTTTGAAGAGGCCGCATCAGAAGAGGAAGAAGATTCTGTATGCTGAAGGACAATGTCGCTGATCTGCAGTTTCTCGCCGCTGACGCAAAAGTGAAGCATCAAAGCATGTTGAAACAAGGTGCTACTACTCACCACGGGAATTCGCTGCAAGATCGCGAGAAATTTTGGTTTCCAGTGATCTGTGATGGGACCGTTTTGCAAAACGCTGCTGATTTCATGCAGCGAAGGCTCACTTGTAAAACAAGGACCGATCACATGGATCCGGTAGAGCTCACCGGCAGACTTTTCAAAAGCAACACACCATGTCAGATTCAGCGGAGAACTGAGGAGAAGCGGTGCGAAGCTTTCTTTTACATGAGTCATCATGTATTCAAAGGAAGTGCTTTTGATAAAAAGTTTGTTGAGGGCAAGGTCTTTGCAGTTTGTTTGTAGAAGAAAACCATCTGGGTCATAAGTCCAGCGATAAAAATGATTTTGACATGATAGAAGTTCACTGAAAAACTCCAAACGATGGTCAACATCAGAAGGGTCGAAGAACATATAGAAACCTCACGATTTATTTTGCTTCAGTATAACAAAAAATCGCTTTTCTGTCCAGAAAATGAAATAAATAAGCAAACAAAGCAAAAACAAAGAACGAATAACGAATTTTTGGATATCACGAGACAAGGACATTCTATATAATAGAACCAGAAAAACTAAGGTAAAGGAGAAGATAAAGTATGCCCAAAATCAAAAAAGTTGTTGCCACGGTGTGGTATAACAAAAAGAATATGCATGATCTGCGCAGGGTGTTTCCCGATGCAGAATTTTGCTACGTGGATTTTTTCGATAAAGAAAAACTGGAAAAAGAAGTAAAGGATGCCGATGTGGCAATCCTGATGGGAGATGTTGACCCCTGTCTGCTGGGAGAGAACACCTTGAAATGGATCCACTGCGATCATGCCGGACTGAACGGCAGTGCACGCCCCGAAGTGTTCGCCCGTGGGATCCCGGTCACCGGCGCAGCAGGCCGCAGCGCGCCGGTGCTGGCAGAGCACTGCATTTACTTTATGATGCAGGGCTGCTACCACACCAAAGAACTGCTGCGTGCACAGGAAAATTGCACATGGGGTGTGGACGGCATGAATACTTGGCGCGGTCTGTATGGCCGCACCGTGGGAATCGTCGGAATGGGCAACAATGGCCGGATGTTGGCCGACCGCCTTCATGCGTTCGGCATGAACATTGTGGCTTACGATAAGTTCCCCATCAAGGGATACGATTACATTAGCCAGAAATACTGTGCGGATGCAGGTGATATTATCCAGCCGCTGTTGGAGCAGAGTGATTTTGTGGTGCTGACCTTGGCGCTGACGGATGAAACTTACCATATGATCAATAAAGATACGCTTGCACAGATGAAGGACGGGGCGTTTCTGGTCAACATGGCACGCGGCGGCATTGTCTGCACAGAGGATCTGATCGAAGCTTTGAAGAGCGGAAAGCTCAGTGGTGCAGGGCTGGATGTTTTTGAGGAACAACCGCTTTCGCCGGAGAGCCCTCTGTGGAAAATGGAACAGGTATATATCACCCCCCATTCCACGCCGCAGGTGCCGGATCGGGCAGCCCGAAGCGTTGAGATCATCCGGGAAAATGCACGGCGGTTTGAAGCAGGAGAACCCCTGCTGAACCGGATGCGGCCAGAGGACGCAATGAACGGCGAAAAATCCCAAGGCGGCTGGGCACGGATGATGAACACCAATGTTCCGAAAGAAAAAATTGATTTTCAGAGCTTGGAGAAATATCTGGGCAAACGAGGATGGACTGACCCGTCCGAGTGGATGTGAGGAGAAAGCTATGACCGAAAAACATTGGTGGACAAACTATCCATGGCGCATGATCCAGACCAATCTCCGCGAAATTGATATGGCGGAGATCGATGCTGAAACCTATGCACAACAGCTTGCCGATTATGATGCGACCGTAGTCACGCTGAATGCAGCGGGAATCATTGCAAGTTATCAGACGAAGCTGGAATTCCAGACCCAAAGCCCCTATCTGACCGGCAGCAGCCTGCGTGAGATCCTAGATGCCTGTCACAAGCGTGGCATTCGAGTAATTGCGCGAACGGATTTTTCTAAACTCCGGGAAGATGTGTTTGCACGGCACCCGGACTGGGCTTACCGGGATAAGGATGGAAATATTGTCAACTATAATGGAAACATCCAGACCTGTCCCAACGGAGGCTATCAGCAGGAAAAAAGTCTGGAAATTCTTCACGAGGTGCTGACGACCCATCCCTTTGATGGTGTATTCTGCAATATGAGCGGCTTTCTTGTGGTGGATTACGGCGGCGTTTATCATGGACCCTGCCACTGTGAGAACTGCAAGCGGCTTTTCAGAGAACAGTATGGGCTGGAAATTCCGCAAAAGGACGACCCTCGTGACCCGAACTACAAAAAATATGCCGCATTCAAGGCCGGCTGCATCAAGGCATATCGTGAGCGTCTGGTGCAAACGATCCGCAAGATCAGTCCGGAGCTTGCCATCAACGGCTTGGATTACATCCGCACGGAATCCGCTACCGAGATCGGTGTTCCGCAGTGGCAGTACAGTGCATCCTGCAACGCCCGCAAAACAGCAGGGCCGCTGCGGACTCGCCCGGCAGATAATGCCAGCGTGGATTTTATGGGGTTTCGGTATCGGGATACATCGGTCAGCGGTCCGCAGTTAGCACTTCGGCAGTGGCAGAATCTGGCGAACGCAGGAAGCGTAAGCCTTTACATCATGGGCCATCTGGGCAATCACAAAGACAAAACAGCCCTGATCGCCAGCAAACCGGCGTTTGAGTTTCACAAAAAGCACGAAGAAATCTATGCCGGTCTGACAAGCGCAGCAAAGGTGCTGCTTGTCAATAAGCCGATCCTAGCACGGAGTGACCCAGAGAACTATGGTTGGGTGCGGGCATTGACCGAAAGCCACATTCCGTTCGATGAGGTCAAACTGGCGGAGCTGACTCCGGAATTACTGCTTCGCTGGAATGTTATCATTCTGGGTGATATGAAGAAGCTGACGCCTGCGCAGGTCAGTATGTTTGATTCTTATGTGGAACAGGGAGGGACGCTCCTTGCCACCGGCGTACTGCCGGAGCTGAAATGCTTGGGAATTCAGGAAGTCCGGAACTGCTGGAAGGATCGGATGTCCAGTGTGTTTGAGTTGGAAGAAAGCGAAGAATCGGTTTTCCCCCGAAGCGCAGCAGCACATTTCATTGCCCCCGGTGCGGTTTTGGCAGAAGCTGCCTTCCGGGAAGAAACGGAAACCTTCCTGCATCTGATCCCGGAGCATCCCTTCGGACCACCGGAACGCTGCTATTATACAGAGGTGAGCGACATCCCGGGTGTGGGTGTGACACAATATGGAAAAGGAAAAGGCGTTTGCCTGCCATGGCTCGCGGGCAGCTTTTATTTCAATGAGGGCTTCGATAATACACTGCATCTGATCCAGGACGTTCTGCATCAGATATGTGGTCTGCCGGAACTTGCTCCCGGGCTGCACCCAAGCGTGGAACTGGTTCTGTGCAAAAAAACGGACCGATTCCTTGTACAGCTCATAAATGGCAGCGGTGTTTTTGCGAACAGTTATTTTGAGCCGATCCCAATGCAGAACGTGACCCTGCGTTTCCCCGGTCTTGCAGGGAAACAGGCGCATACGCTGAACGGCGGAACGGTGACAGTACAAGACGATGGAACGGCATTGGAACTGACGCTGAATCGGCTGGAAGCGTATGAAGCAATCGTGATTTCCTGAATCCTTCAACGGTAGAACGATACAAAAAAGGAGAAAATAAAATGAAGATCGGTTTTATTGGTCTTGGCATCATGGGCAAGCCCATGGCAAAAAATCTGCTGAAGGCAGGCTACACTGACCTGATGGTAAATAACCGCAGTCAAGCTTCGGTACAGGAGCTGGAAGCTGTCGGTGCAAAGGGTGCAACGCAGCAGGAGATCGGCGCACAGTGCGATGTGGTCATCACCATGTTGCCCAACTCCCCGCAGGTCAAAGAGGTGATGCTGGGCGAAAACGGCGTAGTTTCCCACATGAAGCCCGGTGCAGTGTTCATTGACTGCTCGTCCATCAACCCGGTGGCCTCCAAGGAAATCTACGCCGAGCTGCAGAAGAAGGGCGTGGAGATGCTGGATGCTCCCGTCTCCGGCGGTGAACCCAAGGCCATTGACGGCACCCTGAGCTTTATGGTAGGCGGCAAGCAGGAGGTCTTTGATGCCTATAAGCCGGTGCTGGATGCCATGGGCGCTTCCACTGTCCGCTGTGGCGAGGTAGGCGCAGGCAACACCACCAAGCTGGCAAACCAGATCATCGTCGCCTGTAACATTCAGGCTCTTGCCGAGGCTCTGACTTTGGCACAGAAGGCAGGCGTGGATCCCGAACTGGTGTTCCACGCGATCAAGGGCGGTCTTGCCGGTTCTACGGTTATGAACGCCAAGGCTCCCATGATGATCGCAGGCAACGACAAGCCCGGCTTCAAGATCGACCTGCACATCAAGGACCTGAACAACGTGCTGGATTGCGCCCATGCCGTGGGTGCGCCGGTGCCCATGACTGCCGAGGTACAGGAAATTATGCAGTGGCTCCACAACCACGAGGGTGGTCAGAAGGATCACAGCGCCATTGCACAGTACTACGAGTACCTGACCGGTATTAAAATCGGACGATGAAAGTGAAAAAAGAGAAAAACATGGAAAACAAAACGGGGATAACAAAAGGCGTTTTTCAGGTCGGAGTATTGGTCAATGATGTCGATGAATGCAAGAGGCTGTTTTGCGATGCACTTGGGATGAAAATCGTATTTGATCATAGAAATGTCATTCAACCTGCAAAGGAATTGGCCGACTGTGAAAATCAGATCATGAATGTTATGATGCTGCGCGGAGACAATGATGTGGATTTGGAACTTCATCAGTACGTTTCGCCAAAGGCAAAACAGAAGCCGCCGATGAATCACAATGAAATTGGCTCGATGCATTTTATGCTCAAGGTAGACGATATTGAAAAAGTTGCAGAAAAGATACAGAGTTTGGGCTATTCCCTGATGAGCCCGATCGTAGAAAGCACGTCGATTCATGGATTTAAGTTCACATATTTTCGTGGACCGGACGGAATGATGGTAGAACTTCATGAAGGTGAATGCATTAAAATAAAAGAGGAAGCTGCAAAATGAGAAACCAAAACGTGGCGGTGTTCGATTTGACAGGGCGGGTAGCTTTGATTACGGGTGGGGGAAGCGGTATTGGGAGAGGATGTGCAAATATTCTAGCTGAGGCTGGAGCGGCTGTTGTCATTGTTGGACGGCGAATCGACAAACTGAAAAGCGTTCAAGAAGAAATTATGAAAAAAAACGGGAAATGCGCTATCTTTGCGGCAGATCTGACAAATGAAGAAGCGTGCAAAGAAACGGTTGCATTCTGTGTGGAACAGTTTGGAAGACTGGATATTGTTGTGAATAGTGCGGGAGGTAGAGGTGTACATGGAGAACTGGAGAAAGAGTTTTTAACGGAAAATCTAAACCACACGATGTCGGTGGATTTTAATTCGGCATTTTTTGTGATAAAATATGCGTATCCGGAATGTGCAAAACAGGGTGTCGATAGTATAATTAATATTGCATCGTTGGCAGCACTATCGGCAAGAGGTCCGATTGTATACTCGGCAGCAAAAGGTGCCATAAAAAGTATGGGAAAAACGCTTGCAAAACGTTTGGGAGATAAAAATGTAAGGGTAAACACAATTTATCCGGGATTTATTCTGACGGAAATGACAGAAGGGATCCTTTCTCAGCCAACACTGGTTGAAAAATTTGCTTCTGAGTCACCACTTCATCTTTTGGGGGAACCAAAAGATATTGGGTACTGTGCACTATACCTTGCAAGTGATGCGGCACGTTTTGTTACGGGACAGGATTTTGTAATTGATGGAGGAGCAACCTGCTGAAATAAATGAATAATGAGCTTCATCAAAAAGCTATGGATATCATAAATGATTCGATCGAGTCGGTTAAACCGGATGAAGCGGTTCGCCGTGCGCTGAAAGCCTTTGCACCGAAGGGTGGCAGAGTGTTGCTTGTGGCGGCGGGCAAGGCCGCATGGCAGATGGCCCATGCAGCGGTAGAAGCGCTGGGGCGTGTGGATGGCGGCGTGGTCGTGACGAAGTACGACCATGTGAAGGGCGAAATTCCCGGAGTAAAATGCTATGAGGCGGGTCATCCGGTGCCTGATGAAAACAGCTTTGCGGCTACGGAAAGGGCATTGGAACTGGTGCACGGTCTGACAGAGAAGGACACCGTTCTGTTCCTGCTCTCCGGCGGCGGCAGCGCTTTGTTTGAAAAGCCGCTTATCCCCGGTGCAGAACTGCAGGGCATCACCAACCAGCTCCTTGCCAGTGGGGCGGATATTGTGGAGATGAACACCATACGCAAGCGGCTGTCCGCAGTCAAAGGCGGACGGTTCGCACAGGCGTGTGCTCCGGCAAAGGTGTTCAGCATCGTGCTCAGTGATATTTTGGGGGATCCACTGGATATGATTGCCAGCGGCCCGGCGGTGCCGGACAGCTCTACCTGTGCACAGGCACTTGCCATTGCGGAGAAATACCATCTAAACCTGTCAGAACAGGCGAAGGCGCTGCTGGCACAGGAGACGCCAAAAGTCCTCGACAACGTGACCACCCAGATCACCGGCAGTGTGCGAGAACTTTGCGCCGCTGCCGCCGAAGCCTGCCGGGAGCTGGGCTACGAGCCAATCCTCCTCACCGACCGGCTCTGCTGTGAAGCCAAGGAAGCAGGCAGCTTTCTGGGGTCCATCGCTTGCACCAACGCCGGGCAGGGCAAAAAGCTGGCATTTATTGCAGGCGGTGAGACGGTGGTACACCTGACCGGCAAGGGTCAGGGGGGGCGCAATCAGGAGCTCGCTCTGGCCGCAGCTCCGGCGCTGGCAGGACAGAACGCCGCAGTGTTCTCCGTGGGCAGTGACGGCACCGACGGTCCCACCGATGCCGCTGGCGGCTATGTGGACGGCGACACCGCCGCCGCTCTGGCAGAAAAGGGCTGGAACGTGTTCGATACCCTGCAAAACAACGATGCCTACCACGCCTTGCAGGCCGTGGAGGGGCTTATCATCACAGGAGCCACCGGCACCAATGTCAATGATGTGGCTGTTGCCTTGGTGAAATAATCTGTGTGTCGCCTTCATAGCGGTTTTTTGGGGAAAAACGTCCTCCGGAACAGAGAAACAGCTACGCCCGGATGGTTTGATTTTCAACCATCCGGATGTTTTTGTGGATAGAACTTGCAGAGTTGAACGATATCAGAATTTCATTTTAGCGTTTGATTGCGCTTGTTCCACCTGCAATACATCCGCCATCGCACAAAATATCCGCTCCGGTCAGGTATCCAAGTCTAGGATCAATCAGCGCCGCATATCGTAGATTATTGTGGTCTGTACTTCAATTCTGTAAGAAGGATGTTTGGAGATATATATCCACAAAAGACATTTGAGCAAACCATGGAGCTGTTCGATAAAGTATTGGAATTAGCTCGATATAACAACGTCGTTCTAAAATGGTCTCATGCCTCCGATAATTTTGAGGTTCCTGTATATCCTGGCGATATGCTAACGCCTACGCTGAAGGATGCAATCGAGGCATTTGGAGCAGATAGAATCATGTGGGCCAGTGATTACTCCGTCAATATACTGGGAGAGAGTTGGGAAGACATATTGAACGGAATACGAAAGAACATTGATTTAACTGACCAAGAAATCAAAATGATTCTTGGTGGCACAGTTCTTAAATATTTACAATGAAGAGTATATGTTTTACCAGCGAGACGGCACAGGAGGAGCACAACGCTGTGGGCGACCACTACGGTGTGCCCCAACGATTACGGTCACGGTCTGGTGGCTGGGGAGATCATCATGCTGCTGGAGGCGGTCAACGCCCACCGGGAGGAACCGGAGAATGAGCCAGCCTTCGGCACCTCTCACCGCCCACGCATTCTGTTGGACGGTAACCTCGATGAGGATTGGGGCGACTGCCTGTATTTGCAGCCCGTCCTCCACCATAGTGAGCAGAAGAACCATACCGTGGAGATCACCATTCTGCCCACAGAAGATGAAACTCCTACGGAGTTCTACCTCATGGCTCTGATCACGGCGTGAGGTGGAATGCTCCTCCTAGACTTGATTTTGGTGTGCGGCCACTCAAACCAATGCCGTCAAGTCGGTGGGGAATAGGGCGATTTTATTTGTCGGAGAGTAAGTGCACGGTTTCTGCACGGATTTTGCACGGTTTCAAAACGTGCAAAGGGTGCTTTTCGTTGCAAAATCTGACAAAGGACGCAAAAATTACCGGGTGAAAAATCACGTTGCTTTGATTAAAAATAACGATGACTCGAAACTTCCATAAATTAAGACGAATCGGCGGCTTGCTCTCTTAATCAGTGGGCCCAGGGTTCGAGTCCCTGGAGGTGCAC
>OHAN01002797.1_pt1 | contig 11106 bp, 8 predicted proteins | sample 1577121 | NCBI WGS metagenome assembly OHAN01 (sample SAMEA3541554, study PRJEB24748) | human gut metagenome | biome: human gut; feature: human-associated habitat; material: faeces | place: China | collected 2012 | reverse complement strand
GTGCTTTTTAATGACTTTTACCAGTACAATGATAACCGCGGTCAGCGCCGCCAGGCCGGCAATGCCGCCGCACAGTGCGGGAATAAAAACACTCTTATATTCATAATAGCCATGCTCTCGGATATAGGGGTTCTTCACTGTATAATCCATCAGCTTGTCGGCAGGGATCACCTGGGTTTGAAATGTAGTCAGGTTGCTTTCATCCAGGTCAATGGTGCGCACACCCCGGTAATTGCCGTAGCTGTAAAAGGTGACGGCAGGCGCAGCCAACAGGCGAATGCCTTTATATGTACCGGCGTAGTCGTTCACATGGTCGTGGCCAAAGATCGCGCCTAAAATATCGCCCTGCTTGACCCAACTGTCCAGCTGGCCGTCATTGGCGGTATTGGCGGGGCAGGGACCCTCGTTCAGGTGGCCGGCGTCGATGTAATCCGGGTTGGTCACATAATACTGTTTGGTGTGGTTGGCATTGCCGCGCACGGCGCCTTTGGTACCCTTGGACACTTCGGTAAACATATCGTACACCTCCGGCACCACAATATGCTGGAACAGCAGAGAGGGGACGGGCTTGCCGCCGTTCTCCGCCTTTAAGGCGTTAGAGGTGCGCTCGTACCAGTCGATCTGGTCCTTGTGCACATAGCCGTAGCCGCCGCCCTCGCTTTCGTCCGTATAAGGATTGGAGTCCATAAACCACAGATTAAAGACGGTTTTGTTCCCGGCGGTGTTGAGAATGGGCAGATTGTAGTTGCCCACGCCGGTCATTTCCTCACCGTCCACCGCCATACAGTATTCGTAGGCTTGGAACCAGGCCATCAGTTGCTTTTTGGCCTGCTCTTCGGTCATGCCGTTTTGCTCGTCACACAGCCCCTCGTGGTCATGGTTGCCGAACACCAGGGCAAAGGGGATCTTGCGGTCGTTAATGGCTTTGCCCACAATATCCACCGCCGCCTTGGTCTCCTCCGGGGTGACCCCCTTCCACCAACCGGCAATGTTATCACCGGTCAGGGCGATGAAGTCCGGCTTCGTTTGGTCAATGGCGTTATTCATCAGGTCTACGGTGGCCTGCTGGGGGGTGTTGGTGTCTTGAATATCGGATAAGATTAAAATTTTGAATTTGCCGTTTTTGAATTGCAGGGGCGCGCCGGCCGTGTTGTCCGCAGCCAGCGCCGTAAAGGGCAGGGTGCCCAAAATCAGCAGGGCGGTCAACAGGGCAGTCAGGGCGTTACGCAGGGTTTTCATCTTTGGGTTCCTCCTTATCTGCTTTCTTTTTCTTTTTGAATTTGGCCATCAACTTTTCCGCCTTGGCCCACTCGGCCTCTGCCTTGTCGGCGTCCGCTTCCAGTCGCTCTTCCATATTGTAGTTCATAATATTGCAGCCGCACTTGGGGCATTCCGGCTTTAAGTAGAATACGCTTAGCTTGGCACCGCACTTGGGGCATTTGTTTTCCATAAGCTCCTCCTTATTCTGCGTCTGCGGCAGCGCCGGTCAGGTTTTCTCTCCGCTGTGCCAGTTCCCGGTGGATGGTGTCCAGCTTTTCGCCCTCCAGGTCGTAGAAAATAAACGGGATCAGGGACAACAGGTTCAGCACGGCGGGAATGATGGTCACAATGGCCCAAAGCAGGAAGCGGGTATTCAACTCGCCGCCCTCCGGCAGCACCATATCCTGGTTCACCTGTTGCAGTCCGATCACCGGGATCAGCGCTGCGGACACGGCGGTGGCCAAAGAGCCGGTGAGCTTACTGACGAAAGTGAGCAGAGAGAAAGAGGTGCCTTCGCTGCGCTCCTTGGTTTTCCATTCCATATAGTCCACCGTGTCGCCGATCATTTTGGTGGGGATCACCATTTTTATGCTGCATATGGCAGAGTTAAACACGCCCCACACCATCATCAGCGGCACGATCACCCGGGGATCACGATACCAGTGGGCGCCGATCAGGAAGATGGCGCTGGATACCACAGCCTTGACGATCACCGCGCGAATAACGATCTGCTTGGAGGTCCAGCGCCGTTCCAGCGCCGGAATAAAGGTATAGGCCAAAAATCCGGTAACAGTGCCGGGAATACCGGCCACAATGGACAGACTGGCGCTGCCCAGGGTAAAGAGATAAAAATACTGGGTAAAGGTGTCTGCAATGCTCTCCACCGTGCCCAGCACATTGGAGCACACGATCAGCAGCAGCGGCTTGTTCTTTACCAGGCACTTAAAGCAGTCGGAGATTTTTGGCTCCTCGCTTTGCTGCATCACCCGCTCTTTGGTGCACAGCCCGGCCAGGGAGAACAGACCCATACCGAATGTGCCGGCCACAATGCCCAAGATAAAGAACAGCTGCCGCATATCCATGCCGATCTTGCCGCTCTTTTGCAGATCAATGAAGATGGAGATAACCGGACCCACCAGGCCGCCGATGGCACCGGAGATCAGGCGGGCCGAAGTGATGACCCGGCTGCGATCCTTGGGGTTCGGCGAGATGGCTGCCGACATTCCCCAAAAGGGAATATCACCAATGGTGTAAAAGAACTCCCAAATAAAATAGGTGATACACATGTAGACGATCTTGGCGGTGGTAGACTCCACCCCGCGCAAAAACTCCGCGCCGCCGAAAAAGAGAATGGTGGCGACACCCAGCGGAATGGGTACAAACAGCAGATAAGGCCGCAGCTTACCGTAGCGGGTACGGGTCTTGTCTACAATGGTGCCCATGATTGGGTCGTTCATGGTGTCCCAGATCCCCATAAAGAAGATCATCAGCGACACGGCCTGGCCGGGTATGCCGAATACAGTGACCAGGAAAAAGGTCAGCTGCATACGCACCAAGTTGTAGCCGATTACCTGGCCGCCGTTGGCAACGCCGTAGATCAGGGTTTCGCGAACGCCTACATAGCGTCGCTCTTTCAGTTCCGTTTGTTCCATAGCATATCCCCCTTCTTTTCATGAATGGAAACGGTTTGTATTCTTGCCCGCCACAGGCGGTAATTTATGCTTTAGGTGCCAGACAGTTCTCTGTAAACCGCTCCAGCGCCAACTGATAGGCGGTAGGGTCGGTGTAATAGCTTCTGGCGTGGACGGCTGCCGGTACGGTCAGCTTTGCCTTTTCCGTGGGGCAGGCGTTATAGAGTTGGTCCCGCATAAAGAAAGGCACAAAGTCATCCTTCTTGCCGTGGATAAACAGTACCGGCACCCGGGCTTTGGCTACCGCCGTAATCGGCGCAGCTTGGCGGAAGGAATAGCCGGCAAACAGCTTGCAGTATAGATTGCAAATGTGCAGAATGGGAAAGGGCGGCAGGTGAAACGAGGTGCGCAGTTGGTAGCGGAATTCCGCCCAGGCGCTGGTGTAAGCGCAGTCGGCAATGATGCCTTTTACTTGCGCCGGATTTACCTTGTCGCTCATCATCAGCACTGTGGCACCGCCCATGGATACCCCAAGCAAAAATACCGGCAGGTCCGGATAATGGATCTTTGCATAGTCGAGCCAAAGCAGGGTATCTCGGCTCTCGTGGGTGCCGTAGCCCATATATTTGCCGTCGCTTTCGCCGCAGCCCCGGTGATCCGGGAACAGTACCGTATAGCCTTTTTTATACAGATAAGGCGCCATAAGGGCAAATTCGCCGGTGCCGCTGCTGCGTGCGCCGTGGCAGGCGATCAGTAGGCGGCCGTTGGGCTTCTCCGGAGTCAGCACTTTGGCTGCCAGTCGTGCACCGTCCGGCGTGTGCAGTTCCACCGATTGGATCGGCAGCTGCGAAAAAGCTGCCACGGCAGCGTTGTTCTTTTTTTCATACGCGTCCGGCATGGCGTTGCCGGCAATGCGGTCTGTGATCCAGCGGGGTATGGACACGGTTTTGCGCCATACCAGCTGGTTAAAAATAAAGCCGCATACGAAAAACAGCAGCACCACCGCTGCGGCGGCAACTGCCAACAGAATGCCGATTGCTTTCATATTTTTTCTCCATCAGCCGTCGTGCCGGCCCAGTAGGGCATGCGTGGCGAATTTTGCGCGTAAACGGCCAATGCCATCATAACTCATATTGCACAAAAAATCAAGTTACTTACAATATATTTTGTATAAAATGTCAATACTCGGCTTGCGATTTGTGCACTTTGCTAAGTTTTTGATTTGCAATCCCAAACGGTTGTACGGCTTTACATAGTGGGATCTTTTGAGTGGCAAGTGGGAGAATTGCCATTGCTCTGTACGGGGAGGTATGGTATAGTGTAGATACTTGTAAAAACCCGGAGGGAGAAAGATGATTTTTTACTTAGAAGAAAATCGCATTTTTGTGCTAGAGACGGAGAACACCCACTATGTGTTCGGCATTGACCCGGCAGGGTATAATCGGCATTTGCACTGGGGTGCCAAGTGTGACCCGGCGGATTATGCTTTTACGGAGATCGGTGACGAAAACTCCAATCATTCCATGCTGGACGAATACCGACAGGAGCTGACTCCCTTTGGATCCACCGTGTACCGCACCTGTGACCTGAAGGCACAGTTTGCAGACGGCTGCCGGGAGGTGGCGCTGCGCTACACCGGCTATCGGCTGGAGGACGATACCCTGCGAGTTGCGTTTGCGGATGCGTACTATCCCTTGCAGGTGCGCTTGGGCTACCGGGTGTATCCGGGGCTGGATATCATCAAGCGCTGGGTGGAGGTGGAGAACACCGGTTCTGCGCCGATTTCCTTTGAGCGGCTGTTTAGCGCCGGGTTCTCTCTGCCCGGTATGGATCCGTATACTTTTGAGAATACCAACGGTGCTTGGGGCGGTGAATTCCTGCCCTGCCGCACGGTGCTGGATGGGGGCAATTTGGTGTATGAGAGCCACCGTGGCGCGTCCAATCATAATCAGTCGCCGTATTTTATCGCCCACCGCGGTGCCACGGAGACCCGGGGCGCAGTGTACTTTGGCTCCCTGGCGTACAGCGGCAATTTTAAGGTGATTGCCGGGCGGGATCTGTACGGTATTACCCGGGTGAGTCTGGGTATGAACGACTTTGATTTTTCGCACACTTTAGAGCCGGGGGCGCACTGGGAGACCCCGCCGGTGTACTGCGGCAAGACGGAGGGATTGGGCGAAATGTCTCGCCAAATGAACCGCTTTTGTTTGGAACACCTGTTGCCGTCCGGGTTCCGGGCAGAGCCGCTGCCGGTGCTGTACAATTCCTGGGAGGCCACAGAATTTAATGTGAATGTGGCGGATCAGACCCGCTTGGCGGAGATCGCCGCCAAGATCGGGGTGGAGCTGTTTGTGATGGATGACGGCTGGTTCGGCGCTCGCAACAACGACCGTGCCGGGCTGGGGGACTGGTTTGTGAACCCGGAGAAATTCCCCGGCGGCCTGGACGAACTGATCGGGAATGTAAATGCCCTGGGTATGGATTTTGGCTTGTGGGTGGAGCCGGAGATGGTGAACCCGGACAGCGACCTATACCGTGCCCACCCGGACTGGACATATCACTTCCCACACCGTCACGCAGATGAATTGCGCCACCAGCTGGTGCTGAATATGACCCGCAGCGATGTGCAGGCGTATATTTTAGATTGCCTGGATCGGCTGCTGACGGATCACAATATCCGCTATATCAAGTGGGATATGAACCGGCCGTTCTCCCAGGTTGGGGCGGAGAATTTGGCGGATCCCAAAATGTATTCTTATCTGCATACCATGGCAGTGTACCGGATCGTGGATGAACTGAAACGCCGTCACCCGGCGGTGCAGTTTGAAAGCTGTGCCTCCGGCGGCGGTCGGTGCGACCTGGGAGCCATCAGTCACTTTGACCAGGTGTGGACCAGCGATAACACAGACGGCATTGACCGGATGACCATACAAAAAGGCTATTCTATGCTCCACCCCATTAAGACTATGCGAGCGTGGGTAACGGATATTGCCGGAATCAACAAGCCCTGCTCCCTGGACTTCCGCTTCCATATCGCCATGCAGGGGGCACTGGGCCTGGGCGGTAATTTGGAGAAGTACAGTCCGGAAGAGCTGGAGATCTGCCGCCGCAATGTGGCACTGTATAAGGAGATCCGCCCGCTGGTGCAGTTCGGTGACCTGTATCGGATTCTGGATGCGGATCGGGACCAGGTGCTTTGCAACCAGTATGTCAGCCGGGACAAAATGCAGGCGGTCTTGTTCCTGAGTGCCCGGGGCACCCGGTTCTTTAAAAAGAAGATGAACCTGCGCTTTGCGGGTTTGGCGCCGGACAGGGTGTATGCCTTTACACTGGACGGCGTGGCGTACAAAAAAGGCGGCGCCTTCCTCATGGAAGTGGGCTTGCCCGTCTATGTGCGTGGTGCCGATTATAACCAAATCGTCCGCTTGACCGCAGTGAAATAAATAAAACACGGCAGGAACACCTGCCGTGTTTTGCTTTATAGATTTGCGATCAGCCACCGGAGCATTTGTATGTTGGTCTCTGCCAATTCCGCATATTTATCGTGTGCACTGAAATAAGCAATACAAATGATCTGAATGGAATAGATCACATAGGGAACAGCGTTCATTTCCTGTTCGCTCAGTGCGCATACCCTGTGGTAGCCTTGGATCAGATCATGGAGTATCGTCTTCCATCTTTCTAAATGGCGCCCATTGCCAAAGCATTCGGATAATATGGCAGTGGCACAATAGCAAAGGTCAAAGATCCGTATGTTTACTTCTGTCAAGTCAAAATCAATGAAGCCTATAAATGCTTTACCGTCGAAGATCATATTGGAGGGGTTCAGATCCCGATGGATCAGTTGCACCGGAAGCTGTGGGTACAACGGTTTGAACCCCGCTTTATATTGCGTGCAAAAGTCATCGTTCAGATGGGCGATCTTTTGTACCTGTTCCAGATTTTCCATACTATCCCGGTACAGATTGGCCTGCTGAAAATCCTGCGGGTCATACAGGCTTAGTTTCTTGTGCAAGTCGGCAATCTTTTCGCCGATGATATAGGCGACAGTGGGGTCTTCAAAAACAGTGCGGCAGCAAAGCGGGGTGCCGTGCAAGCGTTTGGTCACCATATAATAAAGTTCACCAAGTTGTAAATAAGCGTCCGTATTATGCAATTTGACCACTTCATCAAACAGTATGGCTTTTTGGACCGCAGCTAAGTTAGTGGTGTATTTGATGATGTAGTCATCGCCCACATAGTAAGCATTTTCGTTTTGCCTGCCGGTGTTTTCACTTATGATCGGTTTTACGGTGCGGTTTTGCAAATCCCAATGGAACAGTATTTTTTGAATCTCGGTTTTTGACACCATAATATAGTCCTCCTGCAAAATGTTGATCCTATAGGGCTTGCTGCCGATATAGGTTTTTGTGAATGCTGACGGAGAACAACCGAATTCGCGCTGAAACGCTTTGTAAAATCCGGCGTATGTATCAAATCCAAAATCAAATGCAATATCTGTTTTCGGCTTTTTACTTTTCATCTCGTAAACGGCAAATAGCAGCCTTCTGCGCAGCAGATATGCCTTTGGTGTAACACCCAAGTACAACTTGAACAGTCGTACCAAATGCACATAGGAATATCCGGCGACCCGGCTTAGATCCTCCGGCGTAATTTGGGATTTTATGTGCGCATCTATATAGTCGATGGCATTTTGAAGCAGTTGGCGGGTATCCACGGCCGTTCTCCTTTCTTCTCACTTGCAAGTGTATGGGTATTATACCATAAGGCGCGTCAAATACCTTTCCTGTGTGATCAAAAAAAGCAGTCGAGTCATCGACTGCTTTTTTGTATTTAGCTTTTAGTGCCAGCCGTCACAGTAGTCTTTGTTGTGGGCAATGTAGGCGTCGGTCAGGGCGCAGGCCAGGGAATAGCTGTTTACCAGCGGGTGCAGGGTCAGGGCCTGCACGGCGGCGGCGCGGCTTTTCTCCCGAATGGCTTTGGAGGCCAGACGCTCGTAGTTCTTCACCCGGCGGATCAGCTCCAGATTTTGCTCGTCTACGGCGCCGATCCGATGGGGCGTGCAGCCCTTTGGCCCCACCTCACAGGTGACCTCCACCACATCGTCCGGGCGCAGGCCGTCAATGGCGTTGCCGTTTGGCACGCACAGGATCATGGGGCCGGTTTGGCCGCTTTGGGCGTTTTCTATGAATTTCAGCGCCACACCGGCGTAGCCGCTGTCGTCTTCTTCATAAATATCAAAGTGCCAGGGCTGGCTGCGTTTCTCGCCGGTCTCGCTGGCCATATAACTGCCCTCTCGCATACCGTACCATTTATTGAATACCGCCAGGCAGCCTTCAAAGTCGTTTTCAATATCCATTTGGCGCAGCTGGGCGGTCATTTGCCGGTTGATATCCAAAATCTGTTCACCACGGGTCTGGGGCGCTTTCAGAATATTGGCCACCGCCTGTTCCCGGTAGTAGAAGTAGTAGAGATATTCGTTGAGCACCGCGCCCCGATCCCGCAGCAGTTCTTTGGAGAAGTAGCGCATATCGCTGTTCTTGTAGGCGTCATCGTTCTCGATCAGATCGTGCAGAATCTCTTTGCCGTTTATGGTGATGCTTTTGAAGTAGGACAGGTGGTTGAGCCCGTACACCTCGCCGGTAATGTTCGCCGGGTTCGCCCCGTACAGCAGGGCAAAGGAGCGGAGCATGCCGGAGGGCGCGTCGCAAATGCCGTAGGTAAAATCGTAGCCCATATCCCGCAGGGTTTGGGACACCACCCCGGCCGGGTTCGTAAAGTTGAATACCTTTACGCTCGGCTTCGCATATTTCTGAATCAGCTCGCAGTAGGCAGCCAGCGCCGGTACGCTGCGCATGGCAAAGGACAGCCCGGCAGCGCCGGTGGTTTCTTGCCCCAGTACCCCGTGATCCAGGGCAATGCGCTCGTCTTTGGCACGCATTTCATCCTGCCCCACCCGAATGGTGGTGATCACATAGTCCGCGTCCCGTACCGCTTCCACCGGGTCGGTGGTGAGGGTAAAGCCCATTTCCGCGCACAGCAGGCGCGCCACATGCGCCGCCATACCGCCGTAGATACGCAGCTTTTCCTCGTCATTATCCATAAAACATAGTTCATCGATCCCCAGCCGCTTTGCCTTTTGGGCAATGCTTTTTGCCAGGAACATGGAGCGCACACCGCCTCCGCCAAGTACCGTGATCTTCATAGAACCCCTCCTGTATTCCCGCGCGCTCGCGCCAAATTTCCAATCTTATAGTACCCAATTCACCGTCCCTTTGTCAAGATGCAATCTCCGCTCTTCCAAACCCGGGCATAGAAAAACGCACAGACAAACTGCCTGTGCGTTTTTTTGTTCCACCCCTGCAAATTGTGCAGTATTATAGCTTCTCCAGCAAGGGGAGCAGATCCGGTAGGCGGTGGATCTGGTATTCTACGGTGCCGTCGGTGGGGAGGGGCAGGCGGTTCGGGTTGTACCAGCAGGTGTGCATACCGGCGATTTTGCCGCCCAGCATATCGGAGGTCAGACTGTCGCCCAGCATCAGGCTCTCGCTGCGCTTTACGCCTGGCAGGCTGGCAAAGCAAGCGTCGAAAAAGCCCAGTTGGGGCTTATTGGCGCCTAGGTACTCGGAGATAAACACCCGGTCCAGCAAAGGCAAAATGCCGCTGTTTTTCAGCCGCCCTTCCTGTACCCAGCCGGTGCCGTTGGAGGCCAGACACAGGGTATAGCGCCCATGGAGGGCGGAGAGCAGTTCTTCTGCTCCGGGGAGAAAGAAGTGGCGGTTGCTCAGCCGTTCCATATAGTAGTGGTTCACTTCCTCCCGATCCAGGTCGCTGCCCAGGTGGGTCAGCAGCAGGTCAAAGCGGCGGTAGCCGATCTCCGATCGTTGAACTTTGCCTTGCTCCAGCAACTTCCACTGGGCATCGTTACCGGCACTGTACAGAGCCAAAATCTCATCTGAATAGGGCAGGGTGTAGTGGCGCATGGTTTCCTCCAGGGCCACTTGTTCCGCCTGCTGAAAGCTGAACAGCGTATCGTCTAAATCTAAAAAAATCGTGGTGATCATAGCGAGCTCCTTTGGCTCCAGTATAGCACAGCTGCCGCAGGGTGTGCAAGTCCCAAAAAACGGACGGCAGCTTGTATGCAGGCGCATTTTATGGTATGCTTTTTCCAAGGAGGTAGAGGAATGGATGCAATCAATTTGATTTTATTTGCGGTGCTTTTTGTGCTGCAGGTGGCGATCCTTATTTTGCTGCTGCGCCGCCGCAGTGGGGATGCAGGGCACCAAACGGAGCTGCTGGCGCGGCAGCTGCAAGCCCAGGACAATGAGCGCCGTGCCCAAATAGAGCGGTTGGAAGCGGCAGTGCAGACCCTGCGTGAGGATAACTACCGTCAGCAGGTGAAGCTGCTGGAGCTGGTCCAGAACCAAAGCGACAGCCAAACCCGGCGGTTGGGAGCCTTTATGGCAGAGATGCAAAAGAGCAATGAGCAAAAACTGGACCAAATGCGTCAAACGGTAGACGAAAAACTGACCGGCACCCTGAACACACGGCTGAATGCCTCGTTCCAGACTGTGTCTCAGCAGCTGGAGAGCGTGTACAAGAGCCTGGGCGAAATGCAAAAGCTGTCCTCCGGGGTAACGGAAAGCGTCAACGGTCTGAATCGGGTGCTTACCAATGTAAAGAGCCGGGGCACCTGGGCGGAGGTGCAGCTGGGCAATATTTTAGACCAGACGGTGCCGGGTATGTATGACACCAATGTGGCCACCAATCCCAAGTATAACGGTCGCGTAGAGTTTGCGGTGCGGATCCCGGCGGCGGACGGCAGCGGTCACGCCTGGCTGCCCATTGATTCCAAATTTCCTATGGAGGATTATGCACGCTTGACCGCAGCGGCTCAGGCCGGGGATCGACAAGGCATGGAAAGCGCCCAAAAGGCGCTGGAGCAGCGGGTGCGTGACGAGGCCAAACTGGTGCGTCAGTATATTTCTGCCCCGGAGACCACACCCTTTGCGGTGCTGTATTTGGCCACCGAGGGGCTGTATGCGCAGATTCTGGGCAGTCGCAGCGGACTGGCGGAGAAGTTGCAGCAGCAGGGCATTTTGCTGGCCGGGCCTACCACGGTGACAGCGCTGCTTAATGCGCTGGCGATGGGCTTTCGCACTCCACCAAATACCGTCACAATGCTTTGATTAATAGTACCAACATAATCCCAATC
>OHAN01002776.1_pt1 | contig 11176 bp, 10 predicted proteins | sample 1577121 | NCBI WGS metagenome assembly OHAN01 (sample SAMEA3541554, study PRJEB24748) | human gut metagenome | biome: human gut; feature: human-associated habitat; material: faeces | place: China | collected 2012 | reverse complement strand
TCACGTCGTATCCCTGTTCCTTTAAAAGGCAGGCAGCAACCGATGAATCCACGCCTCCGGACATTCCTACCACGACTTTTTTCTTCATTAATATTCCTCGTCCTCTTCATGCTCACTGATATCGGACACTGGCTTCTGTAAGCCTTTGATCTCGATATGGTGCTTTTCTGCATAATCCCAGAGTGCTGCATGGATCGCTTCCTCTGCAAGCAGGGAGCAGTGAACCTTTACCGGCGGAAGTCCGTCAAGTGCTTCCATAACTGCCTTATTGGTTACTTCCATCGCTTCCTCGATCGTCTTTCCCATTACCATCTCTGTCGCCATGCTGCTTGTAGCAACTGCAGCGCCGCAGCCGAAGGTCTTGAACTTGCAGTCACGGATGATGTGACTCTCGTCATCGATATCGAGATAGATTCTCATGATATCGCCGCATTTTGCGTTTCCGACAGTACCTACGCCGCTGGCGTCCTCAATTTCTCCCATGTTTCTCGGGTGCTGGAAATGGTCCATTACTTTCTCTGAATACATTATTTTTCCTCTTACTTTCTGTTCTTCTTAATGAAATCCTCATAGAGTGGGGACATTGCGCGAAGCTTCTCCACGATCTTCTTAAGGCAGTCTACAGTATGGTCGATCTCTTCCTTCGTTGTCTCCTCGCTTAAGGTAAGACGTAAGGATCCGTGCGCGATCTCGTGCGGAAGTCCGATGGCTAAGAGCACATGGGACGGGTCCAGGGAACCGGATGTGCATGCGGAGCCGCTGGATCCGCAGATTCCGTCCATGTCCAGCATGATGAGTAAGGACTCACCCTCGATGAACTGGAACGCGAAGTTTGCGTTGTTGGAGAGACGGTTCGTGCGGTGACCGTTTAATCGTGTGTACGGGATCTCGTCCATGACACGTCCGATCAGGTAATCACGGAGCTCTGTCTCTTTCTTCTTATTATTCTCAAGCTCTGCCATCCCGATCTCGACAGCTTTTCCGAGACCGACGATTCCCGGCACGTTCTCAGTTCCGGCTCGGCGTTTTCTTTCCTGGGCACCGCCATGGATGAAGGAGCGGAGCTTTAAGCCTTTTCTGATGTAGAGGAAACCGACTCCCTTCGGTCCGTGGAACTTGTGGCCACTGGCGCTTAACATGTCGATATGGTACTCATCCACATTGATCGGCTCATGGCAGAATGCCTGAACCGCGTCTGTGTGGAAGATGATCCCGTTCTCATGGGCAATCTCACCGATCTCCCTGATCGGCTGGATCGTTCCGATCTCGTTGTTGGCGAACATGATGGACACGAGCGCCGTGTCGTCCCGGATGGCCGCGGCCACGTCCTCGACGCGGACGACGCCGTTTTCGTGCACATCCAGCAGCGTCACGTCAAAGCCCTCCTTACGGAGCTTGTCGAGCGTGTGCAGCACCGCATGGTGCTCGAATTTCGTGGATATCAGATGTTTTTTCCCTTTGCGAGCGCCGTTTCTGGCGGCGGAGATGATGGCCTGATTGTCAGCCTCGCTGCCGCCGGAGGTGAACACGATCTCGCGCGGATCGGCAGCGCCAATCAGCTGCGCGATCTCAGTGCGGCAGGCGAGCAGATGCTCGGCCGCCTCCTGCCCGAGGGTATAGAGCGTGCTGGGATTGCCGTAGATCTCGTCAAAGTACGGAAGCATAGCTTCCTTTGCGGCGGGGGATAGTTTTGTGGTTGCCGCATTGTCTGCGTAGACGCGCATGAGACTGTCCTCCTTTAATTCCTATTTGCTTTGTGGGTAAATGATACCATGTATTTCCCATATTGTCAATAGGAATTTGAAAAAGAAAAATCGGGGAAAGAGAATTTGCTTTCTTCCCCCGTTTCTGTGCCCTTATGCTTTGCCGTCGAGCAGGTCCTGCACGGACACGCCGGACAGGTAGTTATCCATGACGGCGTCGAGCTTTTTCCACATCGGCAGCGTCAGGCACTGGGCCGCGCGCTCGCAGCCGTTCTCCCCGGCGTCGAGACATGACACGGCGGCCATGCTGCCCTCGGTGCTGTGCAGCACCTCCGCGACCGTGATCTCACTCGCCGGCCGGCTCAGGCGGTAGCCGCCCTCCTTGCCGCGCTGGCTGACGACGAGGTTGGCGCGGTTGAGCGCCGCCGCGATCGCCTCCATATATTTCAGGGACACATCCTGCCGCTGCGACACGGTCTTGAGCGAGATGAAGCCCTCGTCGCAATGCTGCGCCAGGTCGATCATCAGGCGCAGCGCATAGCGCCCCTTGGTTGAGATGACCATAATCCGTTGCCTCCTTGCTGCACGGTGCATGTGCAGATGCTAAGGATAATATACTACCAAATTACGAGGAATTCAAGCCGAATGTTGCAGATAGGAAAAGCCGGGGTGCAGCCCCCGGCTTTTTCACATTCAGGCTTCCTGTTCGGCCACGAGCGGCTCGACCACGCGCATGGCGTCGAGCGTGCGCGTCAGCAGCTCGTCCAGGCTCCAGCCGAGCATGTCCGCGCCGCGCTGGATCACCTCGCGCGAGCAGCCGGCCGCGAAACCGTTGCTCTTATATTTCTTCTTGAGCGACTTGAGCTCCATGTCCTGCACGCTCTTGGACGGACGCATCAGCGCTGCCGCGCCGATCAGGCCGGTCAGCTCATCGGTCGCAAACAGCACCTTTTCCATCTCATGCTCCGGCTGGATGTCCACCGTGATGCCGTAGCCATGGCTGGCCGTGGCGTGGATCAGCCGCTCGTCGAGATCGCGCTCGCGCATGATCTCCTGCGACTTGATGCAGTGCTGGTCGGGATAACGCTCAAAGTCCAGGTCATGCAGCAGGCCGACAATGCCCCAGAAATCCACCTCGTCCCCATAGCCGAGCTCCTGCGCGAAGTAGCGCATGACGCCCTCGACCGTGCGGGCATGGTGCAGATGGAACGGGTCCTGATTATATTCCGTCAACAGCTCCCAGGCTTCGTCCCGGTTCAGTTGCTTGCTCATAGCAAAACCTCCTAATGCATATCTTTTTTGTAGGTGTAAGAAAGAATGGAATTAAGATAGCACAGTCGCGGCCGGATTTCAAGTAGTTTTTTCACTGAACACCCGGAAGTCAATGTGTCCGAAAATTGACACGCTGCCAAAAAATATACCATTATTTGACTAAACGTTGGCTTTCTGCCGCGCTGCTTCTTTTTGGAATTTTCAGACGCTTTCTGCCTCTGGTGTCACACTTTTACGTTTTTTGTGAGCAAAATATACGAGCCGGTCGATTTTATTTCATTGCTTTTTGTCAAAAAGTATGTTATACTATGCACAGTATGTATGCATCGCGTTCACTGCACTGCGGTGTCATACCTACGAAAACGTTCGATGATCTGCTGCGAGCAACAGCAGGATCATCTTCGTAATAAAAGAAAAAGGAAGGATGTATTTCATGGACGAAAAGTATAGCGCGCTATTTACTCCGTGGAAGATTGGCAATGTCGAGATCAAAAACCGCATTGTCCAGTGCTCCATGGGCGGCACCTCTCTGTTTGGATGGCTGGAGCCCTGCCACTTTGATAAGGAAGCTGCGAACTTCCTGCTCAACCGTGCACAGGACGGCGTCGGTCTGGTTCTCCCGGGCATGCAGTGTGTCCGCGACACCATGGGCCGCAGATGGCTCTGGCAGAACAAGAAGATGTTCAAGGAACTCGCCGACTACATGGTCGAGTACCACAAGACCGGCTCCAAGCTGTTCATTCAGCTCGCCGCTGGTTTCGGCCGCTCCATGGCTGTTGCCCCCTGGATGGTCACTCTGAACAACAACAAGGTGCTCGGCGCCCTTGCCAAGCCCGTCATCGACGTCAGCTACTGCTGCGCTTCCGCTTCCGCTACCCCGAACCGTTGGCAGGAGGACATGCTCTCCCGCCCGATGACCGTCGAAGAGATCCACGAGATGGTCGATGCGTTCGGCAAGACCGCGAAGCTGCTGCGTGAGGCCGGTGTCGACGGCGTTGAGATCCACGCTGTCCACGAAGGCTATCTGCTTGACCAGTTCACCATCGCCAACTGGAACCATCGTACCGACGAGTACGGCGGCTCTTTCGAGAACCGTTTCCGCTTCCCGGTCGAGATCGTGCAGTCCATCAAGCGTCAGGCCGGCGCCGACTTCCCGGTGTCCCTGCGTTACTCCGTCGTCTCCAAGACCAAGGCTTGGGGCAAGGGCGCTATGCCGTATGAGACCGACTTCGAAGAGTTTGGCCGTGACATGGCTGAGTCCGAGAAGGCCATCAAGTACCTGGGCGATGCCGGCTACGACATGTTCAACTGCGACAACGGTACTTACGACGCATGGTACTGGGCACATCCGCCTCAGTACATGCCCGACAACTGCAACCTCGAGTACGTCGAGCACATCAAGAAGTTCACCGACAAGCCCGTCGCCTGCGCCGGCCGTATGGATCCGGTCAAGGCCGCGGAAGAGATCGCTGCCGGCCGTCTCGATGCAGTTGCCATCGCGCGTCAGAACCTCGTTGACCCCGAGTGGATCCACAAGATCCTCGAGGGCCGTCAGGACGAGATCAAGCCCTGCATCCGCTGCCACAACGGCTGCTTCAACTTCGCGAAGTTCAAGGGCACGGCGAACATCCAGAGCACGCAGGATTCCCTGCACCTGGGCCGCTGCGCGCTGAACCCGACGACCATGCAGCACAACAAGTATAAGATCGTTCCGACCAAGAACCCGAAGAAGGTCGCCATCATCGGCGGCGGTATCGGCGGCATGGAGTGCGCGCTCGTCCTCAAAAAGCGCGGCCACAAGCCGGTCCTCTTCGAGAAGACCAACGAGCTCGGCGGCCTGTTCCTCACCGCTTCCGCGATGAGCTTCAAAGAGAACGACAAGGAACTCATTGAGTGGTACAAGAAGGAAGTCGCGAAGCAGGGTATCGACATCCGCTTCAACACCGAGGTCACCGACCTTGGCACCATGCGCGGCTTCGACGAGATCATCGTGGCCACTGGCTCCGTGCCGAGAACCATGCCCATGATCCCGGGCTTTGAGAAGACCATGAGCTTCACCGAGCTGCTCAAGGAGAAGAAGGAAGTCGGCGACAAGGTCCTGTTCTTCGGCGGCGGCCAGTCCTCCTGCGAGGCGGCTTACGACCTGATCCTCCAGGGCAAGCACCCGATCATTGTCGAGTACGCCGGCGACCTGGTTGCTGCTCAGGCTACCTGCCTTGCCAACACCTCCTTCCTGCGTGACGCGATGGAGTACCACAAGGTCCCGACCTACCTGCACTCCACCATCACCGAGATCCACGACGGCGGCGTTACCGTCAAGGGTCAGGACGGCAAGACCTTCGAGGTCGCTTGCGACAACGTCATCAACGGCATCGGCTTCGTGCCGGCTCCGGTTGGCGACAAGGGCCGTCACGTGCACCGCGTCGGTGACTGCGTTGCCATCGGCAACCTGCGCACCGTCATCTGGCGTGCATGGGATGTCTGCATGAAGATCTGATTTTCGGTTGACACCAAAAACGCATAAAACCCGCGCGGGTGCAGAGTGATCTGCACCCGCGTTTTTGTATGCATATAGGAAAGCCGCCCTCGCTCAGCAAAGCGAGGGCGGTCTGCTTTTTGCGCTTTCTTAGAGAATATCGAGCAATTCTTCCAGCCGCGTGATGCGCCAGTCCGCCTGCGGCGGCATGGCCGCGCCGTGATCGGCCGGATCGAACCAGCAGGTTCGCATCCCTGCTGCCCTGCCGCCCGCGATATCCGCCGTGAGGGAATCGCCGATCATCAGGCACTGCTCCGGCCGAACGCCCGGCAGCTGCGCCAGACACCGGTCGAAAAACACCCGGCTCGGCTTCTCCGCGCCCAGCTGCCCAGAGATAAACAGCCACTCAAACGCATCGAGCATCCCGGCCCGGCGCAAACGGTTCACCTGCTGCGCATACGGCCCGTTGCTCGCAGCGCACAAGCGGTATTTCCCGTGCAGCCGCGTCAGCACATCCAGCGCGCCGGCAACCGGGACCGCGCTCTCATGCAGCCGCACGCGGAACGCATCCTCCATCGCCGCACCGTCGGCCTCCAGCCCGAGCCGCGTCAGGATCGTCTGCCAGCGCACGTCCCGCAGCCCGGCGATCGTCAGCTCGCCGCGCTCGATCCGCGCCCAGAGCTTGTCGTTCTCCACCTGAAACACGGCGAACATCTCCGGCGCATACGGCAGACCCGCCTCGCGGAAGATCTCCTCCATCGCCTGCATCGCGCCGGCACTGAAATCCAGCAGCGTGTTGTCAATATCAAATAGAAGTACAGTCGGTTTTTCCATGGTTCGTCCTCTGTTCATTCGCGGCCGGATACCGGTACGCGGCGTCTGCGTGCATTGACTGCGCGAAACACCGTCGACACCAACAGAATACCGACCGCGAGACTGCCCGCGATCCCCGCCGTCTCCAGTCCCTTTTGCAGCGCTGCCTGCACGGCGCCCGAAAGGCCGATACTCATCGTGTAATAAATGCCTGCGCCGGGCAGCAGCGGAATACTGGAAATGACCAGATAGGACGTGACCGGGCACTTGCGCCAGCGCCCCATCCCCTCGGAATACACCGCCGCCACGACCTCGGAGAAAAAGTTCGCGCTGTAGACGCTGCACCCCACCCTGCTGCACAGCAGGTAAACGATCCAGGTCAGTGCGCTGCCGAGTGCGCACAAAACGCAGCCCCAGTCATGGACGTTAAACAGGATCACAAATCCCAGGCAGGCAACAAACGTCGCGATCCCCTGCGCCCAGAGCGGATAGGTCAGCGCGGCGACCGTCTCCGCGTGGCCGTAAATCGGCGTCGTAACGTGCCACGCCGCAGCCGTGCCGAGTGCGATGGCGAACGCCGAGAGCAGCACCTGCACGATGCGGCTGACGCCGGAGCTCGTGTCGCCGTAGATGATATCGCGCATGGAGTTTGTGATGAGCAGCCCGGGCACCAAAAGCATCAGTGCGCCGATGATGACGGCCGCCACGCAGTCGAGCCAGCCGAGGCCGGCGGCGACATACGCCGGCAGCGCCATGAGAAAGGACGCTGCCATGGTACTGAAAAACGGGTTGACCTCCAGCCGGTCCATGCAGCGTGTCACGAAGCCGATGACAAGGCCGCTCACCCCCGCCCAGAGCCAGTCGCGCACCGTGCCGCCGAACACGCAGCAAAAGCCGGCCGCCGCCATGAAATTGCCGAGGTAATACGTCCACACGGCGTACCTGCGGATGGCGGCTGTCGTCTCCTTGAGCCAGCGATGCGCCTCCTCCGGCTCCGGCACCTCGGCGCAGATGCGCCGGCTGAGCGCGTTGAGCTTTTCGATGCGCTCGAGATCATTGCCGTGGTACCCCACCCGCTTCATAATGGTCAGCGGCTTGGCGTTTGGCGCCACGAAGCTCACGGCGACGCAGTTCGGGATGGCAAACGCCTGCCCCTCTGTGCCATAGGCCTCGATCACGCGGCGCATCGTCTCCTCGACGCGGTACGTCTCCGCCCCGGCGACCGCAAGCTCATAGCCGATCTGCACCGTCATATCCGCAAGAAGATAATAGTCCATACCTGTCTTCCCATAAACGAAAATTTCCCGGCCAGTGCCGGGCTTCCAGCACTGAGAGCGTAACACATTTCGCGGAGCAAATCAACGGGGATGCGGTGGTTTTTGTGCCGATATTTTTCCCCAAGAAGCAGCACTCCCTTACTGTGCCCAGATGCGGAGGCACAGCAGGATTTCTGCTCCAGAAATCCTGTGAATCTGCCCAAACGCTTCGGTCGAAAAGAAACATCTGTTAAAAAAGAAAAGGAAAGGAATCCAGAGCGATGATTCCATTGTCAAAGAAAAGACTGTCAACAAGATAAAAACTATGCTCATAAAGACAAGGATTATGAAGCTGCAGCGTATCATAGCCTTAATGCCATGGCCGCTGCCAACGATGGTTTTTCCGGAAAGTGTACTTTCCACGGCCCGCGTCCCAGTAACCCAGACTTCATTTGATTTATCGAGTCAGAGTCGCTATCATATAGCAGATTCATGACATTGCCATTGAAAACATGGAGCGTCAGGAAAACGGCCTGCACGGCTGATCTTCCGGATGCAAAACCCGGCAGAGCATTTGCTCTGCCGGGTTTTCCTTTTCGTATGCAGTTATTTGGCGTGGGCCTCCGCCACGAGCTTGCCCTGCACGAGGTAGCGTTGGTGGTTATCGCCCCGGAAGCACGTCGAGAGCGTCAGCACCCGGTCGCCCGGTTCGGGCCAGGCGTCGGTGCGGAAGTTGGCCTGCAGGCTCTTTTGCGCCTGCACGCCGTCAAAATACGCCGTGAAATCGTCCGCGTCCGCAAAGTCGTGGCACAGCAGCAGGTGCTCGTTCGAGTGCGGATACGCAGCGAAGATCTCATAGACAAGCATCCGGTCCGGGAGATAGACATAGATGTAGCGGTGCGCCTCAAAGACCTCAGCGTCCGAAAAGTCGTTGAGCTGGGCAAACATGCGCCCGTTGCGCAGGTTGTGCCCGTAGAGCACGGTCATGGGGTCGCTGAAATCCTTCTGGTTGTAGTCCTGGCTGAAGATGCTGCCGCCGCTGTAGTACGCGCCGTTTTCGCTGTGCTTGGAGTAATACTCCTGATCATCATCGCCGTCACGCTGGAGCACAGCGTAGCTGATGTCCGTATCCGGGATCGTCACCCAGGCGTAGATATCCGGGTTCATGGCCTGCAGCTCGTCGAAATCGACCGGGATCTTCACGCGCTCGAGCTGAAAGCTGCCGGTGTCGTCCGGGGCGTTGGCGCGCATCCGGTCGCCGAAGGACTGACCCTGATAGTACTGAATGATGTACCACACGCACCACGCGCACGCGCACAGCGCCGCGAGCGCCACAAGCACCAGCACACTGCGCACAAGGATCTTTTTCGTTTTCATCGTTCACCTCATAAAACAAAAGCTCCATGAACGAATCATGGAGCTTTGTTATCATAGTTATGCCATCTTACTTGGCGCGAACCAGCTTTTTGCCGCAAAACAGCACCGCTCCGACCGCAGCAACGGCCGCCAGAACGCACACGATGATGACCAGCACACGCGTGCCGCGGCTCATGCGCCGTTTCGGCGGCTGTGCCGCCGGTGTTTCTCTGGCGTCTGACACAGACATCCCCCCTATTTGCGAATTTGTTTTAGCCCGCATGATACCACACCCCGGCAAATGTTGTAAAGCCGGGAGCACGATCACGGTTGACTTTTACGGAAAACCATCCTATTGTAACTACATATCCTTGTGTTTTCGGAGGTTTTGCCATGGACGATTCCAAAACTGCCGCCCGCTGGGTCAGCGCGTGGAGCACCAGCCCCATCGACGCGAGCCTGTCCGAGTCCGGCGTGCTCGACCGGCTCGGCGTGGCCGTGACGGATGTATCCGCGCGCACGGCCGTGCAGCTCACGGCCGGCGGCACACACGTGCGGCTAACGCTCTCGAACATGTTCGGTGTGCTGCCGCTGCATGTGGCGGCCTGCACCGTCGCCATCGGCGCGGACGATGCGCGCGGCATCGACCCGGCCACGCTGCACACCGTGACCTTCGGCGGGAATACGCACGTGCGCATCGGCGCGGGGACAAGCTGCACATCCGATGCGGCCGCGCTGCCGGTCGCGGCCGGGCAGACGCTGACCGTGACGGTCTTTTACCGCGGCATCAACGCCATGCGCACGATCGGACTCATCGGCGGATGCAGCTACGCCGAGCTCGGCAACTGCACGCGCCGCACTCTGCTGCATCTGGGCATACCAATGCAGCACACGGCGGAGACCGGCGCATATGAGGTCATCCCAGCGCTCACGGAGATCGACGTGCTGGCAGCGCCCGAGACGCACACGTGCGTCATCTTCGGCGACTCGACCGTGGCAAACGAGCTGCCGCGTCTGCTGGCCTCACGCCTGCGCGCCGATGGCATCGGGAACGTGAGCGTGACGCAGGCCGCCATCAAGGGCGACCGGCTGGTGGCCGACGGCGTGGGCCGCGCGGCCAAGCTCCTCGGCGGCGCGGGCGTGAAGCGCTTTGCGCGCGACGTGCTCGGTCAGGCGGGCGCGGACATGGTGCTCGTCAAGCTGGGCGCGAACGATCTCATCCACCCGCACTGCCGGAGCAAGCAGGGGCTGCTGGCCCCGGTCACGTTCGCGCAGATGACGGCGGGCTACCGCGCACTTGCCGACATGGCCCACGCGCAGGGCATGCGCATCTGGTTTTGCGAGCTCACACCGTGGAAGGGCTACACCCGCAACCTCTTCGGCCGCGGGGACGACATCCAGTGGTCACCGGAATATGACGCACTGCGGCTGGAGCTCAACGCCTGGTTTCAGAGCGCGGACTGCCCCGCCGACGGGTACATCCCGCTGGGTCCTCTGGCCGACCCCGACGACCCGGACGCGCTCGTCCCCGCCTACACGACCGACGGCGTGCATCACACCCCGGCCGGGCAGCGGGCGCTCGCCGCGCTGATGCCGGAGAACATCTTTGAACCACAAACGCAGGAGGAATGACCCATGACAGCTATCCGCCCCGGAACCGCGAGCGACATTGCGCGCGTCGAAGAGATCTATAACGCGATCCACACGGCCGAAGAAGCCGGCACGGTCAGCATCGGCTGGGTGCGCGGCGTATACCCCACGCGTGCGACCGCGCAGGCCGCGCTGGATGCCGGAGAGCTGTTCGTTCTCGCCGACGGCGGCACCGTTTACGCCGCCGGGCGCATCAACCACGAACAGGTGCCGGTGTATGCCGCGGTGCCGTGGCAATATGAGGCGCGGCCGGAGCAGGTGCTCGTGCTGCACACGCTCGTCGTAGACCCGGCGGCGGCCGGTCACGGCTATGGGACGCAGTTCGTGCGGTTTTATGAGCAGCGCGCCCGGGCGCTCGGCTGCCCGGAGCTGCGCATCGACACGAACGCGAAAAACGCCAACGCCCGCCGGCTCTACGCCTACCTCGGCTACCGCGAGACCGGGATCGCGCCGTGCACGTTCAACGGCATCGACGGCGTCGCGCTCGTGTGCCTGGAAAAGTGGCTGGGCAGCGAACCATAACGGCGAGACCGCATAAAGAAAACCGCAGGCCCCGGATCGCGCTCCGGGGCCTGCGGTTTTTAGATCTTGGCGCTCACGGCGTGGGGCTGCCGCCGCACAGCCGTTCATAGCCGGTGCGGTAAGCCCCG
>OHAN01002764.1_pt1 | contig 11231 bp, 7 predicted proteins | sample 1577121 | NCBI WGS metagenome assembly OHAN01 (sample SAMEA3541554, study PRJEB24748) | human gut metagenome | biome: human gut; feature: human-associated habitat; material: faeces | place: China | collected 2012 | reverse complement strand
TGCAACTCCTTTAAAATTAAATACTTTATAAATTGAAGATAGCCTTTATACTTGAGAACTTATCTACTCTTAGTATAAAGGCTATTTTTATTATTTACTTATGATATTTAATAATTCATCATAACTATTCAAACATAAAAGATAATATTTATTTTTTATTTATTTTTTCATTTTGTCTTTTTAAAAAACTATTTATATTTATAGGTGGTATTACTACTGGAGTCGCATTTGGCTGAGTTGTCATAATAGTTACCTGACTTCTTAAATAAGGAAACATTATTGCTATAGCATTTGGTAGTAATTTACTAACTGGAAAATCTTTTCCTACTATAAAAATACCTACCAAACATAAATTCAACTCAAAGCTATCTTTTTTTTCTACTTTACAATATAACTTTATAAATATTTTATTTTCTTCATATTTATGATTTTCTTTAAATCCAACATCTATTTCATTTGTATTATCTTTTATATTTTTACCACTACTTTGAAAACTTATATTTTCAAAATACATATTTATATTTTCTAATGCTGTTGATTTCACTTCATTTTGATTAACTATCATTTCTTTTTCCCTTTTATGCAGCTAAAACAAATTCATTAAGTTCTACATCATCTTCATAACTTGTTTCTGCTATATTTTCTATATCTTGAGTTGGCATATCGTATTTATCATCTATAATATCATCAAATAAATCTATTTTATCAAAATACTCATCTACTACTAAACCATCAATTCTAGCAATACCATCTTCAGATTTTTTATTTGGAATATTATACTTATCCAAAAGTTCATCTAAAAGTTTAAGTGCTTTTTTATATTCATATTCCTTCAACATATTTATCACCTCTAACAATCTTGATATTACTTATACACTGATGATTAGATACACAAATTTGTTTTTCTGGTACACTACTAAATCCTAATATATCTTTATCTTCTGAATGACCTTTTTTTACCTTTCTTGAAAAAGTAAATTCTATTACGTATATTCCAAAAAAATCTTTATATAAATCACAAGCTATACATCTTTTCTCTTCATCACGTTTATAAAAACTAATATCTTTATCAGATTTATTTATTATATCTTTAAAAAATAATGAAACTTTTCTACGATTAAACTGATAATCTAAATTTAAATACCTATTCATGTCACATTTTATATTAGCAGATAATACAACTGCTTCTTCATTATATCTATTAGCTCTTTCATTCGCCCATTTAATTGCATTTTCTACGTCAGCGAAAAAATATATTCCATGACCTAACCAATCATCTTTTTCATTACTTTCTTTAAAAATACCACTAGAAAGTATCTTCTCTGCATTAGTTTTTATTGTTCCATGATATCCTACTAATTCTATCATTTAAAATCCTTAAAAATAAATACTTAATTAAATATATTTCTTATCTAAATTATATCATATTTTGTCAATCTTTATTATAATAGAAATCCTTTCTATGTAGGTCAGATAGATAAAACTAACGCTAAAGCTGAATATACTGACGGTGTTTTAAAAATGACATTGCCAAAACTTCAACCACAATCAACAACTACTCAAATTGATATAGATTAATACAATTTAATCCTTCCTCCTGTAACTCCTTTAAAATTAAATACTTTATAAATTGAAGATAGCCTTTATACTTGAGATATTTGCCAGTTCTCAGTATAAAGGCTATTTTTATTATTTACTTATGATATCTAATAATTCATCATAACTATTCACTACATCATAGATTACATCATCACTTTTTAGTTTTTCAAAATATTTCTTAGCACAATCAATCTTTGAGTTTTCTATTGTTCGCAATTCTATTGAAGACATTGTACCTTTTGTTTCCGCCACAAAATAAATATGTTTTACACTACCTTCATAAAAAGCAATCGCCCAGTCTGGATTATATCTTCCCACAGGTGTAGGAATAAAAAATTTATTTGGCAATTTCACATATACAGCTACCTTATCTGATGCTTCTAATTCTGTAGCAAAATTTCTTTCAACTTTAGAATCATATACTAAATTGTCATATAAATGCTTACGCGTTTTCATTGCATTCACATCTAGTTTTCCTTTTAACGTATTTTCTGTAAATACATCTATATCATATGTTTTATCTAATAGACTATACTCTACATGACCAATTATAGTCGTTGCTTTTTCTTCATTGATTAAATTAGTAGCTTTGATAATAAATTCTTCTGGATTATTTTTAAATTGATTAAATACATTTTTTTCAAGCCCTACTAATATAGCTACAATATCTTTGCGTATAAGCCCAGTACCTTCTACCAATTTGCCTACTAAATCATATTTTACACTACTATTAGCCACAGAAATATTTTTACTATCATATTCATTGCGTGTTTCTTTGACAAAAGCCGTACCTGATAATAAATCATCTTTGGATTTTATCTTATCTAATTGTCCTTTTTCAATTTTAAAATAAATTTTCGTTACATGTAGTTTTCGATTTAATGCATCTATTGCCTTATTTATAAAATCTTTGCTATCAAATTCTACTTCATAAATAGCTTTTTTATTTATTCTTGACCAAAGATTTTGGAACTCTTTCATATTATATTTTTCTACATTCAACTTTAACTCAACATTAGTATCATAAGCATTAGCAATATCAATAGATTTTTCATTATATATACTATCTATAATATCCAAAATAGATGAAGTATACTCTTTTATTTCTGGGGAAAATTCAATATTATCTTCTTTTCTATCTTCGTAATATTTATCCGTTAAATTTCCTTTTCTATCTATATATTTATTACTTACCAAATCATAATAAATAGTATCTACCATATCTTTATCTATGATTATTTGATTACCTTTATTATTTTTGATAATTTTACCTTCAAATAATTCTCTGCTTACTACTTTTGGTCTATTTTCTAGAACTTCTGCTAATTCACTTTGCAACGCTTTAGCAAAGCTATCATAACTTTCACTAGCTATAATAGTCAATGTATTAATATCTTGTACATCTTCTCCCCATACAGTTTCATCCATACGTTCACCTTTTTGATTTACACATAGACGAAGACCACGACCTACTTCTTGACGCTTGCGGATTTCACTATTACTTTGTTTCAATGTACAAATTTGAAATACATTTGGATTGTCCCAACCTTCACGAAGTGCTGAATGTGAAAAAATAAATCTAACAGGTTCATCAAAAGATAATAATCTCTCTTTATCTTTCATAATCAAATCATATGCATCAACATCTTCAGAAGTATTTTCTTTCTTACTTATCTTACCATTTTGCATACGACCTTTTTTATCAATTGAAAAATACCCTGCATGAGTTTTATTGGCACTTATATTTTCTAAGTATTCTCTATAACTATCACTATCTAAATCCAATTGGAATTCATTTAAAACTTTTTCATATTCTTCTTCAAACATTTTGGCGAAAATACCATTTTGAGCCTGTCCATCTTCATCATATTGCTTATAATGGCTTACTTCATCAATAAAAAATAAAGATAATACTTTTATACCTTTGTTATATAATTTTTTCTCCATATCTAGATGTGATAAAATCGTTTCTCGTATCTGAATACGTCGCAACTGTTCTTCATTGACTTCACCACATACTTGTCCAATATATACTCGTTTGCCGTTTAAAAATTCGATATAATCTTCTTTACCATTGATACTGCTGACTACATAATTATTTTTATATTCGTCTAGCTCACCTGAATTATCATAAAGATTAAAACCTTCATTTACCTTCATGGTTTTTTTGCGAATAGTTGTTGCACCTTTTACATCAAATTGCAACATAGCAGTTGGAGCTTTTTCTGATAAATTTATTTTCTCAAGATAAACAAAACCTTCTGTAGCAGTTATCCCCTTTTGCGTAATTCCCTTCACTGCTATTCTTTTTACCAATTTTTTATTATAAGCTTCCACTGCATCGAGGCGATAAACCATATTATAAATACTATCTTTTTTATGTGTAGCAGAATAACGCAATATAAATAAAGGATTAAATTTTTTCAATCCTTCTTTTGTCTTTGGTCCCTCTACTGATTGTGGTTCATCTATGATTAAAATAGGATTTGTTTTTGCAATGACATCAATCGGTTTACGCGAACGGAACTCATCTAATTCCATATAAATACGACGAGCATCTTTTCCTTTGGCATTGAACGCTTGTGAATTTATAATCATTGCATTAATAGCATTATCTGACGCAAAACGTTCTATTTCATTCAATCTTTGCGAATTATAGACAAAAAATCTTATCTTCTTACTATATTCTTGAGCAAAATGTTCCTGTGTTATCTGCAAAGATTTATATACACCTTCACGAATAGCAACAGACGGTACCACTATTATAAATTTGCTCCAACCATATCTTTTATTTAATTCAAATATAGTTTTTATATAAGTATAAGTTTTACCTACACCAGTTTCCATTTCAATGGTGAGATTATATTTACCTTCTAATTTTTTAGATACAGCAATTTGATTTTCACGTTGAATTTTATTTATACGCTCTAAAATAGTATTATCATCTATCTGTACTTTTGCATTTGCCCAAGCATTATCATGTAAAACGATATTATCGCCACTATCTAATCTATAATTAATTGAACTATAAGGCTGTCCTGCAAAAATATCACAAACAGCATTTGTAGCATCTTGTTGAAATTTTTGATGTTTAAACTGTAATCTCATTTGCTCACCTCATTATATAACCTTTATATCAGAATCAGGAGCAATCATTTTAAAATGTTCAGCTACATTTATCTTTGTAGCTGAATCAACAAAACTATTATCAGAAAATACTACTCTTAATGCTTGTAATTTTGCAATTTCATCTATAGTTTTCATATCCAAATCTTTCTCAAAGCAAGCTACTAAATCTCCATCATTATAAATATGCACCTTATGACCATTGATTTCTTTTATAGTATATGGTTTATCTAATTCCAATCCCCAATCTACTAAACAGCCAAATAATAAATCTAAATCCGTTCTATCTTCTTTTGTATTTGACTGCATATTTTCAAGCATTCCTTGATCATATTCATCAGCACTATAATAGATATCCTTCATATTACTACTATCTAATTTCAATACTCTAAAACCAATATCCAAATCCTGCCCATTAAGCCCTGCTTCTTCTTTTATTTTCTCACCAGCACGACGAATACGTTCCTTGCCAATTTCACAGATATTTTTATAACCAGCCTTAAAAGCCTCACTCTTTTCATCTGTTTTTTCTGGTAATTGCACCATAATAAATTTACGCTTACCGCCATCTTCTGCATTTAACTGCATAACAGCATGAGCGGTTGTTGCTGAACCACTAAAGAAATCTATAATAATAGATGACTCATTAGAATATAATTGTATACATCTTTTTATTAATTCTACTGATTTTGGATAATCAAAAAAGCTTTTACCATCAAAAAGTTTCTTCAAATTCTGTTTTGCATCTTGAGAATGTCCGACCTCACTATATTTCCAAATAGTCATTGGTGTTATAGATTGTTTTACTTCTGTTAAAAATCTTTTTATTGATGGCACATTATTTCCATCTTTTCCAAACCAAATTCTATTATCTTTTACAAATTCTTTAAATTTTTCTTTACTAAGTCTCCAACAATACCCTTCAGGAGGCAATACCTTCCTCCCTCCTGGTGTTATTATCTCATATATTTTTGATTGCACAATTGGACCAACTGATAAATTATCACTTTTCCAGATACCTCTAGGATCATTATCAGGATTACTATATCTATCATTTGCTTCTGAAGCTCGTGGTAATCCATTACAAATAGCCTTATCAATATCTTTAGCATAACAAATTATATAATCATGATTTTCTGAAAAATGTTTTTTCAAATTTACTGGTGCATATGCTCTTTCCCAAATAACCTGTGCAATAAAATTTTTCTCACCAAAAACTTCATCACATATTTTCTTTAAATTTTCTTGTTCATTATCATCAATAGAAATAAATATAACTCCATCATTAGCTAATAAATTTCTAGCCAATACTAATCTAGGATAAATCATAGAACACCAATCAGAATGAAATCTACCATTAGTATCTGTATTTTTAAATAAACGATTTCCTTCTTCATCAAAAGAACCTTTGGCTTCTTCATATTCATCTATATTTTGTGCAAAATCATCTATATAAATAAAATCATTACCAGTATTGTATGGAGGATCAATATATATCATTTTTACCTTATTAAAATAACTATTTTGCAATAATTTGAGTACTTCAAGATTGTCCCCTTCAATATAGAGATTTTCTGTATTATCCCAATCCTTACTTTCCTCTATACATGGGCGTAGAGTCTTATTTGTAGTCGTATTTGCTTCCACTCTTGAAGCATTTTTTCCTACCCAAGTAAATTCATAACGTTCCGTTGTACCCCCCCCCGATTATTTTATGTGAAAATTTTTGCATTAACCTATCTCTATCAACTACTTTCTGTATTTTACCATTTTCATCTCTAGCTTCTGTAATACAATCAGGAAATAAATTTCCTATATTTTCCACATTTTGAGCTACTATATCCATAGACTCCATTCTCATCTTCTCCATCTATTCATACCCCCATTTATTACATAAAATAAACTCTCTACCTCAACCTTATTCAGTTGAAGATAGAGAGTTTTTCTCATATTTGACATAATTAACAGTAATTATACCATTTTTTTATTCAAAAATCTATTATATTCCTTATTTATCAATATAGTATCTATTTTTAATTATATCTTGCAAATCTAGATAATAAACCTTCTGCCTCAAAAAGTATTTTCCTTGTTTCTTTAGTAAATTCTAATTTTCCAATTTCTATTGAGTGCTTATCTATATATTCCTCTATAAAAATAGCTTTATACATTAATTCTAATTTTTCTTTTATTATATTAATATCTTTACTACTTTTTTCATTTTCAGAAAATAATTTATCAATACCGTATGATATCCATTCTGATTTAGATAATATAGTAATTAATGGGGTACTATCTTTACCAGTAATAAAATCTTCATATTGGTCATATCTTTTTATTTTTAATCCTATCACTATTGGTAAAACATAAGTCAATACATATCTAATATTTTTTTCATCAAAATAAAGATATTCATTTTTAGTTTTTCTTAAATTCTCTATACAAATTTTATTTATTTGAACAAACTTTATAACATCTCTTAAAGTAAAATTATATTCCTTTACAATTTCTTTACAAACGTAATCATACATATCACCTCGTGAATTTTCATTTACAAAATTAAAATATTCTATTACATTTATTTCATTAAGTGATATTGTTAAATCAAAAAACTTATCTAAATATCTTTTAGCTTCAAAAGCTTCTCCATAATATTTTTTTATAGTATATTGTAACTGTTTTATATTTGTAGAAAAAACAAATGTTATTTTATCATTATCAAAATAATGTTTTATCTGTTCCAATAATTCTACCGCAAAAGTTGGTCTACATCTATCAAGTTCGTCTATAAATATTACCAAACGTTCGCCATGTTCTAATAATAAATTATTTAATATATTATCTACTTGCTCTTTTGTAGATTTTTGACCTTTTATTTCTTTAAAAATATCCTTTGCTTCAGTTTCTACACATTTTAATAATTCCTTTATATCAATTCCTGAAAAATGTTTTACTATTGCGGATAAACCATCTTTTATTATTTTTTCCTTATTTATAGATATATCAGTTTTATTAGTATCTATCTTAGCAACTTTTATTATTTCATAAATCAATGATAATAATGGACTTTTTTGATTATCATTTTCCCATGCATTATAATAAACAGCTAAATGTAAATCAATATTTTTAATATCTATAACGTTTTTTATTCTTTCTAAATTACTTAATTCATAATCATAACTATGCTCATTATATGCATCTAATATCATTTTTACTTCTTTAACAAAAAAAGTTTTACCAGTTCCCCAATCATTATCTATTGCTATTGAAAAATTAGACTTTATAGAATCTAATAATCTAATAAAATTTATTATTTCTGTATTTCTACCTATAATATTTTTTTCTAAAGTTTCCAATAAAATTTCCTTATTAGGTTTTAATTCTAATGATTTCATACTTTTACCTCACAATACTTTATAATAAATATATAATCTTATATGTTATAATAAAAATTGGGATTTATTCTGATTGTGGTAGGTCAGCTTTTCTCTTCTATTATCTATTTATAAAAAACTGTTTTCTCTTTTAGAAACAGTTTTTTTCTTTATTATATCTCCTTACATATTGTACAAAAGTCAAAATTCTTCCCTATCATAAAAAATCACCTTCAAAAAAACATACAAAAAAATTATTCACATGAATATTTTATCACTCTAAATTAAAGATATACATATCTTTATAAACAATTACTTTATCTTATATAAAATAAGAGAGCCAATTTTCTTTGACTCTCTTAAATATGCATAAAATCTTTTTAACTAAAACTTTTCAAGCATTTTCTTTAATTTCTTTAACTCATTATTCAATTCCACTTTTCGATTAAATTGTTTTGTCTTTCTTATTTTTGCCTGCAAAGCACTTATCTGTTTTTCTAACTGTTTCTTTTCTTCTGCTTGTTCAATATCTTCTTTTAAATTCTTCTTCTCCTCTGAACCTACATTCAATTCTGCCCCTGCAATTTGACGTATAAAATTTTCATATACACTATCCATATTCAAACCTTCTATTTTACATGGAAGATTTACTTTTATCTTCTCATTTTCTATCTCCTTATAGCTGATAAAAGCCTGATACATTCCTTCATACTCTAATAAAAACAATATATGGTACGGTATACATTTATCTATTTTAGACAAAACCATCTTATCTAAATTTTTACTATTTAATTTTATTTCTATGACTTCAATTTCTAATACAGATTTACCTTTATCTATATTCAATGTTGTAGATGTCAATTTATTTTGCCAATAAATTATCTTTATCTGCTCCACAAAAGCCTTTTTTAAATTAGATGTTATCTCCATATTTGTATAAAACTTTTGCTTTGGTATTCTCTTTTTAAACTCTGTTTTTTTCTGGAAAAAGCATATACTAACACCTACCTCATTTTATCACCAAAAAGCAAATTAATTCAAAATCATCTATACCATTTATAGTTGATAATAAAGCACTCGTTCCGCCAGTTGTAAACAAACTATCTATATCACTTTCTTCTTTCACATCAATAATAGAATTAATCGCTTCATCTAATAATTGAGATACCTCTTGCATATTTTTACCATCATTTGTTTGCTCATTAAAAATCTTACATAAATGAGTAATTGGTTTGTCTTTTCCTCGACAAAGAAGTCTCATTGTATCTAATAATTTTTTAGGATTTAGATAATCACAAACGACCTCTCCTTCTTCACTTACATAAACCATATAAAATGGATGAATACGATTTAGACTATCTTCATTTATATTATTGTTGCGATTTTTTAATACAAAAATTACTCCATTTGGCAAATCATCACTTTTATTCACTACAGCATGCATACCAAACGGTTTTTTATCCAAATCCTCATGAGTTTTTATATATTCTAACAAATCTAAACGAAATTCATTCAATCCCAAATCCATAATAGATATACCATTTGACATATCTTCAATATCTATTACTTCTTCTTGTAATTTCTTTAATTGTGCTTTTCTATATTCCAAATCACCTTTTTCTTCTGGATTAATTAAATCGTCATCACCAGTAGAAGTCATTACCGAAATTCTCATTCTCGTTTCTACTCTACCTTTTAAATTTATATATTCATCTAGAGATAAATCTGGCCAGAAATTAACTAATTGAATAACCTTATTTTTACTACCAATGCGGTCAATACGTCCAAAACGTTGAATAATTCTCACAGGGTTCCAATGAATATCATAATTTATTAGATAATCACAATCTTGTAGATTTTGCCCTTCAGAAATACAATCTGTAGCAATCAATATATCAATATTATCGCTATTTTGAGGCATTAATATATCTTTTCCCTTAGATATAGGCGAAAAATAAGTCAATACATTATTTAAACTAGCTTTGAAATTCTTTATTGTAGTTCTTCCCTCTATTGAACCTGTTACTACTGCTACATCTAAATTATATTTTGTTTTCACATACTGACTTATTTCTTCATACAAATACATTGCAGTATCTGCAAATGCCGAAAATATCATTATTTTTTTATTATTTTCATTTATAGGATTTTCTATCTTCTCTGATATCAACTCTAATAATGACTGCAATTTCATATCGTGATCCGCTGTAATATCTCCTACCATTAAAGATAGTAAATCCAACGTTTCAGCATCTTTTTTTAGATAATGTCGCCAACTTATATAATCCATATCAGCTAAACTGATTTTTACTTTCCTACCTACAGTGAATAAATCTGTATTTTGGTCATCAGCATCAAAATCACTATCCATATTCATATTCATAGCATCAATATCACCTAGTCCAGATTGTTTGAACTCATCTATTTTATTAATAGTATCATTTATTAAATCTTTTATTCTATTCAAGGTTACTTCAAATGAGTATACTGAACTTTCTAGTCTTTTGAGTAAATTTATACTCATCAAACGGCGAATACCTTGTTCACGACCTTGCTGTGTAAGTCCTTTTTTCTGCGTCAAATCTATATAATTTACTTTTTTACTATCTAATATAAAATCAGATGGAGTATATATACTCAAATTCAATGATATTACTTGTTCATATATTTCATTATAATTAATAGCTTCCTTCAAATCAGTGAGCATAGGTCTTTTTGAAATAGGTTTTAATCTTTCAGGAAATTTGCCTATTTTTTCTGCACTATAATATCTTTCAATATGTTTTCTTGAACGAGCTATAGTAACACTATCTAGAACTTCAAAGAAATCAAAATCTAACATACGCAATAAAACTTGTGTAGTTCTATTTTCTGGCTCTAAATTTACCCATTCATTAAAAGCTTTTTGTGCTTTTTTGAAAATCTCATCAATTCCTTTTGTTGTCTTTAATTTTTTATTTAATAAATCACTTTTTCCTTCATATGCCAATGCTAATTGATTTTTTAAATCAATGAAACGATTATTAACAGGTGTTGCTGACAACATCAATACTTTAGTTTTTACTCCTGCACGAATTACTTTATCCATCAATTTTGCATAGCGGTTTTCATTATTATTAGCATGAGTCCCCA
>OHAN01002755.1_pt1 | contig 11250 bp, 8 predicted proteins | sample 1577121 | NCBI WGS metagenome assembly OHAN01 (sample SAMEA3541554, study PRJEB24748) | human gut metagenome | biome: human gut; feature: human-associated habitat; material: faeces | place: China | collected 2012 | reverse complement strand
CTATCCAAGGGGTCTGTCTTTCGTTTCATTTGAGGCTCCTCCAAGAGCAATTATCTCAGAGTCACCCACAAAATTTTCCTCACCCTCGATAGAATTCGCCCCCAACGCTACGCCACCTTCTACCGTGACATTACTTTCAGCTCCAATAGCCACAGCATTCTTTACGCTTGTAGCTGTGCCATTCGAAGATGAGCCAATAATTACACTGTTGTCAGCGCCTGTCAGCGTGCGCTTATCACCAACAACAACAGCCGTATTCGTATTGGTTATCGAGTTCTCAGAGCCAATAACAGACACATTATTAACGTTACTTGCTTTATTAGCGTATCCGTTGACCATGTTGTTGGTGCTCACATTGCCTGCTGTCCCCGTAATGGAGTTTTCCACACCAATCATCTGAGAACGTTGGGTATAGTCAGCTTTGTTGGCACCGCCAATTGCGAGGGTAGCACCGCCACCATCAGAGTCTTTGACTGACTCGCGTATTGTATTGGCCAAGTCAGATGGGGTTGAACTGAGTAACCCTCCTGGCCCTGGCAGTCCAGAAATGGAGGCATAGGAATTTGTAATTTCGTTGCCAGCGCCAAAAATCAAAGAGCCATTAGAGTTCTGAGTTCTGTTAGCAATGCCGATAAGGCTGTTTGCCATCCCGGAAACCGCGGACTGAGAGCTTCGGGATTCATTGCTGTTAAAAGAGCCAATGATCGTGGCGCCGAGCCCCTGGAAAACAGTGTTATTGCCATTGACCGTGTTTGTTCCGCCCGGATAGTAATTGGCGGAATTGACGTTATAGGCACCGATCGAAGTGGCGTACTGACCAGCCGTATAAGAGTTATAACCCACGCTCGTCGCCCCAAATCCGTATTGAAGATTGGAGTATTGGTCTTCCGATACAGCCACATCGCCGAGAGAACCCGTGTAATCATGCTGGCCAATGACTGTTGCGCCATTGAAAGCCACTGAATTCTCGCCAATCGCGATGCCACCCGCTCCAAAATTTTTGTTGCCGGAGCGGTGATCCGGATCCATAAACACAACAGCCATTCCTTTGCGCCCTACTTCAGTTTCGGTTCTGGCATTGTTTCCGATAGCGATACCCGCTTCGCCGGTATTCCCACTGTCGGTGCTGTCTGTTTTGGCGTTGGGACCAATAGCGATCTGATTGGCGCCCGTCGTAGAACTTGTCGCGCCGACTGCGACGCCGACGCCACTGCCAGCAACAGTTACCGCAAGCGACTCGGACAATGTGAAACGCTACTCGGAGAAAGTGCGGGACTACTCGGCGATGGTGTCGAGCTTTCTGCAGAAGGCGCGGGACTTTCTGCAAAGCTCTCAGGAGACAAAGACACCCTGACGGCGGACCTGAAGTGAAAGGCTGAAGTGCACTTATATGTGCAAAATTTGCACATACTATACCTTGTATACAAGTCAGTACAGTTAGCTTGTATAGTTCGGCACTTTCAAGCAGGTGGTTTACCCCAAATGAGGGCAAAGGTGATGAATGGTTCTGCCGATGGTTCTCGTCTTTTACATTATAGTAAGCATATGAAAAATAAAATAAATAATCATAAAACGATTATTGAGTGGGAATCTTTTCTCTGCCTACGCAGAGGTGTTTCTAACGCAACGCCGCCATTGACGGTGACGTCTGCACTTTTCTCTGCCTACGCAGAGGTGTTTCCTCGTTCTTGCATGTGAGCGTCCGGGCAAGCCCCTTTTCTCTGCCTACGCAGAGGTGTTTCCTGTGAGAGCTTTGTAGGCAGGTCGCTTTTGAGCTTTTCTCTGCCTACGCAGAGGTGTTTCTTACTACTTCGTGCGGGTTCAGATCGACGGGAAGAGACGTGAACGCTCAATCGGTACCGCGAAGGAAATGACGCTCCGGGAAGCGAGAGAGAAAGCCCGGGAATTCATGTCGGCGAACGCTCCGGAACGGATCGAGTCTGATCTTTTCGGGGCTGTCTACGAGAAAGCGATTGCCGACATCAAGTCCGTGAAGCGTTGGCGAAATCCAAAGAGCGAGCATCAGTGGATCCAGACCGTCGAAACGTACGCCCTTCCGGTTCTTGGGAACTTAAGGATGCAGGCCATTGAGCGTCACGATATCCTGCAGGTTCTGAAACCGATCTGGGACACGAAGCCTGAGACCGCGTCACGCCTTCAGCAGCGGCTCGAGCAGATCTTCGATTGGGCAATCGTCCGAGGGTTACGGACAGACGCGAATCCTGCTACGTGGCGGGGAAATCTGAGCTTCTTCTTGCCGCCAAAGAATAAGGTGCGTGAGACTCAGCATCACGAAGCGCCGACGCTTGCGGAACTCAAAGCCGCAGTGGCTTATTTCCGAAAGAACCGGAATGCCGGTTCAGGGATTCTCTTATTCACAATCGCTACCGTCTGCCGGATCGGTGAAGCAAGGTTCGCTACCGCAGATCAGATTGATGGGGACTGCTGGAACGTTCCGCCTGAGAACCAGAAGATACCAGGCGTGCGGCGTGTCCCGCTTTCAACATTAGCGATGGAAGCGCTCACCATGGCTGAAGATAAGGGATTGCTGTTCCCGGGGCAGAGCGGGCCTTTGGCGATCGATACCCCACGGCTGAAACTCACTGCCGTAATCGGTCGCAAGGTGACCGTTCACGGCATTCGCAGCACTTTCAGAGATTGGGCGGCAGAGAACGACATTCAGGACGCGGTCGCTGAGAAATGCCTTTCTCACTCATGGGGAACTGAGGTTACGAGGGCTTACTACCGCACGGATCTTTACGAGGAACGACGTGAAGCGCTTGAAGCCTGGGCACGCGCACTCTTCACAAAATGAAGTTGCCGGGGCATAATTTACTTACCGCTGTGGGGTATGTAAAGTTTGAGGTTGAAACCGGGGCCTCCCCTGGATGGAGTCCCATGGTCATTTACAAGGGTGCTTTGGTAAATATTTGGTTGAAAGGTTAACCGTGAGTTTGTAAGATCTCTGGTTGAAAATTGGAGATCTACGATGGTTGAACCAAAGACAACTTTCGACTATGTGGGCGAGATTTGGAGCATCGCGGACTGGGTCCGCGACGTGATCCGCCCGGCTGACTACAACAAGCTGATCCTGCCGTTCGCTTTGTTGAGGCGATTGGAGTGCGCTCTTGAACCCACCCGTGACGCCGTCTGCAAAGCGGTAGAACTGCACGAGCGTGAATGGGGGGTGGAGAATGAGGCCTATTGCGCATTCTCGGGCAAGTCGTTCTACAACGTGACCAGCTTCCGCCTCAATGATCTTGGCGTGGACAATACGTTGGACGCACTGATGACCTATGTCGGTGGTTTCAGTCCTAACGCCCGAGAGATCCTCACTCGGTTCAAAATTCGGGAGACGTGTCAGGACCTGCAGAACGAGGGCATGCTGCATGAAGTGTGCATGAGGTTCGCCAGTTTCGACCTCAGCCCTGAAACCGTATCCGACCGGATGATGAGCGACATCTACGAGCATTTGATCCAACGATACGGCGAGGAAATTGCGCAGGGCGCTGAAGACTTCATGACTCCGCGTGATGTGGTTCGATTGGCCGTAAGTCTTGTCTTTGCCAACGAGGACTCATTCCTCAATTCCAACGATGGATCCATCCGGACGTTGTACGACGGCACCTGTGGTACCTGTGGATTTATCAGTGATGCATTGGACATGCTTGACGAGTGGAAGGCTCGTCACCCAGGCATTTCGCCCGCCGCCATAGTCCCCTACGGCCAGGAACGTGAAGGTGTGACATGGGCTGTCGGCAAAACCAACCTGTTGCTTCGCAACATCGGCAATGCCGGTCAGGACCAGTTTGATGCGATGCGTGACCTTTCGGAACACATCCATCAGGGAGACACGCTGTCCGACGATAAGTTCGAAGGTCAAACGTTCAATTACCAACTGACCAATCCCCCTTACGGCAAGGAATGGAAGGTTGAGGAGCAGGCCGTACGCGAAGAGGCTTCCTATGGTTTCAAGGGACGATTTGGAGCTGGTTTGCCCGCCATCGGCGACAGCAGCATGCTGTTCATCCAGAATGTCGCCGCGAAACTTGCTCCACCTGATCAGGGAGGAGGCAAGGCTGCCATCGTGCTGTCGGGTTCCCCGTTGTTCAACGGTGACGCCGGAAGTGGTCCCTCGAACATCCGTCGTTGGCTGTTTGAACGAGATTTCATCGACTGCATCGTAAAGCTCCCCACGGAGATCTTCTTCCGTACGGGCATCAGCACTTACATCTGGATCCTGTCGAATAAGAAACCGGTCAACAGAAGGGGCTTGATCCAGCTTATTGACGCTTCATCAAAACGCGTGCCCCTGAAGAAAAATCTCGGGAACAAGCGTTACGAAATCAGTGATGAGCATATTGACTGGATCACCAGAACCTATGTAGACGGTCATGATCACGGCAATAGCGTCATTGTTCCCGCTACGGAATTTATGTTCCGACAAGTCTCCACCAGACAACCGCTTCGCATGAACATTGTCTTAGATGCGACGAAGACGGATGAGTTTTTCAAGCACTCCAAGCCTATGAGCAAAATCATGGCGGAAGACCGTGAAGCCATCCAGGTCTGGTTCATGTCTCATGACGGCGAAACCCATGATTACACATGGGCATACACCGCAACCAAAGAACTCGGCAAACTCATGCGTAATAACAAACCATCCAAGGGACAGTTTGTTAAGGCCATCGTCGATGTGTTTGGCGTGCGTTCTTCAGAAGCCGACTTCGCAGTGGACGAAAAGGGCGTCAAGGTCTACGACGGCGAACTCAAAGATACCGAGAACATCCCTTGGGGTATGAGCTTTGACGAGTACATGTCGAAAGAAGTGTTGCCATACGCCCCGGAATCCGAGATCGATGTGAATGTAAAGGACTCCGGTCCGTTGCAGGATGGACAGGTAGGAGTCGTCGGCACGTCCATCAACTTTAACCGTTACTTTTATGAGTACGAGGAACCTCGTGACCCGAAAGAGATAGCCAAGGAAATCCTTGAGCTTGAGGATGGGTTGGAATTGTTCATGAAAGGATTCCTTCAATGAGTAGCGACACGTTAGTACAAAAAGCAAGAAAGTGGATCGGTGCGATTCCAAATAATTGGCGCTATGTTCCATTGAAATACGTTTGCGAATACAACAAAGAAACGCTGTTGAATAATACTAATCCTACCTATGAGTTTGACTATATTGACATCAGTTCGGTCAATCTAGAGGATGGAATTTGTTTGGTTGAACGTATGATGTTCAAAGATGCGCCATCGCGTGCTAGAAGAGTTGTGAGGGCAGGCGATGTAATTATGTCAACCGTTCGCACTTATTTGAAGGCTATAGCTGTAGTTCCAGATCATGTATTCCCGATGGTGGCTTCAACAGGTTTCTTGGTCGCAAGAGCAAAACAAAACATAATGCCTTCTTTTCTGGGATATGTTCTTAAATCACATAGCTTCGTAAGCGCAATCGAAATGCAGTCGGTAGGAGTTAGTTATCCTGCAATTAACTCATCTGATGCAGTAAAGAACTATATCCCATTGCCGCCAAAGAAGGTACAGGAAACTATTGTTTCTTATTTGAATCTTCGCTGTGCCCCCATCGACGAAGCCATCTCTCGTCATCGGCAAGCGATTGACAAGCTGGAAGAGTATCGTAGGGCTATTATCTCGTGTGTGATCGGCGGACAGGCTGAAGAAGTGGATTCCTCCGGTTGGACATGGAAACGCTTTAAGTTCATCGCCTGCGTTGATTCCAATTTGGTTGAGCCTAACAAATACGCCAATTGGCTGCATATCGCTCCTGATGCCATTGGTAAAGGAAATGGAAAACTTTTGCAAAAGCATACCGTTTCGGAAGATGGAGTAGTCAGTAGCAATCATCTTTTCCGGAAAGGCGCGATTTTGTATTCTAAAGTTCGTCCTAGGCTCAATAAAGTTGTCGTTGCTCCTGACGATGGTTTGTGTAGTGCAGATATGTACCCTATCTCTACTACCCAAAATGTGGAGTGGCTTAAATTTTACATGTTGTCGGATCAATTCGTGGAGCAAGCGGGTTTGGTTTCGGATATTCGAATAAAAATGCCGAAAATTAATAAGCAAGAATTAGGAGATATAAAAATTCTTGTTCCTCCGCCTAATGTTCAACTTGAGATTGTTTCTCGATTGAACGCTCAATGTTACGCAATTGACGAAGCAATAGGTAGACAGAATCAAATCATCGACAAATTGGTTGAGTATCGTAGGAGTTTGATTCACGTAGCCGTGACAGGACAAATCGATTGCACGAAGGAGCCGTTATGACCGTAACCAACGATCTTCACCGAGAAGTTCATTTCGAGAAATACCTGACACGGATGCTATCCGGTCTGAATGGCTCCGGTTGGCGCGTCAGCAATACAGACGAAGGTTTCGACCCTCAAACCGCTCTGTATTGGCCGGACTTCATCGAGTTCCAACGCTTGACCGTTCCGGAGAAGCTTGAGAAGATGGAGCGCGTGCAGGGCGGGAATTGGGAGAACAATCTGCGGCTGCAACTGGTGCAGGCGTTGGAAATGGACGGCACGATCAGCGTGATTCGCAATGGCTTCCCGTACGCCGGCTACCAGACCATCATAGGAGCGGCTCCTTATCCGTCTGATCCACGCATCAAGAACGCGCAACGCGATTACGGCGCGAACATCCTGCGCGTTATGCGTCAGGTTCACTACCAAACACAGGGGAACAAATCGCTTGATCTTGTGTTCTTTGTGAACGGCATTCCGGTCGCGACCGCCGAGGTCAAGACCGAACTCACTCAGTCCGTCCAGGATGCGATCGACGAGTACCGAACGGAGCGCAAGCCAATCGAGCCTGGCACAAAACGCCGAAACTACCTACTGATGTACAAACGTGGCGCAGTTGTTCACTTCGCGATCAGTGAGGACGAGATCTGGATGTGCACGAACCTTTCGGGCGATAAGCCGCGGTTCCTGCCTTTCAATCGAGGAACAGAGGACGGACATGCGGGCAATCCGCCAGCCGCCGAAGGCGGATACCGGACTTCGTACTTTTGGGAGCAGCTGTGCCAAAGGGATAATTGGCTACACATCTTCCAATCGTTTGTTTTTGAAGAAGTCACCAAGAAGGAGGATGCGACCGGCCGCCTTAGGGAGCGGCGCACCCAAATCTTTCCGCGCTTCCATCAGTGGGATGCCGTCACCCGCATGCTCGCGGACGTACGTGCCAACGGCGAGGGGCAACGGTACTTGATCGAACACTCCGCCGGCAGCGGAAAGACGGAGACGATCACGTGGACGGCTCATGAACTTGCCAACGTACGCGATGCAAAGGGCGGTCGCGTGTTTTCCAGCGTAATCGTCGTAACCGACCGTCTCAGTCTCGACAGCAACATCAAGAAGACGATCAAGCAACTCAAGAAGACGCCCGGCTATGTGACCGAAATCGGCACGGATGCAGACGGTCGGCGTACCTCGGACGCGTCGAAGAGCAGGCAGGTCGCCAAAGCCCTCTCCGATCGCCGGGAGATCATCGTGGTCACGCTGCAGACCTTCCTGTACGCCTGGCCCATGATCGTTTCGGATCCCAACCTCAGTGGCCGCAATTTCGCGGTAATCATCGACGAAGCACACTCCGCACAGGAGGGAAGTAGCGCCGCCGCTCTGAAGAGCGCTTTGAACATGGCGTCCGACAAGCTCAAGTTCGCCGTCGCCAAGGAAACAATCGATCGCAACGCGGATTCCGACATGACCGACGAGGACATGGTGACGGAATACTTCACCCGCATGCAGGCCGCGAACGTGATGCCGAAGAACGTTTCGTTCTTTGCCTTCACGGCAACTCCCAAGGCCGAAACCATGACGCTGTTCGGTCGTCCGACGGGAAATTTGGACAAAAATGGTCGGGACATCCCCGGATCATTCCACAAGTACCCGATGCGCCAGGCCATTGAAGAGGGCTACATCATCGACCCGCTCTCGGGATACATGCCTTACCGCACCGCATACAAGTTGGCCGAGGAATACACGCCGGACAAATTGGTGGACGAGAAGCGTGCCAGGCGTGCCATCGCCCGTTGGAAGTCTCTGCACGCGACGAACGTGATGGAGAAGACCGCGCTAATCATCGAGCATTTCATGCGCAACGTGGCTCCGTTGCTCAACGGAGAGTCCAAGGCGATGATCATCACGTCCGGTCGTCCTTCCGTGGTCCGTTACAAGTACGCATTTGACGCCTATCTGAAAGCTCATCCCGGATACGACCGGAGCAAAATCGAACCGCACTTACAGTTCAAGGTGCCGGGAGAACCCCTTGTCGCATTCTCTGACAAGGTAAGCGGAGCGAAATGCGTCCTGCCTGACGACGAGTATTTGAAGGGGCATCCGTTCGCAGCCATTGATACGAGCTACGACTACACCGAATCGAACATGAACAACCTCGGCTACCAAAGCGTCGAAAACGCTTTCGATACGCCTGAGTACCGGTTGATGATCGTAGCCAACAAGTTTCAGACGGGCTTCGACCAACCGAAGCTGTGTGCCCTCTACATCGACAAGCCGATCGCCAACGACATCGAGATCGTTCAGACCTACTCTCGTGTCAATCGCATCTACGCCGGCAAGGATCACGTGTTCATTCTCGACTTCGTCAATGATCCAGATACTGTGGTGAACGCGTTCCGTAAGTACGACACCGGGGCGCACATGAGCGAAGCACAGGACCCGAACGTGATCTATCAGATCAAGAGCCAGCTGGATCAAGCCGACATCTACACTGCAGAAGATTTCAGCAAGTACCGGGATGCGCAGTACAGGGCCGTCACCGACGCAATCAACGGGAGGGACGCCTACCGACAACGCCTCTACAACTCGGTGGATTTGCCCGCTGACCGTTGGTTGAACCGATACAGGGCACATACCACGGCTTACGCCACTTGGGCCAACGTATTGGAACAGGCTCAACGCAATGAAGACAAGACGTCCATCACTATGGCCGAGAAACGAATGCAGGAGGAGCAGGAGGAGCGAGACAAGCTCGTCACTTTCCGCAAGCTTCTGAAGCGTTACTGCTCAGCATACATGTTCCTCAGCCAAATCATCGACCTTGGCGAGCCCGACCTTGAGGTGTTCAACGGCTTCGCCAAGCTCCTCGCCAATCGACTCGCCGACACCAGTCTCGACCAGATCGACGTAAAGGGGCTTGTGCTTACCGACTATCGAATCGACAAGCTTCGTCGAGACGACCAGGACAAGGAGCGTGAACTTCGTCCCATGAAGGCGGGAACGGGCCAGTCGAGTGCTTCCCGCCGACAGAGTCTGAAGCGCATCGTGGCAAAACTCAACGAGACCTGGGGCGACAACGTAAACGTGGTAGCCGCCGCCCGCGCCGTCAACTTCATCATTGACTACGTAGACACGGACCAGATCACCCACATGCGAATCACCAACTCCACCAATTCAAAGGAATCGCTGATCAACGACGGTCGGTTGAAGAACCAAATCAAGATGGCGCTGGTATCCATGGTTAACAACGAAACCGGAACCCTTGCCGCTCAGATCATGAACGATCCGCAGGCGATCGCATCGCTCGCTGATCAAATCTACGACCAGATCGCCAAGGGTAGCCGCTACAGCATCCCCGAAATCCAGAGATACGTTGAACAGGTTGAAAGGGAGCGGAGCCATGACCGGCAATAATTCTGTCGTCCAAGACCTGTTCGGAATATCGGATTGCGATCTCGTTTCTTCCCAGGCTGTCGTAGAAAACGGAAAGCGATGCAAGATCATCCACTTGGAATACAGTGGAAACGTACCCGGCAAGTGTCCAAAATGCGGGGAAAAAACTTATAGTCACGGCCAACGCGTTCTGAAGGTTATGGACACCCCATTTGGAGGCTTACCCGCACAGCTCCACATCACGTTCCCGCGTCGTCGCTGTGCCGTCTGCGGGAACATATGGCAGCCGACGTTCGAGAACGTAAACGTGAACCACAAGATGACTGACCGTGCCTATACGGATATTGCGCAGAAGTCCCTGGGTTCTACGTTTCGCAACGTCAGTGATGAATACACGCTGCCCCATGTAACGATCAAGGATGTGTTCAAGGAGTTTGTCCGAGAGCACCGTCAAAAACTACGATTTAGGACTCCTGCGTTCTTGGGCATTGACGAGATCAAAATCAAGAAGATCGGCGAAGTCACGGTCATCACCGACCTTGAGCACCGCACACTGTACGACATGCTGAAGGGGCGCAACCAAGCGGCACTGACCGAATATTTCAAGAAGATGCCGGACCGTGAAAAGGTTTTATGGGTGTGCTCCGACATGTACCGACCGTTCGAGAGAAGTATTGGTCAAGCCTTGCCCAACGCCCGTTGGGTAATCGACCACTTTCACGTGGTCATGAAGGCCAACGAAGCGATCGACACGATCCGACGCGGGCTTCAGCAAAACATGACCAAGAAGCACCGTATCAGCACGAAACGCGGTCTTGCCTACACGATCAAAACAAGGCGTTGCAGCTTGACCTCGGAAGAGTCCTCGAAGATACGACTTCTTCGCAATGATCCTGTGTTGCAACCGCTGGCCGTCGCATTTGACCTTAAAGAAGACTTTTTCGACATCTGGGACAACAACCCGGCATCGAAGGACAATGCGATGAAGGCGTTTGACCAATGGGAACAAAGCATTCCTAAAGACGGCCTATTCGACTGTTTTCGTGATCTGGCAAAGACTGTCCACAACTTCCACGCACAGATATTCAACTATTGGGACTGTCCGATCGCAATCACGAACGGTTACACGGAATGCGCAAACCGTTTAATCCGTGAAACCAACATGAAAGGACGCGGGTATTCGTTTGATACCTTGCGCGCCCGCAGTCTCTACCGGAAGAACAATCTGCAAAGCATTATGGACAGCGGAGGGCTATCCATCGGACCAAACGTTCTCTCGAATGATCCTTTGTTCACCACCGAGATTCCGGACGAAGAGCTTCAGGAAGCAGAAGCCCAAGATGCGCTCGCAGAATCAGAGTTGGTCGTGGATGAAGCTACCGGCGAGATCCTAAATCAATGATTTGGTAAAAATCAGGTTGGAACGTTCTGCTGGTGAAGAGCGTTCCAACCAATCTTCCTTTTCCTCTCCTGTACGGTTCAGTCGATCTGACCCTCACGTCAGAGCTGATTTCCAACCTCATTTCTTACAAACCCCTTTTTCTCCTCTTTTTATCTCTCTAAGGAGCTGCATTTATGGCTGATATCGTTG
>OHAN01002749.1_pt1 | contig 11276 bp, 8 predicted proteins | sample 1577121 | NCBI WGS metagenome assembly OHAN01 (sample SAMEA3541554, study PRJEB24748) | human gut metagenome | biome: human gut; feature: human-associated habitat; material: faeces | place: China | collected 2012 | reverse complement strand
TCTATATTTTCTTAAGAAAAATCGGTTCCTACGGATTCCCTGAGACTAATTTAGAAGGTGAAAGGAAGCAACGAAAATATCAACAGCCTTCTTTGAGACTTCTTCCCAAAAGGAATGAGTATCGATAAAATTTATCAGGCAGAAGTTCAGAAACGGTTCAATGCTATGAATTTCATACCCAGAAAACGTCTCAATTGGAAGTGCCCGGCTTAAGTCTTCTATCCAGTAACTTTGCACTTGATTTGATAATTTACCGCTAAAAATGTTCGATTTCTTCAAAAAAAATAAAGTAGCTTTTGTTATTCCTGTATACCCACCTCATTTTCTTTATGCTTTTCAGCTACTAAATTCATGGTATAAATTTAATATTTATAAAACGAGCGATATATATTTTGTTTTTACAAATGAAAAAGAAGAACGTGAATTAAGAAAAATAAGGAATGATTTTAAATCAATAATCATTCCTGAAAATTTACGAATTTTTAAAAATCGGGGGATAATAAACATAAAGAAGATTTATGGTATTAGTGTATTGCATAGAGAATACAAATATTTAATTACACTAGATGCTGAATCCGAATTTACAAATTCTATAAATGTTTATAGTGTGTGCAAAGATTTTTTTAGCAAAAAAATTCTAATTGGTAATAATGTTGTTGGGCCAAAAAAGGAATTTATCGATAAAATAAAAGAAAGTTGTAAAATGTTTTATGATAAAGATATAATAAAAAATATAGGATCAGAGCTTTATTTATGGTTTAATCAGCCATGCATTTATGATTCAGATAACATTTATGATTTCTTAAAAACAACGGATCTCTTAAGCATAAAATCGATAGCTAAGTTATGCTGGTTTGATTTTGATTATTACATATATATGTACTACTTGCAAATTAGAGAACATTTTAGAGTAGTTGATATAGGTATAGATTCCCCTTTGGGGGCTTTTGAGGTTCCTTTTATATATTTAAAGATAAAAAATAAGCTATATAAAAAAATTCCTATATATATGTGCTCAAGATCTAGTTATTATTACTTCAATAATATATATCTTTTCTTGTTAATTCATAAGGACAGATAAAATTATATTGCTCCCTCAATTCAGAATAGTCTTTAGAATTTAATTAAGGATCTAAAATTCAGAATCTAGGGTGCTGGAAAGGTCCGGAAGACTGCTTTGCCAATCGTGGAGTGGAGATCATTTCCTCGCTGACATGATGGTGTTGTTCGATGCCTTTGTGTAGACATGCTGTTCACAGTACTCCTCAGAAGACAGGTAACCCTACGCCGAGTGAGGATGATGCCTTAAAGATCCTGGACTTTCCCTTATGATTTCATTTGGTATAAGCGTTGGTTAAATCAATAAATGGCAGATAACCCCGTTTCTGGATTTTGACAATAGCCTCAGCTGTTCTATTGCTTTGTGGGCTGCGGACTGGAGTTTTCAATCAATCAGCCCCAGTCTGCTAACCATGGCCCGGGTGGATGTGGATGTATGGGTTGTTCCGTTAGCCGTCAGAAATTGCACGAAGACGTGATTTACTGAAAGATTTACAAATCTTCTGTCGATTGCAATGACCAGGGAACTCTGCACCATAGCGGAAGTCAGTTCTTTGTCTTACTTTACTATAAGAGATAGGCGCTCCCGATCACTGCAATCAATTATGAAGGTGGCGGTGACAGACTTGCCATTCAGGTTTCTGAATTTGAGACCATTTGAGTAACAGCGACGATCGGGTGTTGCGACAGCAGCACGGTCTCGATGATCAGAAGAAAGACCTGCAGTGGCAATTACCGAATCGGAGTCAGATTAAATCGATGAAAAATCCGGAAGATACGTTTTTGGGTTACCGGTGGTTTGCCAAGGGTCCTGTGCCGCGGGGATATTACCGCTGACAGTATCCGTAGGAGGGAAATACCTTCAGTAATCCCATTATTTCAGAAAGAAGGAGTCTGACCTGTTGGCTTTCAGCCGCTTGTCTACCCAGCTTTCATCGTGCCACTTCGTTTCAAGATTTGAGCATGCCACCCCCTGGAAACCGCTTGATCGGGTGCTCCTCTTGTATCGAGCTCAGCTCACATCGAATTTTTCTTGACATCATCTTCACAGATTCTTTGAGAGACTCGTTGTCAGAAACAGCCTTGCCACGTAGCCTTTGCAGGTGGTGGATTTCTTCCAGTGTCTGGGACGTATTGGATAGCAGGGATAGACCTCTCCACGCTGTGTCCCGATGCCAATGATCCCTTCTTAGACTTCGATCGGCTGGCAAATTATTGCGGGAGAAATGCCGTGCTGACGCGCTACGGGGAAACCGTATTTACTTCCAAATGTGTCAGCCTGCAAATCGTCAGATTTTTTGTGCGTCCAGTGTTTCCTGGTTCCCCAGATAACAACAACCGAGGTTTCATAAACACCCATTACATTTCTGGTTTCTGATAGATCTTAAAGTCTTCCTGAAATTAATTTGTTATCCTCGATTCTGGAAGTTTCCGAATAATAACAAGTCGTACGAGTAGTTCTTAAAGATTCCTAGTTTTTCTTGATCGCGATAACTGTCCCCCTCAAGAAATTTTGGTAAAAATAAGTGCCCTGGGATCGATCTGAACGGAAAAAACATACACTTATAGCTATTAATACTATTTTAAAGTAACCATTGGTATTATAAATAGATAATTAAACAATTATGTATTGAATTAATTTGATTGAGGTCATAGTTAACTTCGTTTAATTAATTTATAATAACAACAAATTAACTTGTAATTTGAAGAGCTATTTATGAAATATAATGAAAATATTGGCAGTGATAATATTTCTGAAAAAGATATAAGTATAGTTTTTCAGGGGCAAGTAGTTCCGCAAACCAAAAAATATATGCTTAAGGCACGACAAGTTTTTCCCGATGCGGAGATAATACTGTCTACTTGGATTGGAAGTGATGTTCAGGGACTAATGTATGATAAATTGATATTAAATGAAGATCCTGGGGCTAACGCTAGACAGTTTTATTATCAAGATTTTAGTACACGTAATAATCAGAATAGGCAATTTATATCGACAATAAATGGGTTAAGGGTAGCGACAAGGCGCTATGCAATAAAAATTAGAACAGATTTCGGGATAGAAAATAAAGATTTTATTCTTAAATACTATAAAAAATTCAACTTAAGGAATGATAATTATAAAATATTCCAACAACGAGTAATAATTCCAAGTGTTTTTACAAGATTATTCTCTAATGAAACGCATATGCCAACGCCGTTTCATCCTTCTGACTGGTTCAGCTTTGGGTTAACGGAAGATTTAAAGACTTTTTATGGATCAGTTGGGCAAATTACAAAAAAAGAAGCAGGGGAATGGGAATGTAGATTTCCAAATCATGTTCCTTATCCAAAAATTAGATGGCGATATGCTCCTGAACAATTCTTTTTCTACTCAGCAGTAAAAAGGAAGTTTACTAATTTAAAATTTAAAGATTGGAGCGATTTTAATAGCTTTAATATCTATTTATCAAAAGAATTAATAATAGATAATTTTATTGTTCTCGACCCTGACCAGATTGGTCTAATTTCTGAGAAGCATAAGTCTAATCTTGGACTTCCCAAAATCCCATTGCCAGGTTTGTTAACTTATGATATTTATAAAAAAATGTATTCAGATAGATATGGGGTTGTTGAGAGAGATGATGATTTAAGAGAAAACGTTAACGAACCGCGCGCCAAAATCGAAGAAAAGAAGGAAAGAAAAGAATATGAAAAGGAACGAATTCGCAAGCATATCTATCGATTCTACTCTCCCGTAAGATGCTTTCTAAAATGGGTTGGGGAACCGTTCAGAATACTGTGGCATATACTAAAGTTTACAAAAGTATCCGTGATGAGAGATAAATAATTAAATTATTGGGATAAATAATAAAACTAAGGGATTGATTTCGTTTTTTTACTGAATCAATTATCTTAGTTTTATATTATTAGTGAGGATCGGTGTAACCTGTATCCTGGCACTACGAAGAATCTCAGGTCCAAGGCCTTGCCACCTTTAAGATTGTGGTTCCAGTTAGCTCCACAGTGGCGCTATTGAAAAGCACGGCGCAATGGGCTCGTTGGTACAAAGATCCTAGATCGTGGACAGAACAAGCCAACTTTCTTCAACACGAAAGAAAGTCATGTCTGTGACCAATTTCTTCGTAGGCTACTTAGGGAAGTTACCTTATCAATGCAAGGTCGAGTATATGGAACCTCCGATTCGAAGGTGCAAAGCTTAAATCGCGGCAGCCAATCCCGGGAGCTCAGGTCATTTTTTTATAAGCTGGGTTAACGCACGTAATTAATCGGGGTTTACAAGCGCGTATTCAGGAACCTGGCCATCTGTTTTGCTCCGTAAGTGTAGGAGTTAAGGACTGGTTCATTCCAGATCGCCAGAACCAGAGAGGAGCTCCTTTCTTCCTAGAGCTTAAAATAAGTGCTTCGGCAGATGCTAAAGACCAAGCGGACCTTTAGAACCGACATACCATCTGTATTTCCGACCTACTTATACGTTGCGTGATACAGGAGGTTGTTATCCAGTCCAAGCCGCTCAAAAACAAGTATGTGCGACCTAAATTTTCCCCGAACCAAACTTTTCTTGTTGATGAGCTATCCTGACTTTGCGAGATAAACGATATCGACAAATTTATCGTTGGATCGTTCTTCAGCTGACTTCGATTCTCGCTGCCGCCTCCAACCTGTATTGTTCGGGGTAGTCTATCAAAGACTTAATAATCCAAGCCGCCTCAGGAGATATTTGCAACTCCGCGAATGGTGTAAAGTAAAAGCTTTCTCAGAACTCCCATAGATTTCACAAGACAAAAGCCAGGATTTAAAAAGAGTGTCGGGAAATATTATACATAGCCGCGAATTCTGTCTTCACGGCATCGTCGAAAAATACAAATTAATCAGTAGAAATTTTTCTTCGTCAGAAAATACCCTGACTTTTCTTCTGCCCGATCCATATTGCCAAATTTGAACCGGAGCGTAGGTCTTTAACGAGTTCATAGCGGATGTTCATCTTCTGCTCAACCCTCACACCACTATTGCTAGCACTAAACAAGGCCGGAGCTTGACATGACAAGTTCTCCTCAAAAGTTCGCTATTCTGGGGGGACACATGCTAAAAAGAGATGAAATCCATCAGTACTAATAGGGATTGATAGCAGCAATCTCAGTTTATAACATTAAAGATAAAATCTAGCATAATTGAAAATTAATTTTATAAAAATAATAGGTATGACAAATATTTGTTCTACTCTGGCATGAAAAGACTTATTGTTATTGAAGTATGAAATGTGCTTCTTCAAACGGATCTTTTCAATTTCTATTCCCTTTCTGGAGAAATAGTAAAATTCATTATCTTCTGATATTGTAAAGGAAGGGTTGCAATATTTTTTATATGCCATCTCATAATTAAAATGTGTCCAAAGATCAAAGAAATCTGTCCCTAGCATTCTTTCGTCAAAAGAAACTTCATATTTTGGCAATTTAAACCCTGAATATCGATATTCGGAGACAATAAAATTTCCGACAATAAATCTATTGGAAATTTCCTGAGTCTGTATGTTGACATCGCTGCAGTCCTCGAAATCAATATCGTTAAAATTTCTCCTATAAGCAGAATAAATAAGATATTGCTCTGGAGCCATTCTAATTGTCGTATCCCCATAGATGGACTTATGTTTTTTTATTAAAAACCATTCTGTAAATTCCGGTTCCTTCGCTTCTGTTGTTTCCAAAAATAGTTTTAAAATATCTTCCCGTTTACCAAATGCTGCCCAGTCTGAAAGATGAAAAGGGGTTAAATGATTGCGAAGTCTGACTCTGGAATAAACGCAAGGAACCAGAATTTTATGAGAAAAAATGCTCTTGTCATTTTTGTCAGGATATTGTTCAAACGTTTTAAGAAAACGTAATGAATCTAGCACCAGATCGCTTCTCATCTTTAAGATATATGCTCGAGAAGCTCCTTTGATTCCCTCTTTTGTGGAGCGAATCATCCGGTTCATATTATTTTTTGTTCCCAATCTTCTATTCTGAATAAATGATTGAGGTTCCTTGCATTTTATTACAATATCGCAATCTAAATTCTCTGTATTCTCAGTTTCCCACGTTGAAAGAATAATTTCCGCGCTAGGCAACAACGTTCGAATGCTTTGAATTGATATTGCTGTCTGATTTCGGACAGGTCCTTGAAGGACAACAGAAATTTCTGAACTATCTATCATTTAAAAGATATTTATCGTTTTTTGCACCAGGTATTTTCACAACGGTAAGAACTGAATCGGTTAAAGCTAAAAAGGAGGTAACATCGCCTGGCTCAGCGATAATAATATCTCCCGTAATCCATTCTTTATTAAACATAGATACTTTACCTGAATTTACGACTGTAAACTCAGTAGCAATCTTGTGAAAATGAGCCGCTTCATATTCCCCCTTTTTAAAGCATTTTACGGCTACTTCACACTCTTCAGTTTTAAAAAGAGATGGTTCAAAGTCCCCTATAAACCAACCTTTTTTCATATCTGTGAGCTTTGCAATCTTCATGATTAACTATTCCAAAAAATTAGTGACGTTGACTGCTTTGCTATCCAATATTGCCTGGTTTATTACCGTTTTAAGTAGGTATACATTACCATCAATTTTTCCAGATAGAATAATTTTTTCTGACAATTCTACGAAATCAGATGTTTTAGGAAAATAAATTTGGAATGTGGCGCGGCCAGGCAAATCACCCGTATCAATTAAACTTCCGGTGCCATCGAATTTGAAGCTAGCATACGTCGGTTCATCACAATAAATAGAGATTGCAGTATTATCTATACAGAATTTAGATGAATGTGTACCAGCCATAAACCCAGTGATTGACGAAATCAACAATGATTCATCTTGATCTTGTTGAGAAGCTTCCCACAGAAGATCACATACATCCCCCATCATGTGATTACTATGTTTAATAATCATTGGAGAATCAGGTGCGATGTCTTCCGATTTTACGATTATTATTACAGATTTAAAGTTGGAGGTGTCTATTTTTTCAATAAGGTCTTGTAATAATTTTTTCGAAGCATCTTTACCAAGAATTAGTGAGTTCATGGTCTTATTCCTCCGATTTCTCTATTGCATTAATTTTATTGCGTATATTAGTGTAGTTGGTATCGCTAACCTCGCCTATAACCAATAAGTTGGCACCACTTGCTCTGGCAGCCCGAATTCCATTCTCGTTATCTTCTAAGATAAGGCATTCTTCGGGTTTCAAATTAAAAGCTTGCATAGCTTTTAAGTACATTTCTGGATCTGGTTTTCCTTTACTAACATCTTGATTTGAAATGATCCGATCTATATAAGGAAGTAATGCTGACTTCTCCATCATCATCTCGATGGATTTTCTAATTGAATTAGAACAAACCGCAATTTTGTAGCCCTCGTTATGAAGTCTTGACAAGGCATATTCGACATTAAAAACAGGGCGGCAATGTGTGACAATTATATCCGTAGTATATCGTTGTTTAAGGTTATTTAAAAAATGATGCAACTGAGTTGGTAATCCCTTTTTTTCCGTCAACATCTCTAATTTTTTTCTGGTAGGTAGGCCGTCATACAGTGAGAGATGTTCACTACGGGAAATAGGTAACCCGAAAACATCGAGAGCTTTATTGAATGCTTCATAATGCCAATCCTTAGCTTCGACAAGAACTCCATCCATATCAAAAAGGACAGCTTTTATCTTTTTAATCATAATTAGTTGTCCTTGAAAAACCGACGAGCTTCAAAAGGGCGGTCGGTACACAACCAGAGATTTTCTGAATACCTATGGTTTTCATTAATTAAATTTTCAAGGTCTTTCCATACCGGTAAATAACTGCGACCATGTAATTCTGGTGATACTACACATACTGGGTTTCCGATATCAAGTAACTTTTCTATATCACTTGTATGAAACCACTGTCCATTGAATCCATCTAGCCAAAATCCTGAAGCACTATCCCATACACGTTTTTGCTCATATTCGCTTTGACGTTCAAAGAAAGGGAATTGCGCTTCCACATACCCAATAGTATCTGGAACTGACATGTCGAAAGCAAATGGGAAAACTTCTGGGGCTTCAGATCTCCATAACGTTTTCAATTTCTGAGCAAGTCCATCTGCTTTGACATTTACCGCGATGATTTGACCTGGAAATGTAAGCCGGAAAAAATCTTCTGCTTTAATAGCATCGCTTTGTGGAGGGTTGTGACTAATTACCACTGTTCCGCAAATATCTCTGAAATCTGTTTCTATACCAAAACGGAAGCGACTTGCTGTGGTAAATGCTTCAATTGAGTTTTTTTCACATGCAGCTACATTTTCAACTGAATCACCGAACCAAGCTCCTCTATGAGCAATTATTTTCATAATTTATTCTCCACAAACACGTTTGGCCAGATCGAGTTTTTGAAAATAATCTAGATCTTCAGGAATTCCCAAGCCATACATTCCATTTCTTTCGCTACCAATGTTATAAATCCCTAAAATTGCCCCTTTCTTTATTAAATAATTGTATGCGGGAGCTACGTAAAATTCATTTTTTACACGATCATTATTCCGTATCATTTCATCCGCTGATTCAATAAAGTCGTGCCCTGTTTTGAATCCATATATTCCAACAGTTGCTTCATCGGATATAACTTCTTTCTCAACAACTTTTTCTATTTTGTGTTCTGGATTAAAACCTACAAATGACCATTTTGGATTATTTGCTGTCATAGTCATAATCATTCCATCGTATTGATTATTGAACCACTCATCGATAAAATCATCCATATTGCTATCAATATATTGATCACAATTTGCAATAATGAGAGGTTCTTTATTATCAATATATTTCCTTGCTAAAAGAACAGTACATGCGGCTCCTTCTGTGAGCCCATCAACTGTAACGACTTCACTATTCGGCGCCCATTCCTTCAAATAAGAGTCTATGCGATATTTTGCAATATGAGATTTTTGACAAAGAAAAATAAAATGGCAGTCATTAGATTTGGAATTCAAATTCTCAATGACCAATTTAATCATTGGTTTTCCAAGAACAGGGATTAAAGGTTTTGGTAATTGGTACCCAGCCTTTGCAAAGCGGCTGCCTGCTCCGGCCATCGGGATAACGATATTGATTCTCTTTTTCATTTAATGAACACCGTAGTATCTTATGCCTATTCTTGCATCTTACCACCAAATGTATTTTTTTACAATTAATTAACAGTTAATCAAAATACTTATTTCTTAAGAATTCAAAAAATAATGAAAATTCTCTTATTATATCCAAACCTTATGAAAAAAATGTTTAAGTTAAGTGCTTTGATGATATATTTTTTTGGATAGAATATTAGTTATATTGAGTATTATATAAAAATATTCCTACGGTGTATCAAAAAACATAAAGAGAAATTTTAGTATTTTGTATCGATCTCTAAAGGACTTAGGGTACTACTTATGGTATATATCAGATTAAGCGCAATTGAATTAACTTGTTTTATTTTTATTGTTATCTTTAAATCGATTAATTATATTATTCATAAAAATTCATAATATTCTATATCTTTTGCATTTTGCACAGTTTTGTATAGATACCATTATGCGATAAAAGTGATAGGTGTGTACCTTCTTCCTTTATTTCTCCATCTGATATTACATATATTCTATTGCAATCTTCAATGGTCGAAAGCCGATGCGCAACTGTAATCGATATTTTTCCTTTGGTCAGATTTTTCAACGCTTTCTTAATTTCGTTTTCACTCTTGCTATCTAATGCGCTGGTAGCTTCATCGAGAATAACAATTGGAGTATCTTTTAGGATTGCTCTGGCTATTGAAATTCTTTGCCTTTGTCCTCCTGAAAGTAGTTTTCCTCCTTCTCCGACGGAGGTGTCGATGCCTTTAGGAAGGCTTTGAACTAGTCCTCTCAGATCAGCTGCATCTATTGCGGCATTGATTTCTTCTTCAGTTACTGAATTTTTCACACCATATGTGATGTTGTTTTTTATCGTATCTTCAAAGAGGAATACATCTTGTGATACGAGTGACATCTGCGACCGGAGACTTTCTAGTGTGTAATCCCTGATATCAATTCCATCGATTGTTATCTTGCCCCCAGTTACTTCGAGAAATCTGGGAAGCAGGTTTACGATCGAGGTCTTTCCTGAGCCAGATTGCCCCACCAGAGCAATTGATTCACCATTTTTGACGTTAAAAGTAATTCCTTTAAGAGCGTCTACATCTTGCCCAGGGTATCTGAGATGCACGTTTTCAAATGCAATCCCTTGGTGAATTGTTTTGAGTTCTTTATTTCCTGTATCCAGTTCGGGTTTTGCATCAATGACATCAAAGATGCTTTTGGCTGCTACAGAGATACTGGCAAATGTGGAGTTAAGTCCAGCAAGGTGTTGAACGGGAGCTTTGATCAGGAGGAGGGCGGACAAGAATGTTACGAACTGACCAAATGTCAGCGCTCCCCCCTGAGCTTCGATTAGCGCTACAGCCACGACGAACGCAACCGCGACCATTGTCAGAATCTGTGTCAAGGGCGTGGGGAGCCCCTGCAGAATGTTGGTTTTCAGCGCTAGATGACGGATTCTCATGTTAACTTTTGAGAACCGTTCATCTTCAAAATCATATGAGTCGTTGATTTTGACAATTCGTTCCGCTTCATATGATTCCTGGATTCGGGAGATCATATTACCCAGCGTTTCCTGACTTTGTTTAACAACGACTTTGACTTTTTTGGATAGAAGACGAAGCACTATAAACAATGCCGGTCCAATGACAAACGTGACCAAAGTCAGAATCCAGTCGTGCCAGAACAGAACACATAGAAGACCGATGATTTGGACAGTATCGCGAATCATGACAGTAACTGAATCCGCTGCCCCTGAAAGGGCAATGGTAGATTCATTTACAAACTTTGAGCTTATGAGACCAGTAGATACTTTCTGATATTGGGATTCCGGCCAATGCAGTACGCTGTTGAAGAGTTCTTTTCGAAGGGTCACCAGTACAGACTGGCTTACCTGAGACATGATATAGGCGCTCAGGACTGTCGAAATGGCAAACACCAGGGTGACCGCGATCAATGCAGCAGGCAAAGCAAAAACCAGCCAGCTTCCTCCTTGGTAAAAACTCACGTCTGTCAGCTTACCTAAAAGGGTGGCTGTAGCGGATGAAGTTAACGCGGTGGCAATCAGAAAAATACTGGCAACAGCTATCTTTCCCTTATAAG
>OHAN01002743.1_pt1 | contig 11307 bp, 10 predicted proteins | sample 1577121 | NCBI WGS metagenome assembly OHAN01 (sample SAMEA3541554, study PRJEB24748) | human gut metagenome | biome: human gut; feature: human-associated habitat; material: faeces | place: China | collected 2012 | reverse complement strand
TGACCAGCTTCTGGATGGTGGGCAGAGCCGCATTGATGCGGTTCTCGTTGGTGATCACGCCGTCCTTCATCGGGACATTGAAATCGCAGCGGACAAGGACCTTCTTGCCGCAGTAATTCTGATCGTCGATCGTTTTCTTACCTAAACCCATGGTAACAAACTCCTCTCAAATTCTTTTCGTTCGGAATCGAATTTTGCTCTTCATCGGGGGCCGCGCACTGCGAACTTCCCCGTACATCCTTATTATAAACAAAAAGCGTGTGTATTGCAAGGATGGGAGATGGATAATTTATTAACAAACATTTGTTGCAGAAGCAAAGAAATGTGGTGATTTTGCCGGAACGCACCAAAAAGCGCCGTTTTTTCCAAAAAGGACCCGCTGCAGGGAATGTTCGCCCCCGCAGCGGGTCCTGTCCATTCAGGATATTTTCCGGAACTTCTGCTTCACTTTTTCCAGATATTCCAGCACCAGCGGATTTTTCATGCCCAGCAGGATGACCGCGTATGCAGCCACTGAGCCCAGCACCGCCGCCAGAATGCAGATGAGATTGGGCAGAGCCAGTGCCTTGACCCCGGTACAGACAAGAACGATGCCCGCACAGCCGCAGAGCACCGAGCCAACGGTGCGCCGGTCAGCAGAGACCGCGACCAGGCCCTTGGAGCACCGGATACAGAGTATCATGGAGCACAGCTCTGCCAGCAGGGTGGTAAAGGCCGCCGCATTCTCCCGGAACCGCGGGATGAGCAGGATGTTCAGCCCCACGTTCAGCAGACCGCTGACCAGCGTGATCCAGAACAGTTCCTTTTCTCTTCCACAGGGCAGAAGCGCGCAGGAATTGTACAGCCAGCCAAACAGGCAGACGATCAGGGCAAGGCTCAGGATCTGCAGGGGCATCACCGCATCCAGATAGCTTTCCCCGGAAATAAAGAGGACGACCTCCCGGCTGAGGGCAAACAGTCCCACCACAGCCGGAGCCACCACCACGATGAGCGCGTTGAAGATATTGTTGAACAGCTTGTTGAAGTTTGCCTTGTCCCCCACGCCCGCATAATGGGACAGCCGCGGGATAGACACCACCAGCACCGCCGAAAGCAGGTTCTTTACAATGCCATAGATCTTACCCGCCACCGAGTAAATGCCCACATTGTAATCTGTTCCCAGAATGCCCAGAATCGTGGTATCCGAGCTGACATAAAGGGTCGTTGCCAGCGTGGATGCAAAGATGATGAGGATGGGCTTGAGGTGCTTTTTCCAGTCGATCTTTCTTGTCAGCCGGATGGTGCAGTACCGCCGGGCCCGAAAAAAGTTGAGCACATTGGCACCTACCGCCGCAAACACCGTGATGCCTGCATAGATGCAGTAGTCATCCCGGGTCTTGACGAAGGCAAACAGCATGAAAATAGACAGCACCTGAAACAGCAGGCCCCGGATGGTGATATAGGTATACTCCTCAAAGATCGTGAACACCCATTCGGTACCGATGGTCGTAAAGAAGATCTGTAAACTCAGCACCAGCATCAGGTCGGTATAGGCATGGAGCTTTGTCCAGAAAAGCATCGTCACCGCCAATGCCGCATAGGTCAGGGCCGTGGAGATCATGTTGATGGTGAACATCTCCGAGGCAAAGGCCGACAGCTTTTCCCGGTCGTTTACATAGCGGGAGCCCTCACGCACCGCATAGGAGGAGATGCCAAGGCCCGCAAACAGCAGAAAATACCCGCAGACGGAGCTTGCAAAGTTCACTTTGCCCAGGTTTTCCACCTGAAGAACATTGGAAGCGTAGGGGAATGTGATGAGCGGGAAGATAATATTCATCAATGTTTTGAATGCGCTCATCGCTGCATTCAAGCTCAGCGATTTTTTCATATTGCTGAATCTCCCACCGGTTTTCCCCGTATCAGTCTCTTTGCCATTCTCCTGATTTTACAGAACAAATTTCCTTCATGGTACCACAGCTCATACCAAATTTCTGCCAGAAGCTCTCTGTGTGACATAATAAACTTATAATACGTTCGGTTTCTCCACGACATCTTTGCAACTGCATCTGGCGAAAGATTTTCTCCCCAGCTTTTGATTTTCTGTTTGAGTACGATTCTTTCTTTCTCAGTCACTTTCTTTGATGTATGCAAATCCTCCCATACATATGTAGTAGTTCTTGCTTTTGCATGGTCGATTTCAATTTTCAATTCAGGATATGTACTTTCTATATCCCGATAGCTCTTTTCAAGTGCATCCAGATAATCCGACATATTCTTATAACTTTTATCCTGCAGGATGCCGTTCTCATTCTGGCGGTAGTGATAGTAAGCACTGTTCAGACTGACAAACGTGTTGCATCTTTTGGTAATTTCAGCCATCACATAGATATCTTCATAGTTTTTCCCCTTTGGAAACAGATTTTCCTGCAAGATATCTTTTTTGTAAAGTCGTCTCCAGACGTGATTACTGATTTCCACATCCTCAAGTAACAGCTGCAAGATTTCTTTTTGATGATAGACAGATACTTCCGTGTCCTTTGAAAACATCCGCCGCTCAGACCCATCCGGAAATGATTTTACAAATTGGCACAACGCCATATCGGCATTGTATTTTCTCATTGCCGCTTCCAGCTTTTCAGCCATTTCAGGCTCCACCCAGTCATCCGAATCCACAAACAGAACCAAATCACCTGTAGAGATGTGCAATCCTGCGTTTCTGGCATCCGATAATCCTCCATTTTTTTTATGGAGCACTCGGATTCTCTTATCCTTTTTTACCCATTCATCGCACAATTGCGGACAATTGTCTGGTGAGCCATCATCTACAAGAATGATTTCCAAGTTTTTATAGGTCTGGTTTACAATGGAGCTCACGCATTTTTCCAAATACTGTTCCACACAATATACCGGAACTATTACAGAAATGCAACTGTTTTCCCTCATTCTTTTCCTCAATCCATTTTATTCTGCCGCCGGGCCGTTTTTCAGCAGGAACAGTTTTGCATACAGCCTCCGGCTGCATCTGAGCAGCTGATACTTCCGCTGGCTGCTGGTGCAGAGCAGCTTTGCCGCCGCCGGGTCGCACTCCTGCAGAAAGGCCTCCATCTTTGCGCGGCGCACCGTGTCCTGCATCAGATACGGATAGCAGTGCTCCACCACGCTCAACATAGCGGCATCATTCTCCGGCATTCCCGGATATGCTTCCCGGACGGCCTGATATTTCTGATAGCCCATATCCAGCTTATCCTCGTAGAACTTCATGTTCCTGCGGTGAAGGATGCTGTCCGGGCGCTGATAGTAATAATACAGCGGCACCGGGCGGTATGCGACCTTGCTGCACTGCTGAAAAATGCGGTATGTGGTCCCCTGATCTTCCATCATCCGCCCCAGCGGATAGCGGATATCCCGGAACAGCTCCCGCTTGTAGAGCTTGTTCCAGGCAAAATCCCCCAGCTCATCCGAGACAAGGGTTCTGCGGATGGCTTCCCGGCCTGTCATGCACTGCACCGGTACAGCGAGCTCTGCCGGGGCAAGCTCTTCCTCCCGTTCAAACATCCGGAAGCCCACCACAGCCACGTCCGCATCCTGTTCCTGCAGGTCACGGCAAAGCGTTTCCAGCATCCGGCTGTCCAGAAAGTCATCACTGTCCACAAAGCAGAGATACGTTCCCTGTGCCCGTTCGAGCCCTGTGTTGCGTGCTGCAGAGAGTCCCCCGTTTTTCTGGTGGACTGCCGTTACACGTTCTTCCTGTGCGGCATATTCGTCGCAGATAGCTCCGCTGGCATCGGTGGAGCCATCGTCCACCAGCAGGACCTCAAGATCCTGATAGGTCTGGTGCAGGATGCTGTCCACGCAGCGGCGGAGATATCGCTCCACATTGTAGACCGGAACAATGACACTGATCAGCTCTGTCTCCATGTTCTGTTCCCTCAGAAGAATGTTTCTCTGCCGATGTGGAGGATCTCCGAGGTGTACGGGCAAATGGCATTGTTGCCCTGAATATACGCCTGATAGATCCAGATGATGACCAGCATTCCCCACATGGCAGCCTTCAGCAGCTTGTGCAGACGCTCATCCTCCACGCACTTGACCACACGGCCAATGGCGAGATAACGGAAGAACGCAAAATACAGGCAGATGCGGTAGAGCGGCACATTGATGTTGCGCAGCTGGGCCGTTGCCATCTCGATCAGGATCATCACGATCCAGAAATCAGCATCCGAGCGGGTAAAGCGGCGATGGCCCGCCCCTTCCTCTCTGGCATACCAGCGGTACAGCACAATGGGCAGGATCAGAAAAGGCAGACGCACAATGATGGGATTCAGCGTGAAGCCGCCCGCATTGGCATCATAATAATATCCGTAAAGTCGATCAATGAAGTCAACATTCAGAGCCAGCCTGACCACAGCCTTGCTGAAGAAGGCAAGGTAAACCGAAAATACCGCCAGGCCACCCTTGACCCACCAGTTGTCGAAATACTGAAGCAGGATATAAATCAGCAGCGCACCAAACGAGATAAAGGTGGCATTGTGGAACAGGCAGGAGACCGCCAGCAGCAGGATCGCCCAGTGATACTTTTTCTTCCACGCAAAGCTGAACGCCAGAAACGCCACGCCCAGTGCCACAGACTGCCGCTCAGCATTATAAGTATCGCCATAATACAGGCAGAGGTAAGCCAACCAGCCATAGGGCACAGAGACATACTCCTTATACTGCACCAGCCCGATCATAAACAGGCCGCAGGCCAGCAGATCCACCATAAAGTAGAGCCAGTGGACATCACCAAAAACATGGGCCGCCAGATAGACCAGCGTCATAAACAGCGGCTCTGTTTTGTGCCGCTGCCGGATGCAGGCCAGCAGACCGTCCTGCAGCTTTGCATCTGCCACCCATTCCTCATACACCACGCTGTCCGTGCCAATGGACGGGTCCCGCAAGCCTGCCAATACCGCCATCACCAGCACCGCCAGCGCCAGGCAGAGATAAAAGCCCTTCTCGTTGTTTTTCTTCGTCCGCAGGTGCTCTCCATAGGCGGCAATGCCCACGGAAGCCGCAAAGGTTCCCAGATAAATCAGCATAACTTCTCCATTTTATTTTTCGACTGTGTGTTTATTTTTCCATTCTCCCAGCCCATAAACGGCATAGAACAGCCGCTTGCTGATCAGAAGTGTTTCCACCTTGATCCGGTCTGCCTTTTTGGCCCAGGGCCGCCGGGCAAGCGCCCGGTACTCCTGCACAAAACGGCAGATCCGTGCCTGAGCCTCCGGATAGCTGCCAAAGCCGCCATCCAGAATGCCTTTCAGTGTCTTCAGGTATGTAACCAGCTGCAGGTATTCCGCTTCTGCTTTCAGCACCGGAACCGTTTCCGCAATAAAGCGGGTCACGTCTTCGCCCACATCCAGAATGACCAGATTCTTCTCGGCAATGCCGCTCTTCATGGTCGAACCGGTATGGATGCGGTAATCGTACATCGGTTCCGGAAACACTTCCACTTTTGCACAGCGGGCAATGGCCCGATACATCACCGCATAGTCCTCGTACAGAATGCCCACAGGGAACTGCAGATCGCCCCAAACCTCCCGCCGGAAGAAAACGCCGCCTGCCCCATGCCCGATGCCCTGATGCAGCAGCATCCGGCGCATGGTCTCTTCCCGGTTCAGCAACTCTGGGATCTGGTGCGGATTTTCCGTCCGTCCCTCCGGCTGCTCTGTCGAGAACATCTTCAGCGGGGTCAGGGCTGCATCAGCACCATCTGCCTCACAGCGCTCCACAAATTGGTCAAACGCTGTGGAGCGGATCAGGTCATCGCTGTCCAGCAGGTAAAAATATTTTCCCTGCGTCTGTTGCAGCCCAACATTCCGGGCATCGGACTGCCCCCCATTGGGCTTATGGAACACCCGGATGCGGCCATCTTCCACAGCCAGTTCATCACAAAGCTCCCCGCTGCCATCGGTGGAGCCGTCATCTACCAAAAGCAGCTCCCAGTTCTGGTAACTCTGCGCCTGCACGCTCTGCACACAGTCCCGCAGATATGGATAAACATTATAGACCGGCACAATGACCGATACAAGCGGTTTTCTTTCCTCCAACCGGATCCCTCCACCTTACTTTTTTCCACGCCATTGCGTTTTTTCATAGACCCGTCGGGTCATGGCATAGCCGCTGTAGGAAAGTGCCGCCGCCAGCCGGGCCTTTTTGCGGGCCTGCGGATCCAGCAGAACGTTCCGGCGGTATTTTTTCACTTCCTGCCAGAGGGTCTTTTCAATCTTTTCATGCTGCCTGTCCTGAATCTGGAACAGGATATTGCAGACATTGCTCAGATAGCGGCATTCTGCCGCACGGCTCAACCGGGGGAAATCACGCTTCACATTTTCCATCAGTGCATGGCAGTGCCGCACACTGTCCAGCTTTCTGGGGTTGAAGGCCATATTCTGGATGCTGCTGCCCCGCTGGAAATAGTAGTAATCCCGGTTTGCGATATGTGCCGCCTTATGGGCACGCTTTGTCACCTCGTAGGCGACCGGGATATCCTCATAGAGCTTGCCCACCGGGTAGCGCACGCCCTCAAACAGTGCACGCTTATAGAGCTTGGTGGGGGTGGTCACCTCCATGCCCTCCTGATACAGGATGCGGCGCAGGCATTCCTCCCGGCTCAGGATCTCGAATGCTTCCAGACGCTCTGTGGGCACGGACTGCACCGGCTGGCCCTCAAACACCTCTTCAAAACAGCTGGCTGAAAAATCCGCCCCCGCCTGCTCCAGTGCCCGGTACAGGTTCTCGATGTAATAAGGTGACACCCAGTCATCGCCGTCTACAAAAGAGAGATATTCCCCCTTTGCTGCGTCCACACCAGCGTTGCGGGCATCGGACAGACCGCCATTTTTCTTGTGGAGCACCCGCACCCGGGCATCCTGTGCAGCATATTCATCGCAGAGGGTCTCGCTGCCATCGGTGGAGCCGTCGTCCACCAGCAGCAGCTCCATGTTCTGATAGCTCTGCCCCAATAGACTGTCCACACAGCGGTTCAGATATGGCTTTACATTATAAACAGGAACGATGATGCTTACCAAAGGGTCCATCTTATCTCCTCATTTCAGCAGGTCGAAGTAAAACTCTTCCAGCTTCTTCGCTTCGGTGACGATATCAAAGCCGCCTGCCCGCATCTCGACAGAGGTATCCCGCCGCCGGGCATTTTCTGCAGCCCGGATCGCCGCATCCGCCCAGACTGCCGGGCTTTCCTGCAAGCTTAGGTACTGCATCTCGGGCAGGACCTGAGCCTCCTGCGGCACCTCTGTGGAACAGATGACCGGCAATGCCGCCGCTTGTGCTTCGATCAGCACGATCCCAAGACCCTCATACCGCGAGGGCAGAACAAAGGCATCCATGGCCTGATAGAACTTTGCGGGATCGCTCTGTCGGCCCAGAAAGCGGACATTCCTTTGCAGCCCCAGCGCCTCCGCTTTCCGACGGGCAGCGGCTTCGCTTTCCCCTTCTCCGATCAGCAGTAAAACGGCATCCGGCCGTTGTTTGCAGACCTCTGCCATTACATCCAGCAGAAATTCGTGATTCTTGGCATAGCAGAACCGTCCGACATGGCCCAGCACCAGTTCATCCCCCAGGCCAAGCTCCTGCCGGACGGCTTTCCGTTTGGAGGCATCATAAGTAAAGCGGTCAAGCTCAATGGCATTGTTGAACACCCGGAAGGGCTTTTCACCATAAAGCCAGCTGCCTGCCGTTCTGGAGCAGGCACAGAGCCGGGTGGGATACACTGCCGCAAAGGGACGGAGCAGGTACTTCATCACATTTTTTGCCCCTTCTCCCCTGCCCACCGTAGAATGGTTATGCGCGATCCGGTTGGGCACCCCTGCACGCTTTGCCCCCCAGAGGGAAAGCACGCTCAGGGTGTTCATGTGGGAGTGAACGATCTGGTATTCGTTCTGACGGAACAGCCGCCCGATCTCCCGTTCATACTGCGGCAGGTGGGTATATTTTGGCACCACATACACCCGGCCGCCCAGCCGTTCGATCTCTTCCCGCTGGGGCAGGGTCGAGCCTTCCAGCGCGAAAAAATCAAACTGAACTCTGGAACGGTCCATGTGGCGGTAGTAGTTCATCACCACCATCTCCACACCGCCGTAGTTCATATCTGTCATCATCTGGGCCACACGGATGGGCTGTGCATTCTGCTCCATGGTCATACCAGCTCCTTGCGGTCACAATCCTCGAACCAGTCCCGGAAGCTCTCCTCCAGCGTATAGTGGAACTTGTAATCGGTGGCGGCCAGCTTTCTGCCGCAGACATTGGTGGATACCATCAGCTTCCGGACACGGGCGGGATGGATGCCCACCTTTTTGCCCCCGATGGGTCCCAGAATGCCCGCCGCAAACAGCAGCAGTCCGGCGGGCACCAACGGCACATGGCGGTGCAGGCCGGTCGCCTTCTGCATTGCATTGCAGATTTCTTCAATGGTATAGGCCGGCTCATAGGTGCAGTTATAGATCTCTGCTCCGGGGAAAGAATGATCCAGCATCCGGTACTTGAAGAAGCGCACCAGCTCCTTGACGTAGATGCACGCCTTGATGGTGTCCTTCCGGCCGGCATAGAAAAAGTAGCCCTTCTTCTGCCCCCTGTACAGGCGGGTCATGTTGCCGTGCTCCCCTTTGCCATAAACAATGCCCGGCCGCACGATGGTCAGCTCCCGGGCCGGATCACGGGCCTGCCAGATCTGGTGGATCTTTTCTGCCACCAGCTTGCTGATCCCATACGGCGTGTTGGGCGTTGGCAGAGTCTCCTCCGTCTTGAGGTCCTCAGACGCGCCATAGGGTGCAATGGAGCTGGTAAACAAAATCTTCCGGATGCCGTATTTTTCCGCAAATGCGGTCACATTTTCCGCACCCCGGATATTTGTTTCAAAATAGGCTTCTTCCGGGTGGCCGGGGGTGCGGTGGACCGCTGCCAGATCAAAGATCACATCCTCCGGAGTCGGAACGAACTCAAAATCGATGGGCTTACGCACATCCAGCCGGATATACTGCACCCCATCGTTCTTTTCCACAACGCCCGGCACCACGCCCTCTTCCCCGGGCATCACAAGATCCAGGTCGTAGATCACGTCGCCGGGTCTGACGCATTCCCTCAGCAGCAAATGAATGAGATGGGTGCCGATAAAACCGGACCCACCAAAAAGAATATAATTCATTTTGCCCCTTTCCGGTCAAACACAACGCCCACCGTCCTGAACAGCAGATAGATATCCATCCAGATAGACCAGTTGTCGATGTATTGGACATCCAGCTTGACCACTTCTTCAAAATCATCAATATCGCTGCGGCCGCTTACCTGCCACAGGCCGGTGATTCCCGGCTTCATGGAAAGGCGGCGCTTGTGATGGCTCTCGTACTGCCGGTACTCATCCAGCGTGGGCGGGCGGGTACCCACCAGGCTCATGGAGCCCCGCACAACGTCAAAAAACTGCGGCAGCTCGTCAATGCTGGTGGCTCGCAGCAGCTTACCTACTCGGGTCACACGCATATCGTCCGCGCCGCTGTACACGCCGGTGCCTGTGTGCTCCGCGCCTTGGCACATGGAGCGGAATTTATAAATCCAAAAGGTCTTGCCGTGCAGTCCTAAGCGCTGTTGCTTAAAGATGGCCGGGCCTTTGGAATCCAACTTCACCGCCAGCGCCGTGATCGCCAACAGCGGCGAAAGAACGATCAGCGCCAGCAGCGCCGTAATAAAATCCAGCGCTCGTTTTACTCCTCGATACATCTACATGCCCTCAACAATTTGTTCTACACAGTCCTGCAGTTTCTTGTGCTGCAAGGCAAAAAAATCATCTTCCGCCCGGCTCAGCTGTGCCTCATACTGCCGCAGCTCTGCCACGCCGGAAGTAAAGATCCGTTTGATCTCCTTCAAATCGGTAATCTGCGCCGTGTTGCAAAAGGCGCGAGACAGAATACTCATGGACGAACCCAGCCGGTAGTGCTCCGCTACAATATACGCTGCCGGCAATGTGCCGCCGCCCAAGCGACCGAATCCGCCGAAACCGAAAGGGATACCCGCCGCTTTGATCTTGGCGCACACCGCGTCCACCGTACCGTCCGCCAAAGGCTGGAACAAAAATTTTTTTCCTTGGGAAATACTCAGGTCATTCAACCCAATATGGATTTCGTCTACTCCAGGCAGTGCCAACACACGGTCGAGACAATCCACCGCCGCCTGATTTTCCAGCAGCAGGAGTGTCTTGGCACGGCCGTCCACCCAGCGGATAAATTGCTGCACCTCTTCTACTGATTGCCACATAGGCAGCATGATCACATCCGCACCGGCGGCGATCACCCGGTCGATCTCATCTTTTGACCCAGGGTGTACCGGATTGACCCGCACCAGCAGCTCCGCCTGATCCAGCACCGGCCGCAACCGAGCCGCATCTTCTACGGTGTGGTGGTTTTGCACCGTATCCATACCGCCTTGGCGCTGCGCCTTGCCGATGTATTCCATATCCACAAAAATACGATCCACTCCGGCCGCCTGTGCGATCCGCGCCACCACCGGATCCTTGGTTATGTAAAACAGTTTAAGCATCTTTTCACCACCGGGTCATTGCCGGCGACAGCGCCGGATCATTATTATGCAAATTATATTATAATATAAATAGAGATATTCGTCAACACACGGCGAAAAGATTGTCTGTTACCGAGCCAAAGAGCATTGCACGGCAAGGCAATCCGTATGACCATGCTGCAGGCAAATGTGCTTTTCGATTCTCAAAACGGAATGCCTCTGCTTCTATAACAAGCAACGTATTCAAACAAAAACAGAACTGACTCCGCTTGAAAAGCGAAATCAGTTTGCTGCTAAAAATCCATTTTTCTCATCAAGTAGGCTTTTTTGTATCGACTACACGATTGGAGGTCATACTGCCATTTCCGTCTTTTCCTTTTACTCATTTTCTGCGTATTCCGGCAATTCCACCGGGTCGATCCGCCAAATTTCATTGGCATATTCCTCGATGGTACGGTCTGCCGAAAAGACGCCGGCACTGCACATATTCAGCCAGCATTTGCGGGCAAAAGCCGTAGGCGATCGCAGATAATCGCTGTTCACTTGCAGCTTGGCGTGCACATAGGACTGAAAGTCACCCAGCACAAAATATCGATCCGCCACGCCGTCTGCCTCCGGCTCTAAAAGACTACGCTTCAAATCCGCAAAGCAGCCGGTGTCGTCGTCGGACAATGTGCCGTCTGTCAATGCATCCAGGCACTGCCGCAGCAGCGGATCACTGCGATACAAAGCCTTTGGGTCATAGCCCCGGCGCAGGGCATCCAG
>OHAN01002738.1_pt1 | contig 11321 bp, 9 predicted proteins | sample 1577121 | NCBI WGS metagenome assembly OHAN01 (sample SAMEA3541554, study PRJEB24748) | human gut metagenome | biome: human gut; feature: human-associated habitat; material: faeces | place: China | collected 2012 | reverse complement strand
GGCCGCCGCCATGGCGCTGGCCGTGCCGATCTCCGCCTGGCAGCCGCCCGCCGCACCCGAGATACCCGCGCGGTACGCAATGACCGCGCCGATGCCCGAGGCGACATACAGTGCCTCAAGCAGCTGGTGCTGCGTGTAATCCTCTTTTTCCCGCAGCGCCAGCAGCACCGCCGGAACAACACCGCAGGAGCCCGCCGTCGGCGCCGCCACGATGCGGCGCATACAGGCGTTGGACTCCGCCATCGAGATCGCCTGCGCGATGGCCTCGCCGACAAGGTCGCCGCCGATGCTGTCCCCGCGGCGCAGATACAGCCGCATCTTCAGCCCGTCGCCGCCGACAAGACCGCTCACGCTGCGCTGCGTGCCGGTATAGGAGTCCGCCGCATCCTGAATGGCCTGCCAGGTCGAGAGCATCTTCGCCATCGAAGCCTGGCGGCTCACCTGCCGCAGGTCCATATCATAATGCAGGATGATCTCCCAGAACGGAAGGCCCTCCCGCTCCGAGCACTCAAAGATTTGCTTCATCGAATCCAGAACCATCCTCGTCGTCCTCCTTATCGTAATAGGTCACGGACAAAATGCCCGGCAGCTGTGCGAGAAACTCCACCTGATTGCGCTTGATGTGCTGGTCCGTCTCAATGACCATCAGCGCGTCACCGCCGCGGCGATGGCGGTTGACGCTCATATTCGCCACATTGATGCGAAGCTGACTCAGAATGGAGGTGATGGCCGCAACCGAGCCGGACTCATCCTGATTGCGCACGATGAGCGTATTGAACTCTCCCGTAAAGCTCACGTTGATGCCGTCGATCTTATTCACGACGATCGCGCCGCCGCCGACGGAGGAGGCCTGCAGGGTCATCCGCTTGCCGCTCTTGCCCGTCAGCTCCAGAAGAGCAGTGTTCGGGTGCGCGTCGCGCAGGTCGACGACGTGAAAGGAGTACTTCATTCCCGCGTTTTTCGCCTCCTGATAGGCGTTTGGGATGCGCAGGTCATCCGGCTTCATGCCAAGAAGCCCCGCCAGCAGCGCGCGGTCGGTACCGTGGCCGAAGCCCGTTTCGGCAAACGAGCCGTGCAGACCGATCCTCGCCTCGGCCACATCCTCGCCGAGCAGCGTGCGCCCCATGCTGCCGATCCGTGCCGCGCCCGCCGTGTGCGAGCTGGACGGACCGACCATCACCGGCCCCATCATATCAAAAATATCGATCATGGATGATTTCCTTTCTCATTTGCAGCATTCGGTGTCAGCGTATCACACTTTCCCGCAAAAAGCGAGTAAAATCGCCGCTCAAATATTGCAATAATTGAATGATGGCCTTCGCATTCTTTCATTTTTATTTTTGAGTGGAATTCCCGATGCTTCCGTTTTTTTCATCGTCTCTTCCGATGTTGCAGAAAAGAAGCCGCCTGTCGGCGGCTTCTTTCCATCGTGCTCTCCGGGCAGGCAGACCTGCTCTGTCGGCCCTTGGTACAGGCTTTTTGCTCCCTGCCGGCGCAAGAATGCAGCCGCAGTCCCGTCACACCAGCAGCAGCCCGATGAAAAAGCAGAGCTGCGCAAGGCTGTTGACGGTCTGCTCCATCCAGTTCACCTTCGGGTCGCTTGAATCCATCCGGAACGCGAAAACGAGCATCAAAATCATCCCAAGCGCGCCCGCAAGGAAGAAAAGGCATGCCGGAAAAACGCTCAGCTTTGCGAGCATCGCTTCTCCGTTCAGCCCGTCGCGGTCCGCGACCAGCGCCGCAAGCAGCGCAAGAAAGCCGATCGGCATCAGAATGCGCATCTGCACGAACATCGGCCAGATATTCTTCCCGGAGACCGCCGCGATGAGCTTCCACCCCACCTTCACAACGCCCGAAAGCAGGCAGATCAACGCCCCTGCCACGAACAGCGCGCTGTGAAAGAGGCTCCCCAGCCGCACGGCGGAAAGCCCGAAAAATACGACCGGGACCAGATCGACAAGCGCCATCGGGACGCTGAAGCCCTCCGGAACGGTATCCTTTGTCATGCGGTTTCTCGCTTTTCTGCTCATAACATTCTCCACAGCACAGCTTCTTCCTGCAATTTCGATTTTACTCAAAAGCAGCAGGCGCGGCGAAACGCTCCGCCGCGCCTGTTTTTCTCAAAAATCCGCGTTTACACGCGCTTCCACTTCGCGCCGCCGGGCATATCGGTCACTTCGACGCCTTGCGCCTTGAGCTCGTCGCGGATGCGGTCGGCCTCGGCAAAGTTCTTCGCCTTCTTAGCTTCCGCACGCTGACGGATGAGATTCTCGATGCCCTCGTCCGCCGTTCCGTCCTCGGGGATAACCGTGAAGCCGCCCGCGCTCTGCTGGGACGCGGCCTTCTCCTTCTTCTCGCGCTCGGCTTCGGCCTTTTTGAGAAGGTCGAGGCTCAGTACCGTGTCGTAGTCGCCGATGATGGCGAGCTTCGTCGCGCCCGTGGTCTTGGCCTTGAGCACATCGTAGAGCGCGGTCACGCCCATGGCGGTGTTGAGGTCGTTGTCCATTTCCTTCATGAACTTTGCGCGGTACTCGGCGCGAACGGCCTCGTCCACGCCGCCCTTGTCCTTGATGTTCGCGATCTTCGCGATGAGCTTGTTGTACGCGGCGACCGCATTGTCAAGGTTTTCCCACGTGAAGACAAGACTCTTGCGGTAGTGGCTCTGTAAGCAGAAGAAACGGTACGCCAGCGGGTCATAGCCCTTTTCCTCAAGCAGCGAGACCGTCAAAAATTCGCCCTTGGATTTAGACATCTTGCCGTGCGAAGTGTTGAGATGCGCCACGTGGCACCACTGGAGGCACCAGGGATGACCGAGGTAGCTCTCGCTCTGCGCGATCTCGTTCGTGTGGTGCGGGAAGGCGTTGTCCACGCCGCCGCAGTGCAGGTCGAGGTATTCGCCGTTGTACTTCATCGAAATGCCGGAGCACTCGATGTGCCAGCCCGGATAGCCGACGCCCCAGGGAGAATCCCACTTGAGCGCCTGATCCTCGAACTTGGACTTGGTGAACCAGAGGACAAAGTCGTTCTTGTTCTTCTTGTTCTCGTCCTCCTCCACACCCTCGCGCACGCCGACGGCGAGGTCCTCCTCGTTGTGGTCGTTGAAGATATAGTAGCGCTCGAGCTTGCTCGTGTCGAAATACACGTTGCCGCCGGCGATGTAGGCATAGCCGGTGTCGAGCAGCTTCGTGATGATTTTAATATAGTCGTCGATCAGGCCTGTCGCGGGCTGGACGACGTCGGGGCGCTTGATGTTGAGCTTTTGGCAGTCGGCAAAGAACGCGTCGGTGTAGAACTTGGCGATCTCCATGACGGTCTTGTGCTCGCGCTTGGCGCCCTTGACCATCTTGTCCTCGCCCTCGTCGGCGTCGCTCGTCAGGTGGCCGACGTCGGTGATGTTCATGACGCGGTTCACGCTGTAGCCCGAAAAGCGCAGGTACTTTTCCAGCACGTCCTCCATGATGTAGGAGCGCAGGTTGCCGATGTGAGCAAAGTGGTACACGGTCGGGCCGCAGGTGTACATCTCCACATGGTTCGGCGTATGGGTCTTGAATTCTTCCTTTTTATGGGTCGCGGAATTGTATAAATACATGATAGATCTCCTTTGAGAAGATGAAATAACGAAATCAGTCCGCCTCTTTGAAGACGTCGAGATTCTTTGCAAAGTACTCGATGCCGGAGTACACCGTCGTCGCTACGATGACCGTGATGCACACGATGTTCAAAAGGTTGCTCTCAAACACCAGCATCAGGCACAGGCACACCATGGTCGAGGCGGTCTTCACCTTGCCCGACCACGCGGCCGCAATAACGCGCCCCTGCTCCACGGCGACCAGGCGCATCCCGGAAACGGCAAATTCGCGCAGCAGCACGATGGCAAGGCACCAGCCGGGCATCTGGCCGCATTCGGCAAAGTAGCACATTGCCGCCATGACGAGCATTTTGTCCGCCAGCGGGTCCATGAATTTTCCGAAATTTGTGATCTGATTGTAGTGGCGGGCGATATAGCCGTCGGCAAAGTCCGTCAGGCACGCGATGATGAAAATGCCAAGCGCCCACCATCTCGCGCCCGCGAAGTCCCAATACAGCACCACCAGAAATACAGGGATCAGCGCAATGCGCGTGATCGTCAGCTTATTTGCAGTTGTCATATCTCTCTTTCCTCCTGCCTTACAGGGCCTTTCTCCCGTTTTTATTCGAACGCTTCGCCGGTCAGCTCACCGTCCATCGTACCGGTCAGGCGGACGTTCACGAACTCGCCCGCCATGATCTCGCGGTACGAGGTAAAATAGATCTTGCCGTCGATATCCACGGACTCGGCATAGCTGCGGCCGACAAAGGACTGCGCTTCCTCGCTCCAGCCCTCGCACAGCACCTCGCGCACATCGCCGAGCACGGATTCGTTGTACTCGTCGATGATCCTGCTCTGCACGTCGACCAAAAGCTCCGTGCGGCGCTGTGCCTCCTCCATCGGCACGTGCTCCATTTTCGCGGCCTTCGTCCCCTCCTCGGGAGAGAACGGGAACACGCCCGCGCGCTCGATCTTTTCCTCGCGCAGGAAGTCGCAGAGCTCCTCGAACTCCTTCTCCCCCTCGCCGGGGAGTCCCGCGATGATCGACGTCCGCAGCACAAGGCCCGGGATGCGTTCGCGAAGCTCGCGGAACACCTTGCGGATGCTCTCCTTCGTGTCGCGGCGGTTCATCGCCTTCAAAATGGCGTCATTGCAGTGCTGAATGGGGATATCGAGATAGGGCACGATCTTCCGCTCCCCGGCGATGGTATCGATCAGCTCGTCGGTGATATCGTCGGGGTAGAGATAGTGTAAGCGGATCCAGTGGAAATCAAGCTTGCACAGCTCGCGCAGCAGCGCGGCCAACTGGTGCTCCCCGTTCAGATCCGTGCCGTAGCGCGTGATATCCTGCGCGATGACGATGAGCTCCTTCACGCCGGAGGAGGCGAGCTCGCTCGCTTCGTCCAAAAGCTCATTCATCGGGCGGCTGCGGTAACGCCCGCGCAGGCGCGGGATGATGCAGTAGGCGCAGCAGTTGTCGCAGCCCTCGGCGATGCGCAGATACGCATACCACGGCGGCGTGGACAAAATACGCTCGCCGCCCTGCGCGCAGTTCTGAATATCGCCCATGTAGCAGGGGCGCAGGCCGCTGCCGCCCATCACCTCGTCGACTGCGAGGGCAATGTCGCCGTAGCTGCCGGTGCCGAGCACCGCGTCGACCTCAGGCAGCTCATGGAGCACATCGTCCTTGTAGCGCTGCGCCATGCAGCCGGTGACGATGATCTTTTTGAGCTTGCCCTCCTTTTTGAGCTCCGCCATCTCCAGAATGTTGTCGATGGCCTCTTCACAGGCCGAAGCTAAAAAGCCGCAGGTGTTGACCACCGCGACGTCTGCCCCCTCTGGTGCAAGCTGTACCTCGTGGCCGGCGGACCGGACCGTGGCCATCATCTGCTCGCAGTTGACCTGGTTTTTGGCGCAGCCCAGGGAAATAAAGGAAACCTTATAAGGCATAAAACCGCTCCTAATGTAAACTATTTGTAGAAATTTATCGAACAACTACTCTTCGTAATCGAATTCTGTCGTATCTTTGCTGATTTGGGCGAGCGCCGCGCGCACATCGCGCCAGGCAAAGCCCCGCCGCAGCAGCATATCGGAAAGGCGCTTGCGCCCTTTTTCATCGAGCGCGCGCCCCTTCGTCTTCTGCGCGATCACGCGCGCGATGGTCTCCTGCGGGTCGGGCGCCCCCGTCAGGGCATCCTCCCACAGCTCGCGCGGCACGCCGCGCCGGTAGAGCTCGTCACGGATCTTCGTCTCGCCGTAGCCCATGCCGCCATAGTGTCGCACGAGCATCGCGGCATACTCCGCATCGTTGAGCGCACCGAGCTCCTCGAGCCAGTCCGCCGCCGCTTCCGCGTCGGACTCCGCCGCGCCCTTCTCCCGGAGCCTTTTGACAAGCTCTCTGCGCGAGAGCGGACGCGCTGAGATCATGTTCGCCGCGCGCACGCGCGTTTCGCTCCGCGCGCCGGACTGCTGCAATTCTACCACAGTCCTATCATCAATGTCCAGCCCTATCGATAAACCGAAACGCAGAAGCTCGCTCTCGGTGACCCGGAGGAGGTCTCCCCCCTCCAGATACACGAGAACGCGCTCCTGCTTATGCTTCGATCGTTCGATCTTCTCAATCTTCATCCTTGAAATCGTCGGCGCTGACGTCCACGGCGCGGCCCGCAGCCTTCGCCGCCACGCGGGATTGGCCCGTCATCAGCTTGTCGAAGTTGCGGCGGATCTCCGCCTCCAGATTGTCGGCGATCTCGGGATTGCTTTTCAGATACTGCTTGGCTGCGTCGCGGCCCTGACCGATGCGCGTTTCGCCCATCGAGTACCACGAGCCGCTCTTCTGCACAAGGCCGAGCTTCACGCCGAGGTCGATGAGCTCGCCGATGAGCGAGATGCCCTCGCCGTACATGATGTCGAACTCCGCCTCGCGGAACGGGGGCGCCATCTTGTTCTTCACGACCTTGGCGCGCGTGCGGTTGCCGATGATCTCGCTGCCGTTTTTCAGCGCCTCGATGCGGCGCACATCGATACGCACGCTCGAATAGAACTTGAGCGCGCGGCCGCCGGTGGTGACCTCGGGGTTGCCGTACATCACGCCGACCTTTTCGCGCAGCTGGTTGATGAAAATGACGATGGTGTTCGTCTTGCCGACGGCGCCCGTCAGCTTGCGCAGCGCCTGGGACATAAGGCGCGCATGAAGGCCGACAAAGCTGTCGCCCATCTCGCCCTCGATCTCCGCGCGCGGCACAAGCGCCGCAACGGAGTCGACCACGATGACATCGATCGCGCCGGAGCGCACGAGCGCCTCGGTGATCTCAAGCGCCTGCTCGCCGGTGTCCGGCTGGGAGACGAGCATATCCTCGACCTTGACGCCAAGCGCGCGGGCATAGGTGATGTCGAGCGCATGCTCGGCGTCGATGAACGCGACCTCGCCGCCCGCCTTCTGCGCCTGCGCGAGCACGTGCAGCGCCAGCGTCGTCTTACCGGAGGATTCAGGCCCGTAGATCTCGATGATACGGCCCTTGGGCAGGCCCCCGATGCCGAGCGCGAGGTCGAGCGCCAGCGAGCCCGTGGAGATGGCCTCCACATTGCTCACGGTGTTGTCGCCAAAGCGCATGATCGAGCCCTTGCCATAGGTGCGCTCGATCTGCTGCATCGCGGTCTCGATCGCCCGCTTCTTATCGTCGGCCATCGCCGCGGCCGCCTTCGTCTGAGACTTTTCTGCCATGTTCGCGTTCCTCCCACTTTTTTATGTAAACTGATTTTGCTTTCAAATCGTTTCCACCCGCGTGCCGTACACCACGCGGGGAATGTTGTTGAGGTCCTTGACGATCTGAATGTCGCCAAAGCCGTGCGAGCGCATGATGCGCAGCACCTGATCCGCCTGCCCGATGCCGACCTCGAAAAAGAGCATCCCGCTTTCGCACAAAGCATCGCGCCATTTTTCGCAGATCGCGCGGTAAAAGTCAAGCCCGTCCTCGCCGCCGTCGAGCGCAAGGCGCGGCTCATGCTCACGCACGGAGGCGTCGAGCGTACCGATATCCGCGCTTGGGATATACGGCGGATTGCTCACAAGAAACCGGAACTCGCCGAGGCTGCGCATCGGCTTTTCGCGCGCGTCGAGCTTCATGCTCGTCACGCGCCCCGTCAGATTGCTGCGGCGGATGTTCTGCCGGCAGACCTTCAGCGCCTCGTCGTCGAGCTCGCCGAGCAGCACGCGCGCGTTCGGCAGATTTGCCGCCGCCGCAAGGCCGATGCAGCCGCTGCCCGCGCAGAGGTCCAGAATGCGGCAGGGTCCCGCGCTGCGCGCCGCGTCGATGAGCTTTGTCGCCAAAACCTCTGTATCGGGGCGCGGAATGAGCACCGCGGGCGAAATATCGAGCGGCAGGCCGTAGAATTCCCACTCGCCGATCAGGTACGCCACCGGCTCGCCCGCAAGGTGGCGCTGCACGAGCCTGCGCGCGGCCCTCTCGACCTCCGGCGAGGCATAGAGCGAGCCGTCGCGCACGAACTCCTCGCGCGTTTTGCCTGCCGCCGAGCACACAAGCTCGCGCGCGGACTGCGTCGCCTCCTCGTCGCCCGCGCGCTTGAGCTCCGTGCGCAGGTCCAGATAAAGGTTATTGTATGTCGTTGCCATCTCTACCACGCATCCTTGCCTTTTTCTTCGGGAATGACCAGTTCGAGTGCGCGGATGGCGACCTCGAGCATACTGTCGTCGGGCTCGTTGGTGGTAAAATTCTGCAGCCACAGGCCCGGACGCGCGAGAAAGCGCGTCACCTTGTTGTCGTGCCCGCCGACATAGCGGTTGAACTCATAGGAAACGCCCACGATGGGGATGAGCAGCAGCAGGTGCAGCCCCATGCGCACCCAGATGTTGCGCCACTCGACAAAGCTGAACACAACGCTCGAAACCAGGATGGACACGACCACGACCACAAAGAGGAAGCTCGTGCCGCAGCGCGGGTGATGGCGCGGCTGGATGCGGCAGTTCTCCACCGTCAGCGGCAGGCCCGCCTCGTAGCAGAAGATGGTCTTGTGCTCCGCCCCGTGGTACTGGAACACGCGGTAAATGTCCTTCTGCTTTGAGCACAGCAGCAGGTATGCGAAGAAGATGATGAGCTTGATGACCGATTCGATCAGGTTATGGACGGTCACGCTCTTGATGAACGGGTCGACAAGTCCCGCAAGGAACGTCGGCAGCAGGAAAAAGAGCAGGATCGTGAGGCCCAGCGATAAAATGACCGCGAGCGCCGTGATGAATTTCTGCATCTTTTCGTTGCCGAGCTTTTCCTCCAGCCACCGGTCGAACTTGCTCGGCTCGGCAAGGTCCTCATCGGGGAAATAGTCCGCCGAGAACATCAGCGCCTTGACGCCCTTGACCATCGAGTCGATGAATGTCACCGCGCCGCGGATGACCGGCAAACCCAGAATGGGATATTTATCGCGCACGAGCGTCAGCTCTTCGACCTTTTCCACAAGGCCCTCCGGCGAGCGGACGACGATGGCCTGCTTGCCCGGTCCGCGCATCAGAATGCCTTCGATCAATGCCTGGCCGCCGATGCTCGTGCGGAACTTCGGTGCGGGCACAGTTTCTTTTGCCATGAACGGTTCTCCTTTTTCTATGCGATATCTTACCACAGGCGTTTCAAAAATGCAACACCTGTTCTATTTTCTTATGGAATTGGAAGCGCAATGGTCACGACCGCACCGCCGCCGTCGGCGTTCGCGATATCGAACGTACCGCCGTGCAGACGCACGATCTCATCACAAACGGCAAGGCCGATGCCGCTGCCGCGCGCCTTGGACGAGCCCTTGTAGAACTTTTGCTTCACAAACGGCAGCTCCGCCTCCGGAATACCGGGGCCGTAGTCGCGCACGCGGATGACAAAGCTGTTCCCCTCGCGTGCGGCGCTCACATCGATGCGCTTGCCGCTGCCGCCGTGCTTGGCGGCATTGTCCAACACGTTGCAGAAGACCTGCTTCATGCGCTCGCTGTCCGCCACGACCGGCGGGATATCGTCGTCGGGGCCCGTGTAGCAGACCTCAATGCCCTCCTGCCGGAAAAGCTCGAAATACGTGTACACCGCGTCCTCCAGCTCGCCGGCAAGGTCCACGCTCTCCACGCGCAGCGTGAAGCGTCCGTCCTGCATCTTGGTGAATTCGAGCAGCTCCTCGACCATTGTCGTCAGGCGGCGCGATTCCTTCAGGATGATGCCGAGGCCGCGCTTGGTCTGGTCCAGATTGCTGCCGGGGTCCACGCTCAGCGTCTCCGCCCAGCCGCTGATGGCCGTCAGCGGCGTGCGCAGCTCGTGGGAGACAGACGAGATGAACTCCTGCTGTATCTTTTCGGCCTGGCTGATCTTCATCGACATATCGTTGATGTTGTCCACCAGCTCGCCGAGCTCGTCGCGGTAACGATTCTCGATCATGATGCCGTAGCTGCCGCCCGAGATGCGACGCGCCGCGTCGCTCACAACGGCGACGGGCTCGACGACGTTGTTGATGAAAATGGCGTTCGACGCCGCGATGAGCACCATGCACACGAGCGCCGCCGCGGACGCGAGCAGCGAATCCATCAGCACCCGGTGCTGCGCCTCGCGCAGCGACGTCACATACCGCAGCACGCCCACCACGCGGGAGTTGAAATACAGCGGATATGACACCGCAAGGATGTTTTCCCCCGTCTGCGGGTCGCGCCCCTGATAGGATGCCATCTCGCCGCCGACGGCCGCGTCGATATCGCTCGTGCCGGGCAGCGTGCCCGCCGTCAGTCCGTAGGACGAGACCTGCACGCGCCCGTTCGTATTGATGAATTGCAGCTCGATCGTATCCTTTTCCTCAAAGGTCTCGGCAGAGTAGGACGCAAGGCGGTAATACTCGCTGTAGCTCTTCACGCCGTAGCCCGAAAAGGTCTCCGCCGCAATGCGCGCGCGGCTCTCAAGGCCCGAGCGCATCGCGCTGTAGTAGTATTCCTGCACGCCGATGCTGAACAGCGCCACCGCCAGCACCAGCAGCAGCAGAATGGGCAGCGCCGCGCTGAAGAGCCAGCGCTCCCGAAGGCCGCGGATGTGCAGCGCCGAAACGAAGCCTTTTTTGTTCTCCGGCACGGCACTCCCCTCCCTTTCGTCCTTCTTTTCGCTCACACGTTCCATTTGTAGCCAAAGCCCCACACGGTCGAGATGTACTTCGGCTCCTGCGCGTCGTCCTCGATCTTGAGGCGCAGGCGGCGCACATTCACGTCCACGATCTTCAGCTCGCCGAAATACCCCTTGCCCCACACCGCGTCAAGGATCTCCTCGCGCGCAAGGGCCTTGCCGCGGTTTTCCATAAAGAGCTTCATGATGGAGTATTCCAACTGCGTCAGCTTCACGCGCTCGCCGTTTTTCTCCAGCGTCCGATTCGTCAGATTCAGCAGGAACGGCGGCTGATAGAGCTCGCCCGCGCGCGCGGCCGGCACGCTCTCGCCCGTGCGCCGCAGCAGCGCGTCCACGCGCGCCGTCAGCTCGGCGGGCGAAAAGGGCTTGGTCACATAGTCGTCCGCGCCGGTCATCAGCCCCGTCACCTTGTCCATCTCCTGCGCGCGCGCCGTCAGCATGATGATGCCGATCTGGGAGTTGGACATACGGATGCGGCGGCAGACCTCGAATCCGTCGATGTCGGGCAGCATGATGTCCAGCAGGCAGAGCCTTGTGTCGGGGTTATCCTGCAATTTTTGCAGCGCTTCCTCGCCGTACTCGGCCTCCACGACCTCGTAGCC
>OHAN01002736.1_pt1 | contig 11326 bp, 10 predicted proteins | sample 1577121 | NCBI WGS metagenome assembly OHAN01 (sample SAMEA3541554, study PRJEB24748) | human gut metagenome | biome: human gut; feature: human-associated habitat; material: faeces | place: China | collected 2012 | reverse complement strand
ATTAATAACAGCAACACGATGATGGAGAAAAAGCAGCAACAATGCTTTCAGAAAGCCGCCGGAAGATGCGAGGCGGCAGCAGCGTGCAGCAAGTTCCGCTCCGGAGATGCGGGTGACGAATCCGCCGGGCAGCGCCCGATACAGCGTTACTAAAGATGGCCGTAAGGCAATTTGGGTGGCAACGCGGGTAACTCTCGTCCCATGTGGGATGGGGGTTTTATTTTTTACCAGCACTTTGCCGTTTGCCTGCGCGCTGAATTTGGGTGGCACCACGAGAAAGAGAAGCTCGTCCCAAGGACAGCTTCTCTATTTTTATTTTGGAGGGATATTATGGACAGAGTTTACAACTTTAACGCCGGGCCTTCGGCCATGCCGCTGGAAGTTTTGCAGGAAGCCCGGGCAGAATTTTTAAACTATAAAAACACCGGCATGAGCATTATTGAAATGAGCCACCGCAGCCCGGAATACGCCGCCATGCACGAGGAAACAAAAGCGCTTTTGCGCGGACTGATGGAAATTCCCGATGATTACGAAATTTTATTTATACAGGGCGGCGGCAGCTTACAGTTTTTAATGACGGCAGCCAACTTTTTTACCAACAAACGCGCTGCCTATGCCAACACCGGCGTATGGGCAAAAAAAGCCATGGCAGAAGCCAAACGCTTTGGCGAAACCTACGAAGCCTGCACAAGCGCCGATAAAAACCACAGCTATATTCCGCAGGAACTTACAATTAAACCAGATACCGCCTACCTGCACATAACCGCCAACAACACTATTTACGGTACGCAGTGGCAGAACTTCCCCGATGTCAGCGTTCCGGTCATCTGCGATATGTCGAGCGACATCCTTTCCCGCCCGGTAGATGTAAAAAAGTTCAGCCTTATCTACGCCGGGGCGCAGAAGAATTTAGGCCCTGCCGGAGTGGTAATTGTAATTGTTAAAAAGGCGTTTTTAGAAACCGCCCGCACGGACCTGCCGCCGATGCTGAGCTACCAAAACTACGCGGATAACGATTCGCTGTACAACACGCCGCCGGTATTTGCCATTTACATGGTTAACAAAACCCTGCACTGGATTAAAGCGCAGGGCGGCGTAAAGGCCATTGCCGCGCGCAACCGCGAAAAGGCGCAGCTTATTTATGACATTATCGACGCTAGCCGTGGTTTTTACCGCGGCCACGCCGAAAAAAACAGCCGCAGCCTGATGAACATTACCTTTAACCTGCCCACGCAGGAACTGGAAAAAGACTTTATCGCCGAAGGCAAAAAGCGCGGGTTCATAGGCATCGGCGGGCACCGCCTTGTAGGCGGCTGCCGCGTATCGGCCTACAACGCCGTAACGCCAGAGGCCTGCCGCGCCCTTGCGGATTTTATGAAAGAATACCAGGCAAAACACGAATAAACGGAGGAATGAATGATGAGAATACTTGTAAGCGATGACGTAAGCGAAAAAGGCGTGGCCCTGCTGCGCGAACATTTTGATGTAGACGTAAAAACCAATATGCCAACGGAAGAACTTCTGGCGTGCATCGGCGAATATGACGGGCTTGTAACCCGCAGCCAGACGCAGGTTACCAAAGAAGTTATCGACGCTGCCAAAAATTTAAAGGTTATAGGCCGCGCGGGCGTCGGCGTTGATAATATCGACATTCCCGCAGCGACGGCACGCGGCATTGTAGTGCTTAACGCGCCGGAAGGCAACACCATTGCCGCCACGGAACACACCGTTGCCATGATGATGGCCATGACACGCCACATTCCGCAGGCGCACGCTTCCATTCAGGCCGGCAAATGGGACAGAAAGAGCTTTGACGGCATTCAGGTACAGGGCAAAACGCTCGGCATTATCGGCGTTGGGCGTATCGGCAGCCGCGTTGCCCTGCGCATGCAGGCCATGGAAATGACCACTATCGGCTACGACCCGTATATTACCGAAGAACGCGCGCAGCAGGTTGGCGTGGAGCTCGTTCCGTTTGAAGAACTGCTGGCAAAATCCGACTATATCACCATTCACACCCCGCTGACGAAAGAAACTCATAACATTATAAACGCCGAAGCCATTGCCAAAATGAAAGACGGCGTGCGCATTGTAAACTGTGCCCGCGGCGGCTGCGTGGATACCGAAGCCCTTGCCGCAGCCTTAAAAAGCGGCAAAGTTGCCGGAGCCGCCATTGACGTATACCCCGAAGAACCACTGACGCCGGAAAACAACCCCTTCATCGGCATGCCGCAGGTTGTGCAGACCCCGCACCTTGGCGCCAGCACCATTGAAGCGCAGATTGGCGTCGCCGTGGACGTTGCTTACGGCGTTATCGACGCGCTGGAAGGCCGCCCCGTTATGACGGCCGTTAACATGGCGCCCATCCCCAAAAGCGTTGCCAGCGTTATCGCGCCGTACTTCAAACTGGCAGAACGCCTCGGCACTATCGGCATTTATCTGGCCGAAGGGCCGATTAAAGCAGTGGAACTGGAATACACCGGCGAACTTGCCGCAACGGAAACGCAGGCGCTGACCACCGCCTTTTTAAAAGGCCTTTTGAACCCGATTCTGCAGGACAGCGTTAACTTTGTAAACGCGCCGGGCATTGCCAAAAAACGCCATTTGCAGGTGCGCGACGTAAAATCGCACCGCACCGGTTACTTCAGCACCGCCATTAATGTAAAAATTGCCACCGAAAAAGGCGAGCACACGCTTACCGGCACCCTGTTTGCAGGCAAAGAAGCCAAAATTGTGCAGATTGACCGCTTCCGCCTGGACTTTAAGCCCGAAGGCTACCTGCTGCTGGCGCCGCACCTTGACAAGCCCAACATGATCGGGCAGATTGCCACCGTGCTCGGAAGCGCAGGCATCAACATCAACGGCATGCAGGTTGGCAGCACCGCCATTGAAGGCACCAACTTAATGGCCATTGCCACCAGCGGCGACATTCCTAACGATATTATGCTGAAGCTGCGCGGCATAGAAGGCATTATCGACGTGAAACTTATAAACTGCGAGGGATAATATGGTACGCATTATTTTAATACGCCACGGAGAAACCAACTGGAATTTACAGGGACGCTATCAGGGGCAGGAAGACACCCGCCTGAGCGAAAAAGGCTTTGCGCAGGCAGGGCTTTTGGCGCAAGGGTTAAAAAACGTACATCTTGATTTATGTATTTCAAGCCCTTTAAAACGCTCGTTTTTAACCTGCAAGGCCTGCGCCGATTTACACCATTTGCCGGTACACAGCGATAAGCGCCTTACTGAAATTAACCACGGTGCGTGGGAAGGCGAGCTGGCCTGCGAAATACAGGCACATTACCCCGAAGAATTTAAAAAATGGCATACTGAGCCGCACAAAGTGCAGATGCCGGGCGGCGAAAATCTGGAAGACGTACGCAGACGCGCCCGTGCCGCTTTTGACGAATACGCAGAAAAATACGAAGGCAAAACAATTCTTGTTGCCGCGCATGACGCCGTCAACAAAGCCATTATCTGCGACTTGCTGGGGCTTGATATGAGCCACTTCTGGCATATCAAGCAGGATAACGCCTGCATTAACGTGCTGGAATATAACGAAGGCGTATGGCGCGCCGTACTTTTAAACAGCACCACGCATTTAGGCTACCTTTTCAGCGGCGTAGAGCAGGCAGGATTGTAAGGAATAAAAAAACCGGGAGCTGCAACTCCCGGTTTTTTGTTTGCGTGGCAGAATGACCAACCACTCATCGCTTTTGTAACTAAAGCATACCACTCTTTTACCACACCGTCAAGCAAAAGAATTTAAAAACTAAAATCGCGCTGCGGCGCAGATATGCTTTGTTTTAACACAGCAAAATTTGTGTTATAATATTATATAAGTTAGTTATATCTCCGCCAGGGCGGATTTTACGATATTATTTGATTGTGAGGTAAAAAAATGCAGAAAATTATTTTAACGGGCGACCGCCCGACCGGCAGGCTCCACGTTGGGCATTACGCCGGTTCTTTAAAAGAACGTGTGGAACTGCAAAACTCCGGCCAGTTTGACAAGGTATTTATTATGATTGCCGATGCTCAGGCGCTGACCGATAACGCCGAGCACCCAGAAAAAGTGCGCGAGAACGTGCTGGAAGTTGCGCTGGATTACCTTGCCTGCGGCATTAACCCGGAAAAATCCACCATTTTCATTCAGTCTGCCGTGCCGCAGCTTACAGAGCTCACCGCATATTATATGAACCTTGTAACCGTATCGCGCGTGCAGCGCAACCCGACCGTTAAAACCGAAATTAAAATGCGCAATTTCGAAGCCAGCATTCCCGTAGGCTTTTTTGTATACCCCATCAGCCAGGCGGCCGATATTACCGCCTTCCGCGCAACGGCAGTGCCTGTCGGTGAAGACCAGCTGCCGATGCTGGAACAGTGCAAGGAAATTGTTAACAAGTTTAACAGCGTTTACGGCGAAACATTAACCGAACCGGAAATCATCCTGCCGAGCAACAAAGCCTGCCTGCGCCTGCCCGGCATTGATGGCAAGGCCAAAATGAGCAAATCGCTGGGCAACTGCATTTACCTCAGCGACGAAGCGGACGTTATTAAGAAGAAAATTATGTCGATGTTTACCGACCCGAACCACGTGCGTGTTGAAGACCCCGGCAAGGTTGAAGGCAACCCGGTATTTATTTATCTGGACGCTTTCTCCCGCCCCGAACATTTTGCGGAATTTCTGCCGGAATACGCAAACCTTGACGAACTGAAAGCGCATTACCAGCGCGGCGGACTGGGCGACGTAAAAGTTAAAAAATTCCTCAACAACGTAATGCAGGCCGAGCTTGCCCCCATCCGCGAACGCCGCCATATGTGGGAGCAGCGCCTTGACGAAGTAAAAATGATTTTAAAACAAGGCAGCGAAACCGCGCGCGCAGCGGCAGCCGAAACACTGCACGATGTACGCGCCGCCATGCAGATTAACTACTTTGAAAACTGGCATATCTAATGGCTGCTCTAAAAAGTGAATTTATCAGCCTGCTGAACGCAGCAGGCATTGCCTTTGAAGTTACTGAACACCAGCCCATTTACACCGTGGAAGAAGGCGAAGCCTTAAAGCTGCCGCACCCGGAAGCGATTGCCCGCACCCTGTTTTTATGCGACGATAAACACCAGAACTTTTGGCTGGTAACTTTACCGAAGGATAAAAAGCTGGATTTAAAGGCTCTGCGCACACAGCTCGGCAGCCGCCGCTTAACCTTCGCTGCCGCTGAAGAACTGGACGCCATGCTGAACCTGCCGCCCGGTTCCGTTACGCCGCTCGGCGCGTTAAATAACGCAGAAGGGCGCGTGCCGGTTATTATTGACGCAGCCTTTAAAGAAAACCTTATCGGCGTGCCGCTTTTAACAAACACCGCCACCATCTGGCTTAACGGCGCAGATTTGGCGCTCATGCTTACGCAGCAAGGGCATAAGGTAAACTGGCTGGCACTTTAAAAACAAAATACAAGGCAGCAAAGTCTGCCAAGGCATAAAAAAATCCGCCCGTAAAGGCGGATTTTTTGTTTTGTATGTTATTACAAGGTTTTTCCGTAAGCGTCGGCATCCAAAATGGCCTGTTTGAATTTTTCGCGGGTCATTTCGTACGGAGTCTTTTTCCATTCAAGAATTGCCGGTGCGCGGTCAAGGATTTTTTCAAGGCCGGCTTCGTCAACTTCCAGTTCTTTTAAGGTTACAGGCAGACCCAGTTCCTTATTGAATTTTGCAATCTTGTCGCGCAGTTCAAACTGCTTGTCGCAGGTTAAAAGCACAATTACACCAAAGGAAACCACTTCGCCGTGCATATGGCGTTCGGCACAGGCAAGGCCGGTGTAAGCGTTGTAGAAGCAGTGGCCCAGCGAAGAATTATAGTAGTAATCGTTTTCGGTGGTGGTAAGGTTGGAAACAATGCCGGTGCTCATGATGATATCCAGCGCAACTTCCTGAATTGCTTCGGAAACAATATTGTTTTTGCAGTCTGCCAAAGCCTGTTTGCCGTATTCAAACAGCGGCGAAGTGCAGGCACCTGCCAGAGCGCGGCCCAGCAGCGGGGTGTTTAAAAGCTTTTTGCCTTCGGTGGCAATCAAAACCTCGCATTCTTTGCTGAGTGCGTCGCCAATGCCGGCCCACAAAAGTTTTTCCGGTGCTTCGGCAATAATTTTGGTATTGATAAAAGTATGTTCTGCGCAGTGTTTCGGATAATAGTAACCGGCGAGGCTGCCATCCTGTTTATACATAACGCAGATAGCGGTGCAGGCAGCACAGTTGGAAGCAATGGTCGGGAAAGTGAAAACTGGTTTGCCCATTTTGTCCGCCATGGTTTTGCAGCAGTCAACAGCACGGCCGCCGCCAACGGCAAATACCATATCGGCTTCCTGAACTTCTTTGGTATTCATCAGCATATCAACATTTTCATAGGTAGAGTTGCCGCCGTACCAAAGCACAGCCGTAACATCAAGGTGCCCTTTTGCAGCTGCAAGAATTGCATCCTGTGCTTTGCTCAGCGCGGTTTTGCCGCCGATAATAACAACCTTTTTGCCATATCTTGCCGTTACGGACGGAATTGCTTCGTAGCAGTCCGGCCCAACGCTGTAATTAGGTAAATAAACACTGTATGTAGTACTCACTTCAAACAACACCTTTCATTAAATATCAAATATTATGATACTAATTATAAACATTTTCGGATAATTCGTCAACGCAGTGTAACATTATAATATATTTTTCTGTTAAAATTACTGTAAAAAACTTAAAATAGTAAACCACAGCGGCGGCACTAAAAGCGAAGGCAGCATATTTAAGGTTTTGCAGTCGCGCAGCTGCAAAATGCCCACGCCGCTGCTCAGCAGGAATATGCCGCCCAAAAGCGATATTTCCGTCATCATGCCCGGCGTTAAATACGGCGCGATAACACCGGCAAACAGGTAAATGCTGCCCTGCCAGCAAAAAAGCACAATCGCCGCAATGGCAATGCCGAAGCCGTAAGTAGAGGCAAAAATCATGGAAGATACCAAATCAAGCGTTGCATTGGTAAAAAGGTAGGTATTGTTGCCATTAAGGCGGCTTTCGATAGGCCCTAAAATGGAAAGCGTGCCGATGCAGAACAGAAGTATCGCCGTAGAAAGCCCTTCCGCCAGCTTGCCGCCGCCCTTGCAGTGCGCAAGCAGCGCATTAAAACGCCCGCAAATATCAAGCCGCGTGCCGATAATGGTGCCAATGGCAAGGCTTGCAATAAAAAGCACCGGGTATTCGCTGTTGGGCAGGTTATGTACAACGGCGTTCGCGCCAAGCCCAACCGTTGCAAGCCCCAAAGCATCAAACAGCGCTGTTTTATATTTTTCGCTGATGCCGCGGCTTAAAAAGCTGCCCACAAAGCTGCCTGTTAAAATAGTGCAGGTATTTACAATCGTTCCTAACATAAACCATCTGCTCCCTCAATAAAAAATAACGGATATTTTTATTATAAAACTATCGCGTAAAAATGTAAAACGGGCATAAAAAAACATCCTGCCAAAGCAGGACGTTGAATGCTGGTGCGGATGACAGGAGTCGAACCTGCACGCCGAAGGCGCTAGATCCTAAGTCTAGTGCGTCTGCCAGTTCCGCCACATCCGCAAAATTCTGTTATAAAATAAAAATGGTGATCCACCCGCGACTCGAACGCGGGACACCCTGATTAAAAGTCAGGTGCTCTACCGACTGAGCTAGTGGATCACGTTATTTGGCTGGGGCGGCTGGACTCGAACCAACGCATGCGGGAGTCAAAGTCCCGTGCCTTACCGACTTGGCTACGCCCCAAAAATATGGGGTGACTGGAGGGATTCGAACCCTCGCGTAACGGAGCCACAATCCGCCGTGTTAACCGCTTCACCACAGCCACCATTTTACCAAGATACGCTTGGCGACGAATGTAATTCTATCATAGCAGACAGGTTCTGTCAATATTTTTTGTAAAAATTTTTAATATAAAATGTCATTAATTTTACAAAACCGCTTTTTGCGGCTATTCGCGTTCAAACCACGCTTTGGCCCACGCCAGAGCCGTAGGCGTTTGCGCCAGGCCGCCGCCCGCAGTTTCGCGCAGCGCACAGGGCATAGAATCGCCCACCCATTTCATGGCGTCAATAGCTTCGTCCGCCGGAATAAAGCTGCCGATGCCGGCCAGCGCCATTTCTGCCGCCAAAAGCGCCTGCACTGCCGCACCGCCGTTGCGTTTTATGCAGGGCACTTCCACAAGCCCTGCCACAGGGTCGCACACAAGCCCCAGCATGTTTTTAAAAACAATGCTTACGGCAGTACCTGCCTGCGCAGGAGTACCGCCCAAAGCGTCAACAGCCGCGCCTGCCGCCATGGCCGCCGCACTGCCGCATTCTGCCTGGCAGCCGCCAACCGCACCTGCAAGCGAAGCACGGGCTGCAATTACAAGCCCGATTTGCCCCGCCACAACAAGCGCGCGTGCCAGCTGCTCTTCCGTTAAATTACAGTGCTTTTTTAAAGCCAGCAGCACGCCTGGAAGCACGCCTGCCGCACCTGCCGTGGGAGCCGCCACAATTCTGCCCATGGCAGCGTTGCATTCGCTTACGGCAAGGGCATAAGTTACTGCGTCCGTTGCAAGAGCGCCCAAAAGTTTATTAAAACCGGGCTGCGCTGCCGCGTTTTGCAGTTTAAGCGCACTGCCGCCGGTTAAGCCGCTGTGCGAGCGCACGCCAGTCAGACCGTAGGCTGCGGCTTCTTCCATTACTTTCAGCATCTGCGCCATTTTGGCAAGCAGTTCTTCTTCCGTAATTTCCAGCCCGGCAGCGCTCTGCGGCAGCAAATAAGCGTTAAGGCTCAGTTTTGCCGCTTCTGCTTCTTCTATTAATGCGTTTAATGAAATTTTGTCGTTTGCCATCTTTCACCTCAAAGCACGCTGTCTACAAAGCGCACCGTGTCAATAGGCGGCAGCGCCGCCAGCAGCTGCACTATTGCAGGCTGCACTTTCTGGTCGCACTCAAGCACCATGGTTGCCAGCCCGCCTTTATTTTTGCGGAACACGCGCATGGTTGCGATATTTACGGACGCACTCGCCAGCGTGCTGCTTACAAGCGCAATCACGCCGGGCTTGTCGGTATGCGATACCAACAGCGCAGGCAGCTTGCCGTCCAGCTCAACCTCCGCTCCGTCAATGGCAGATACCTTAACCTGCCCGCCGCCAATGGAGGAGCCGATAACCTCGCAGCTTTTGCCGTCTTTTGCCGTCAGCGTAAAGCGCGCTGTATTGGGGTGGGTTAAATCACCAAGGTTTACTTTGGCAAAATTATATTCCAGCCCTGCTTCCGCGGCATATTTACGCGCCTGCGGAATACGCGCGTCATCAGGCAGCCAGCCCATAAGCCCGGCCAAAAGCGCCACATCCGTGCCGTGCCCGCGGTAGGTATGCGCAAAGCTGCCGTGCAAATCAATCTGTGCTTTAACGGGCGGCGCGCCCAGAATACCGGCAGCTAAAAGCCCCAGCCTTACCGCGCCCGCCGTATGCGAACTTGAAGGGCCAATCATTACAGGCCCGATAATGTCTATAATATTCATACTGCTCCTTTATTCTTCACTTGCCAGTGAGCGGTGCCCCAACGCCACGCACAATTCGTCAAGGTTCAGCACGCCCACCGCCATATATATGGCAACGCACAAATGCTCGCCGCTGCGGGCAATTCCAATTTTGCCGCCCACGTTAAAGCCGGCCGCCTTCGTAACAAGCTGCTCCAAAGCAGCGTGGGCAGCGCCTGCAACAGCGCCCGCGCCAACGTGGGTTTCCGTAACAATGCCCTGACGCTGCGCCGCAACAACGGCACGCTCCACAATTTTAACAACGCTCGGCATAAACTCGCCGCCAAAATCAACCGCCGTACTGCGGATGCCCTTTGCCGCCAGCTGCTCTTTAATACGCTGCTCCTCTGCACGGTTTTCGGTAACGGCAATGCGCAGTGCCGCACGCCCTATTTCAATGCTCGTCAGTTTCTGTTCTGCCATGGTCAGTCTTCCTCCACCATTTCCGGTTTTTTAATAGGTGTTTTGCCAAACACGGCTACAATAAGGAACACGATAATGCACAGCAGCCATTCAAAATAAATTACATGCTGCAAAACATGCAGCGCCGGTACAAACTCCCATACCACAAGGCCCAAAAGCCCTGCAAGAGTAGTCCAGAACGCGCTGCTGCGGCGGCACAAACCGGGCGCAAACACCGTAAACAAAAATACGCAGGTCAGCGCCGTTGTCATCGAAAGCCCTGCTACCATGGTTTTTAAAATACCGGCAGCGTTAAAAGCAAACCATAAGGTTATAATGCCAACCGCCAGAATAGTCAGGCGGTTAATTTTAACAAAGCGGTCGTCCGTTACGGACGGATTAATAAAGCGTTTGTAAATATCCTGGCTGAACAGAGTACCTGCGCCCAGAAGAATTGTGCAGGCGGTAGATACGTCAGCTGCCCACAAAGCCGCAAGCGTTGTGCCAGAGGCAATGGGGTCAAGCGCCATAACAACTTTAGGCAAAGCAAGCGTTGCCGAAATTTCCGGGAACTGCACCTTGCCGATAATGCCCAGAAGCGCGCACAAAAAGCCTACCGGGAAAATTAAAAGGCCGCCAAGGATAAAGCCGTTGCGCGCGGTTTTGGCGTCACGCGCGCCGCAGGCAATCTGCACAGGGCCCTGCGCCGTAATGGCCTGCGTAATCATAACAATAAACCAGCCGATAATAACTGCCAGCGGAATGCCTGCAAACGGGTCAAACCAGTCAAGCCCGGCCGGCAGCTGCGCCGCAATGGCATCAAGCCCGCCGCTGTGGTCCACCGCTGCCACGCAGGAATATAAAATGCCCGCGTAAATCAAAACAACGCTGACGATATTGGACAAACCGCTCGACCACAAACCGCCGATAAGCGTAATGCCGATAAATACCACTGCGCTCACAATCATGCCGCCGCGGAACGAGAAATATTCGGGCAGAAGCGAAGCCAGAATCGCGCCGCCGGCGAGATACTGAAGCGCCGTAATAACGGACATAATAATTACAAGCCCAACCGCGCTGATAACGCGGCCTTTGGTATCGTAATATTTTTCAAAAAATTCCGGAATGGTGGAAACCTTCATGGCACGCAGCTTGCCTGCCGCCACAAGGCCCATAATAATGGCGCCCGCGCTCCATGCCGCATTGTACCAGCCTGCCGCCATGCCAACCTTGTAAGCGTTTTCGGCAACGCCAACGGTAGAAGCCGCACCAACGGCAAGCCCCGTAATATTAACGGCAATCAGCACCGGGCCAAGTTTGCGCCCTGCAAAAAGATACTCCGCAGAGCCTT
>OHAN01002733.1_pt1 | contig 11342 bp, 10 predicted proteins | sample 1577121 | NCBI WGS metagenome assembly OHAN01 (sample SAMEA3541554, study PRJEB24748) | human gut metagenome | biome: human gut; feature: human-associated habitat; material: faeces | place: China | collected 2012 | reverse complement strand
CATTTCATCACACTCCTTACCATCACAGTATAGGGCGGAGAAACGCGGAATATGAAAACAGAGTCCCGATCGGAACGCTGAATGCAAAAAAACGAGCCTGTTTTCACAGACTCGTTTTTGTTATGCAATTAAAGTGCAGCCTTAGCCTTCTCAGCCAGTGCAGCGAATGCAGCCTGGTCGTTTACAGCCAGGTCAGCCAGCATCTTGCGGTTCAGGTCGATACCAGCCTTCTTCAGACCGTTCATGAAACGGCTGTAGTTGATATCGCAGGTCTTGCAAGCTGCAGAGATGCGGGTGATCCACAGACGACGGAAGTCACGCTTCTTGTGCTTACGGCCGATGTAAGCGTACTTCAGGCTCTTCATTACGGCCTGGTTGGCTACACGGTAGTGGGTAGACTTGGAACCCCAGTAACCCTTAGCACGCTTCAGGATCTTCTTTCTTCTTTTACGGGTCATCATTGCGCCCTTAACTCTTGCCATTGTGTTTGCCTCCTATATGAAAGATGTTGTTTTCTAACTTACTTGTACGGCAGCAGACGCTTCAGCTGTGCTACGTTGGTAGAATCTGCGAAGCCTTCCTTGCGGAGGTGGCGCTTCAGCTTAGTGGTCTTGCCATGGCCGTTGAGCAGGTGGCGCTTGCCAACGTGACCGCGCTTGAACTTACCGTTCTTGGTAACGGAAAATCTCTTTTTTGCACCGCTGTGCGTTTTGATCTTAGGCATAAGGTTTTGCTCCTCTCTGAATTTGCGCTATATCTGCGCGTTGGTTTTACTTGTCCTTTGCGGGCGCCAGAAACATCAGCATCTGGCGGCCTTCGAGCTTGGGCTGCTTTTCTACCGTGCTGCACTCCGAGCACAGCTCCGCGAAGCGATGGAGCAGATCCTGACCAAGCGACGCGTGCGTGACCTCACGGCCACGGAAGCGAACCGAAACCTTGACCTTGTTGCCGTCCTGCAGGAAGCGGCAAGCGTTCTTTACCTTGGTGTTCAGGTCGCCGATGTCGATATTAGGCGTCAGGCGAATCTCTTTGATCTCCACGACACGCTGATTCTTTCGCGCTTCCTTCTCGCGCTTTGCCTGCTCGAAGCGGAATTTACCGTAATCCATGATCTTGCAGACCGGGGGCTTAGCCTGGGGAGCGATCTTCACCAGATCCAGACCGCGATCATCGGCAATCTTTTGCGCGTCACGGGCGCTCATGATCCCCAACTGCTCGCCGTCGGCGGAGACGATACGAAGCTCTTTATCCCGAATTTGTTCGTTGAGTTGGACTGTGTCCTTTTCTCTGCTGATAAATAACACCTCTTTGATAAAGTTGCACCGGCTGAAAAGCCAAAAAGTGCGGACGCAAAACGCCCGCACTTCTCTCAAATCTCAGGAATTGAAGATTGCCCTCTTTGCCGCAGCGGGAGGGGAGAACAGGGTCGTTCTGCTTTGTTGTGGCAATAGTTTACCACACCCGCGCGGATTTGTCAACGGTTTTCTTATTTTTTCACGGTGACAGAGCTGCTCTTGCTCCAGCCGGAGTAGAAATTGGTCTTGTTCACCGTCTTATAGGTACGCACCCGCACATAGTATTTCTTGCCCTTGGTGAGCTTGGAAATGGTCTTGGCGGTGGTCTTGGCACCCTTTACAGTCACGGTCTTGTTGCCCTTTTTGAAGTTCTTGTCCGTGCTGTACTGCACCTGGTAGCCGGTGGTCTGGGTGGCCTGCTTTTTCCAAGTCACTTTCAGCTGGGCTTTTTTGGGGCTGGTCACCTTGCTTACAGAAGTGCCCTTGGGATTGATGGTAAAAGTGCGCTTTTCCGTGCCGGTATAGTGGTTCTTAAACTTGATGGTCACGGTGTATTTGCCTACATTCTTGGCGCTCTTGGGGTAAGTCACGGTGTACTCGCTCTTGGAGATAGGATCACCCAACCAATCCGTAACTGTAACGCCCGGTTTTTTCTCTTTGCCGTCATAGGTATAGGAAGTCTTGCTCAATGCGACGGTCTGATAGGCATTGTAATCATTCATGTAGCCCTTATACTCATCGCAATACTTGCACAGCTTATAGTTCTCGCCATCATCGTAGTGCGTGGCTTTAATATCGCCCTTTATAACGTCATGTGTGTGCATACCCACATTCACATTAAAATCCACCGGGCGCTCCCATTGCTCCTGGTTATAAGCAATAAAATAAATCAAATAACGCTCACCTGCTTGTAAAGTCATTGCAGTCGCAAGTGTATCTGAAACACCTCTGTAACGCGCCGCATCTACCTCTTCTGCAGAAGTTAACATCATTGCATAATTGTCCATTATGCCAAAATCCACATCTACATCTTTCAATTTCCTATTTTGAATACGGAATTCGTAGCATCCCGTGGTTTCCGGTGTAAAAGAAAAGAAGGCAGAACCTTTGGTTTTGCTGATGGTAAAAGTACGGCTGCCGTCCAGCTCCAGCACGCCGGGGTTGAAAATATCGTTCTCCGCTGCCTGGGCAGGGATCGCCATGCCGGTGAGCATGGTCACAGCCAGCAGGACAGCCAGCAGGGTGGAAAGTAATTTTTTCATAAAGATCCTCGCTTTCTTTGTTTCTTTGTATGCAGGTAAAAAAATAAGTGTGCCCCACAAGGGACACACTTATTTTACCATATTTTCAATTTTGCCGTCAACGAAAAGGCCTTTGGCACTTTCTCCAAACTTTTGCTCCGTTCTTTGGTGATAATCGCCAAAAGTCCATTATTTCCAGGGGTACTTGGCCTTTAAGCTTTCAAATTCACCATAAGTAGCGGCAAAGTGGAAGTTCCCTTTCAGGTCCGAGAAGAAATACAAATAATCGGTACTGGGGTGCTCCACGGTGGCAGTCATAATTTCCGTACCCGGATTGGCAATGGGACCGGCAGGCAGGCCGGGGCAACGGTAGGTATAATAAGCGTCATACACCGACTGGGAAAAGCCATGATCCCGCAGCGCCTTGGCATAGTAATAGGTCACATCGCACTCGATCTTCATGCCCTTGTCCAGCCGGTTCTCCAAAGTAGAGGCAATATTGCCTTGACTGGATTTGCTCAGTGCCTCCTTTTGCACAATAGAGCACAGGGTCACAAACTGGTACAGCGTGTAGCCCCGCTGCTTGCAATAGGTTTTCACCTCATCGGTAATCCGCTGGTCAAAGGCCTCTAACATCGCATCTGCAATATCCGTAGCCTTGGAATTCTCCCCAAAGTCATAAGTAGCCGGGAACAAAAAGCCCTCTAAGATATAGCCCACATTGGGGTCATTCTTGGGAAAGTCCGCCAGCCAGTCATAATCGTAGCCCTCGGTGGTGCTGCACGCCTTTAAGAAATCCTTGGCACTGCACACATTCTTTTTCTCCAGCGTAGAGGCAATATCAAACACCGTGTAGCCCTCGGGAATGGTGACCTTCACCTTCTTATGGCTAATGTCCGGGTTTTGCAGCTTCTCCGCCAGATCCTGATAGCTCATGCCGGCGTTTAGGTAATACTCGCCGTTATAGTATGTAAAATCCGGGTAATTGCGGTCCATCCACCAGGTCCACACCGTGTCGCTTTTGATCATACCGGCGTTTTTCAGCTTGGCGCCGATTTCGTAGGCAAAGTCGTTGTCCTCAATCACCAGAGTGTACTTGGCGCTGCTGCCCCGCTCCCCGGCCACATCCGTGCGCACCAGATTGTAGGCATACAGCCCGGCAGCCACCAGCGCCACGATCAGCAGCACCGGCAACAAGATCCGCAGGGATTTATTTTTCTTCTTCGTCATGGTCGTTCTCTCCCAACAGGCGGTGCAGTGCCGCCCCGGTCAATTCCATTGGCAAATGGCGCATACCCCGCTGCACAAACGGCTGGCCGCAGGGCACAAACCCCAACTTCTCATAAAAGCCCACAGCCTCCAGCCGAGCGTCCACCGGCACACGGTGTGCGCCCTGTTCAGCGGCACGGCGTACCAGCGCCGTTACCAGTCGGCGGCCGCTCCCCTGCCCTCTGGCAGCGGGTAAAAAGGCAATGCGCCCGATTTTATAGTTCTCCGCTGCCCCTTGTAGGCGACCGGTGCCCAGAGGGCTGCCTTCTGCCGTCAGCAGCGCATAAACGGTATCTGCCCCCGGCAGATCCGCCGCGTCAAACTCCTGCTGCTCCGGCACGCCCAAGTCCTGCACAAACACCTGTCGGCGAATGGCACGCACCCGGGCCATATCCGGATCCTCAGCGGTGAAAAAGCGCAAGGGGCTCATCGCACCGTCTGCACTTTCAGCATATTCGTTGTGCCGCTGGCACCCAGAGGAATACCGGCGGTAATGACCACAATATCGTCCGGGTGGATCAGGCCGGTCGTACGGCCCACCTCCACCGCGTGGTCAAACAGAGCGTCCGTATTATCCTGGCGCACGCAGCGTACCGGCACCACGCCCCAGCTGAGCATCAGCTGGTGCAGCACCTTCTCCTCCGTAGTGGCGCCGATAATAGGTACATCCGGGCGGTACTTGGAGATCATGCGGGCAGTGGTGCCGCTTTGCGTAACCGTTACGATGGCAGCAGCGCCCAGGTCATGGGCGGTGGTCACCGTAGCGTGACCGATAGCAGAAGTAATATTCTTCGTCAGCGGCGCCGGATACACATTGGAAAAGCGCACCTTGTAGTCAATGTCCTCCTCCGTGGTAGCGGCAATGGATGCCATGGTCTGCACTGCCTCTACCGGGTGGGCGCCCATAGCGGTCTCGCCACTGAGCATAATGGCGGAGGTGCCGTCATAAATGGCGTTAGCCACATCGGTGATCTCTGCCCGGGTGGGGCGGGGATTGGTGATCATAGACTCCAGCATCTGGGTAGCGGTCACCACCACTTTGCCGGCAGAATACACCTTGCGAATGATCATCTTTTGAATAGCAGGGATCCGCTCAAAGGGGATTTCTACGCCCATATCACCGCGGGCCACCATAATGCCGTCCGCTTCTTCAATAATCGCGTCAATGTTATTGACGCCCTCCATATTCTCGATTTTAGCAATAATACGCACATCGTTCCAGCCCAGCGCCTGGCAGAAGTTGCGCAGATAGATCACATCTCCTGCGGTACGCACAAAGGACGCGGCGATAAAATCAAAATCATGAGACGCACCGAATTCCAAATCCTGCATATCTGCCGGAGACAGGTAAGGCATGTTCAGGCTGATGTCCGGCACATTCACGCCCTTTTTGTTGGTGAGCAGGCCACCGTCCGTTACCCGGCAAACGATCTCGTCCCGGCGCAGCTCCGTCACCTCCATGGCGATCAGGCCGTCGTTAATGAGGATAGAGGTGCCCACTTTTACATCGTCTACCAGCCCGGGGTAGTTCACATAGCAGTGCTTGGCATCACCCAGGCATTTTTTTGTGGTAAGCGTAAAAGTATCACCTTTGTGAATCACGACGCCGTCGGGATCTTCAAAGTCCCCGGTGCGAATTTCCGGACCCTTGGTATCCAACAAGGTAGCCACCGGCACGCCCTGCGCCTCACGCACACGTACCAACTGTTCCAGCCGCTTGGACTGGGCATCGTAATCACCGTGACTAAAGTTGAACCGTGCCACATCCATACCGGCCTTAATCATATCCGCCAACACCTGATCGTTATCCGTTGCCGGACCGAGGGTGCAAATAATTTTTGTTTTTTTCATCAATCAAGACTCCTTGTTTCTACGATTCCAAAATTCATTTTACCACAAAACCGCCAAAAGGCAACACCGGCAACCGGTTTTTTACATAATCTTAAAATAACCGGGTTTGGAAGTGGAAATACTGGTAAAAAGCACAAAAATTCGGCGGCAGAATTGTGGAAAATCCCACAATCCGCCGCCGATAAAAGGCTGTTATTTGCGTATTTGTCAATTATTTTTTCTTAGAAGTGCTCTCGTGCTTCCGGGTACTGACCTGGGTGGTGGTCACTTGATCCAGCCGTGCCTTGTCGATCTGCAGGGTTTTATACTTGCCGTCGCCCTGGTCGATAAGCAGCGTCTTGCCGTCATAGGCAATATAAAAAGTCTTGTACGACTTCATTTGGTACACCGGCTTGCCGTTCTCATCCTTGCCGGTCTGGTCCATATAGCCTGCCTCGGCGCGAATATACTTCTTGCCCTTGATTTCCGAGCCAATGGTGCTGAGCATAAACTCATATTTTTTCTTGCCCACATTGTCCAGACCCAGCTCTTTTTTAGAATAGCTCTCCAGCAAACGGATCGCCGTATTGCCGGTAATGGCTGCGGACTTGGTCTCTAAGGGAGATGTAGTGGTCTCTGCCGTGGTGTTCTCGCCGCCGGATCCGCCTTTGGTACAGCCGGCAAACACGCCCAGCAGCAACAAAACAGCCATACAAAGGGTAAACCATTTTTTCATGAAAAAAGCCCTCACTTTCCTTATTTGCATTATACTTTAGACGCCGGGCGTTGTCAACGCCGCAGACACAAAAAAGGCAAGTTTTTACATCTCGTCCGGACCGTACAGCAAAAGCAAGCGGGCAATGGTCTCCTCGCTGAACAGCTCTACCCCGCGCCCAGCCAGCAACGCCGCCGTCACGCCCTGCCCCGGCACCACCGTGCCGGTAAAAGTACCATCATAAACAAAGTGGCTGCCGCAGGAGGGGCTGCGCTCCTTAAGAAGCGCCAGACCGCAGTTTTCCTCCTCAGCAATATACAGGGTTTTTTCCGCCCCGTCCGCAAAGGCAGCGGTCACATCGACACCGCTTTTGCTCACCACGCAGCCGTCCCGAATTTCACTTGGTTCCCGGGGAATAGGCAGTCCGCCAAAGCACTCCGGGCACACCGGAATCAGCTGAAAATATCGTTCCAGCGCCTGCACCTGCTCATCTCTGTTATTGCCACCGCTGTACTTGCAGTTCTCCCCCAGCAGGCAGGCGGAGACCAGCAGCTTAGGCTTCGTCATAGTCATAGGTACATACCTCGCTTAAATAAGTCTTGGTCATAACGCCGTTGGTATAAGTGATATAGAACCGGGCGCTCACCTGCCCGGTGGCAGAGGAGGAGCCGTACAGCAGCACCTTGCGCCCGGGGGTACAGGCCGCAGGCATTTGCTTAACCGCATAGCCCTGGGCGTTGGTTGCACCTACCCGCTCCGGAACCAAATCCGTCGCAGTCATATTCTTACCGTACAGGAAGCCGCAGTCCACGACCCGGTACTCGTTAAAGGCGCGCACATTCACCTCAAATTGGCGGCGGTAGGCACCATTCTCCTCTGCCGACTGGCGAATATACAGCACACCGATCTTGGCCTGCACGCCATAAATTCGATCCAGCGTCACCTTCGGCAGCACCCGGTTCACCGACAAGTTGGCACCATCGCTTGGACTGACCTCTTGCCGCTGAGCCAGCACATCGTCCCGTGCGTTTACATAACCGTCGCCGTTCAAATCACCCACCAGTAACAAAACAGCCGCCGGTGCGGTGGTGTTGCCGCCGCTGACAGACAGGGGCACACTGCGGGGCACGCAGCCTTCGCCGCAAAAAGTCAAAGTATAATCCCCGCAGGATACGCCCTCAAACAGGAACACGCCGTTCTCGTTGGTCACCGCCACCGGCGTGCCGTCCAACGATACGGAGATGTTTTCCAGCGGCGCACCGGCCTTGTCCGTGACCGTGCCCTTAACAAAATGCCCCTCCGGCTGGGTGGGCGACAAAATGTTCGTTTCCTCCGCACCGCAGCGGGTACAGTAGCGCTGCACACGGCCTGCCACACAGCAGGTGGGCGCCGTATAGGCGCGCTGCACCCAATTGTGACCCAAAGCCGGGGTGTCTGCGGTGTAGCTGTCGCCGCACACGGTGCAGGTGTACTTGGAACACCCGGTTGCTGTACAGGTAGGCGCCGTTTGCACCGTCTCCGAATAAGCATGACCATTCGGGGGCAGCTCTACCGTGCCCAGGTCTGCGCCGCAGCGGGCGCAGGTGCGGCTGTGGGTGGCGCCTGCCGTGCAGGTGGGCGCCGGTCCGCTGTCCGTATAGATTCGGTGCAGGCAGCCCAGCGGCACAAAGGTCAGTCCATGCTGTCGGGCATAGTCCATCACCGAAGTGTCATAGTAACCGTACAGAGTCAGACCGTCCCCCACCCCTGCAAAGACAGCAGTCGGAAACACCGTGTCCGTAGCGGTAACCGTCAGTTCTGTTAAATCCGGGCAATGGGCAAACCAGTTGGCGTCCATTTTCTCTATACCGCTGCCCAGGGTCACCCGGGTCAGGCCGGTGCAATTGGCAAAGCTGCTTTCCGGCAGGGCGGTCACGCCGTCCTCCACTGTCACTTGCCGTATCTCTGCACCAAACAGCGCCCAGGGCGCCACATCGGCGGCAAAGTCCGCCACCGGTCCGCTGCCGCTGATCGTAAGCGCCGCTGTGTCCAAATTATACTGCCAAGCAGTTTCCGCACCGCAGGCGCCGCTGTTCACCGGGTAAAAAGGAATAGCCGTACCGCAGTAGGTCTCCAGCACAGAGCCGGGCAAGCCGTACACCGTCAGCGCCCGGCGCACAAAGCCGTCAGAAAAGGCAGTCCCCAGTCCGTGGGGCTCCACGGACACGGCGGCCGTGGCGTACACCGTACGCAAGGTATGATTCAGTAAGAACGCGCCGCCGGCGATCAGCACCGCCCGGCGCAGCACAAGGGTATCTTGATGGAACTGAGGCAACGCCATCAACAGGGTGCGCCCGTTTTTGCCGTACAGCAAGCCGTCTGCCGTAACGGTCAGCGCAGCAGAAGCACTCTCCACCTGTTGCAGCTGCCAGGCAGACAGAAACGCCGCCGCATATACGGCAGTCACCCCATTGGGAATCGTAAAGTCCGTAGCCACCCGACCACCGGGGTAACAGATCAGCTCCGTGCCGTCCCCGCTGTACAGCACGCCCTCTGCCACCGTATAATAATCGCCGGTGACAGAGAACGCCGTCACCCGCCGCATATCCGCAAAGGCGTAACCGGTTACACCGGTGACGCCCTGGCCGATGAACACGCTGCTCACCGTATCCGCATAGGCAGCCCAGGGCGCAGCGCTGCTGCTGTAAGCAGACAGCCGCCCGGCGCCGGTAATCTCCAGTTGCCCGGTGGCATAGCAGGTCCAGTTAACCCCACGGCCGCAGCTGCCGCTGCCCAGCACCTGCGGCTCCGCATAAGGCTCTGTATAAGTATCGCCGCACACGGCGCAGGTGTAGATCAGGCTGCCCGGGTCCGTATCTGTGGGCCGCAAAATCTGACACACATAGTTATGCACGCAACCCAGAGGTAAGAACGCCGCTCCTGCCGCAGCCGCAGCCCGGGGCGCAGGGGTGTTGCGCCAGCCCCGCACCGTCAAATCGCTGCAACCGGAAAAGGCGCCGGTGCCCACCTGCACCACATTGCGGGGCAATGTGATGGTGTGCAGGCCCTTGCAATTTTCAAACACATAAGCCCCCAGCCGCTGCAAAGTCTCCGGCAGGGTAAACACTGCGTTTTGGCAGCCGGAAAAGGTAAAATTGCCCAGCCCGGTGACCGTATCCGCCACCGTGATCTGCTGTAGTTCTTCCGCCCACAGTGCCCAGGGCGTGGCTGCCGCACGGTCATAATCTGCGCCGTCACCGGTGCCGGTGAGGGCCAGCGTACCCTCCGGCAGGGTCAGGGTATAGGTTAGGTTGCCTGTGGTGCCGGTTTGAGTCAGGTTGTCCAGCCGCAGCAGACCGTTGCCGTAAATGGGATCAAAGCCCGGGTCACCCAAATCCTCTGCACTCCCTTGCAGCAGCGCGTTCAGCTGGTCCAGGGTCAAATCCGGGTGCAGACTCAGCAGCAGCGCACAGCAGGCCGCGCACTCATACGGGCTGAACACGCGGAACACATAGGTCATGATGCCCAGCGCCGCGCCGTAGATGATGCGGCTCGTGCGGCGGTCCGGCATCGTGACCGGCTCACAGATCAGGAACAGGCCGGTGAACAGTGCCGTGCCGGACAGGACGACATATTTTTCCAGATAGAAGCGCTGGCGGATATATTCCCACGGCAGGCTGAAGGTCGGCAGCTCGTTCAGATTCGGGAAGAACCACGGCAGGCCGATGACAAAGATAAAGAACGGAATAACGACAGAAAGCTTGATGCGCCCGCGCACAAGCAGGAACAGCCCGCAGGCCATCACGACCAGCGCTGCGCTGGTGCCCATGGCGGCGGAGACGTTGCCGGTCAGCAGGTTCATCGTGCTGGCACTGGGCAGACCGCCATCCAGCAGAGTGGCGTTCATGCCCTCGACGAGAGTGGTGTTCACGCTGCCGAACAACGGCAGCTGCGTGCCGGGAATGGGGTACGAAAAGACGTCCTGCGGCCACGAGATACCGGCCACGACGACGCCGACGGCGGCGGGATGGAACGGATAGTGGCCCTCGCCGCCGAACGCCTCCTTGACGAGCACGGCGACGATGACGGCGGAAATGACGATGGGATACGAGATGCTGGCAGGCATCAGCAGTGCGATGAGCGCGGCAAAGCACTCACTGGACGGCTCATGGGACTGGTAGCCCGTGCCGTGCAGCGGGGCCAAGGCACAGTCGCACAGGTAGGCGGTCAGCAGTGCGGCCAGCAGCAAAAGCACCGGGCGCGCACCGTAGTAATACCACGACATGCCGATCAGCGGGACTGTGCACCACAGCAGGTCACTGTAGTAGCTGTAGTTCGCGCTGCGTTCAATTTTTTTACGATTGGGCATAGGGAAAAAGCTCCTTTACTTGCTGTGCAGGACGTTTACCACAGCGGCAGGATCCATGGCATGGAACAGCGAGCTTCCGGCCACGAGCCAGTCGACCCCGGCAGCGATGCACAGGGGGCCGGTCTCGGTGTTGATGCCACCGTCCACCTCGATCAGGGTATCACAGCCGCGGCGGGTGCGCTCGGCACAGATGGCGGCAATGCGCGTGGGGGTGGTGGGGAGGAACTTCTGCCCGCCGAAACCGGGCTCCACGCTCATGACCAGGATCAGATCGACAACGCACAGATACGGGAAAACAGCTTCCACCGGCGTGCCGGGGCGGATGCTGATGCCGACCTGGCAGCCCGCAGCGCGGATAGCGGCGATGACCTCCTCTGCCGTGTCCGGCACAGCTTCGAGGTGGAAGGTGATGAGACTGGCCCCTGCCCTGGCAAAGTCGGCGGCGTAGCGGGCCGGGTCACTGATCATCAGGTGGACGTCGTAGTAGACGTCGGGCATAGCGGCATGCAGGCATTTCAGCACCGGTGCACCGTAGCTGATATTGGGTACAAAGTGCCCGTCCATCACGTCAAAGTGCATCAGGTCGACATGCTTCAACAGGTGAAACGGCAACGCCTGTTGTGTTTGCAGCGCCCTCGTTTGTC